>ERZ791854.852-NODE-852-length-17213-cov-2.57122_pt1 | contig 17213 bp, 14 predicted proteins | sample MGYA00510286_ERZ791854 | MGnify/ENA primary metagenome ERZ791854 (study PRJEB30046, sample SAMN00715267) | human gut metagenome | study: EMG produced TPA metagenomics assembly of the A metagenome-wide association study of gut microbiota in type 2...
TTTTCAAGCCAGTGAAGATAGGTCTTTCCAAAGCTTTCCGGCACGAACTTTAACCGTCCGGACTTTAAAGCCTCAATGGCCGGCTTTGCCATCTCATCCATGCGTACAAACCACTGCTGCTTTACCATAGGCTCTACGGTAGTCTTGCAGCGGTCATGGGTACCTACATTGTGGGAATGGGGAACCACCTTTACCAGAAGTCCCTGATTCTTTAAGTCCTCTACCATAGCTTTTCTGGCCTCGTAGCGGTCCATGCCAAAGTATGGGCCCGGTACATTTACTGTGGCATCGTCATTTAAAATAACGATTTCCTCTAAACCATGGCGCTTTCCTACCTCGAAGTCATTGGGGTCATGGGCCGGAGTAATCTTTACGCAGCCGGTTCCAAACTCCTTATCTACGTATTCATCTGCAATAACAGGAATTTCACGGTCGGTTAAAGGCAGCTTTAACATCTTGCCTACAATATCCTTATACCGCTCGTCCTCCGGATTGACAGCCACAGCCGTATCGCCAAGAAGCGTCTCCGGACGGGTGGTTGCAATCTCAACAAAGCGGCCCGGCTCTCCCACTACGGGGTAGTTGATGTGCCAGAAGAAGCCGTCCTGCTCTACGTGCTCTACCTCAGCGTCGGAGATAGAGGTCTGGCATACAGGACACCAGTTGATGATGCGGGAACCCTTGTAGATGTATCCTTTCTCGTAGAGTTTTACAAATACTTCCAAAACTGCGTCGGAGCAGCCTTCGTCCATGGTAAAGCGCTCTCTGTCCCAGTCGGCAGAAGAACCCAGCTTGTGAAGCTGCTTTACGATCCGGGTGCCGTACTCCTCTCTCCACTTCCAGCATTCCTTTAAGAAGCCGTCTCTTCCCAGGTCTTCCTTGGAAACGCCTTCTTTTTTCAGCTTGTCAATGACCTTTACCTCGGTAGCAATGGCTGCATGGTCTGTTCCCGGCTGCCATAAAGCCTCATAGCCCTGCATTCTCTTATAGCGGATTAAAATATCCTGCATGGTATTGTCCAGAGCATGGCCCATGTGAAGCTGTCCTGTGATATTTGGCGGCGGCATCACAATGGTAAAGGGCTTTTTGCTGCGGTTTACCTCTGCATGGAAATATTTTCCATTCAGCCATTTTTCATAAAGACGGTCCTCAATGGCCGCCGGATCATATGTCTTTTCCAGTTCCTTCATATATATCCTCCTTTTTTCCTATGAAATAAAAAACGCCCTCTGCCTTTTCCTCTAAGGAAAAGCAAAGGGCGATCATCTCGCGGTACCACCTTTGATTCTGCCATATGGGCAGTAAGCCTGCCCGGCAATCTCTGTCCCCTTAACGCGGGAAATACGGGAAAAACTACTAAAGGGAAGCTGATTCCCCCGTTGGCCCTTCCGGCTCAAAAGCTACCTTCCGCACCTTCCTCCGGGGCCGCCTTTCAGCCTTCGGACTGCCCTCTCTGCCGGTTCCCTGTACGTACTCCTCTTTTTCACAGCCATTTTCTTTTCATCTGTTGTCTGCATTTAAGCATAAATAGATTTCACTGTTTTGTCAAGCAGATTTTCACACCATCTTGCGGTACTCGCTCTTCCACCGTCCAACGATCCGGGCCGCGCCCTCCATCCGGTAAGGCATATCCCGCTTCATCAGAGTCCGCAGCCCGCGCACCTCCTCCGCCTGTTCCCCATCGGTTCTGGCCTGGCGCAGTTCTTCCTCCCAGGCGCCTTTAAATTCCGGCTTAAAAAGCGGCCCATAGGTATCTGCCGCCTCCAGCTCCGGAGCCAGAACGCTCAGAAAATAAATGCGTTTTAATACCTCTCTGTCATGATCCAGACCGTAGGCCTTATCGTATGCCCGATATGCCCGGTGGAACTGGAACATCTGGGCATAAGCTGCCCCAAGGCTCTGATAAAGGACTCCCATAAAGGCCGGATCCTCCTTTTTTTCCTCTGTTTCCGCTAAAAGCTTCTCATAGCGGACAGAAGCACGGCCATACTGTTTTTTCCCAAACAGATAATCGGCCACTGCCTTTTCATACCGTGGGGCCGGGAGACTGCGGTAAGCTGCCGCTGTCTGCCGAAACCTCTGGCTCTCTTTTTCCGTACAGTAATCGCATTCTGTCAAAAACAGGTACAGCGCCTCTTCCGGGCGGCTTCCGGTTTCCGAAAGCTTTTCCATCCTGCCTGCCACAAAGCCCATGCCAAGCTCATTTTTTACAAAGCTGTAAAGAGCTTTTCCCACAAAGCCGTCCATTACAAGCAGAGGATGGTTGCAGATCACATAGCACAACTCCTGAGAAGAGTAGATATGGATCCCCAGTACCTCAATATAAAACGGATGCTTTACCGGCTCCCTTCTGCACAACAAAAGACTCATAAGCTTACCTCTTGCCTTACCACAGCCCCGGAAGCAGGAAACAGATCCCCAAAGCCTCTGTCCTTGATCACCGTGACCATGGTATTTTCATCTTTAAAACCAATATTCATCTCAATCCGGGTCGTTTTTGGAGGACGGTCCGGAAAACCGGAAAGAGGCACCTTTACAACCTTTTTCTTTCTGGAATCCAGATGGGAAATGATAAATTCAATCTCCTTTTCATCCTCCAGGATCAGCTCCAGAGAACTCTTTGACTCATACCAGTTATCTCCATAAGAGGCCACAGCCAGGAGAACCTCCTTCCCTTTCTGCATAACCTTTAAATCAACCTCTGCTTTTAAACGTCCCTCGCAGACAAAAATATAGGGGTATTCGGTAGCGGGATTAAGATAATCCTGTCCCTTAAACGCCGCTCCCCTGGAAAAAAGCTCCTTTTCCACAAAGCACCTTCTCCTGCTGCATACCAGCTTCATAAACCCGCCGGCCCAGTCCTGGCGCTCGAACCCTTTTCCTGTGAGAAATACGGTGGAGAAGAGTTTTTTGCTCAAAAGTTTTTCCCCGCAGGAAGTAAGGATCTGATCTGCAAGCTTCTGTCCGGAAGGCGTACCCAGGATATCCAGATCAAAGGCTTCCTCCTGGTTCTGAGCTTCTGCCTGGACCATGTTTCGGCGCATTCCTCTCTGAACCTTCATTTCATAATAGCACAGACGGTCTGCTGCCAGCTCAAACAGCCCTACCTGATTGGACCAGAGCTCCCGTTTCTGGCTCAGCACATAATATACAAAGCTTTCTGTGTGACTGATCACATGGACCTTGTCTCTGGAAATGCCCATGGCATCCGCGCAGTACATCAGTGTGTCCGTAAGCCTTGCATCCATCTCCTGCATGGTCACTACCAGCTGGGAAACGGTCTTTTTCCCCTCTTCCTTTAAGGGATATTCTAAAACCTGCTGCAGAAAAATACGCAGCAGAAGGGCGCCTGTATAGCACACCCCTCCAATGGTAGAGGTGCCTTCTTTTTGCACCATCTTTAAAAGCTTATCTACGATCACCCCTTCGCCCAGAAGCGTGGCCGCATAGGCCTCCTCCCCTGTAAGCCAGATTTCCTCCTCTTTTTTCCTGCAGATCACCGTGGGGATCGTCCAGGATATTTCTTTTCCATAGCAGCTGATCTGAGTATACTCATCATTCAGATCCAGACCGATCACTAGGCCGTCCATCCGCTGTCTCCTCCATCTATTCTTTCACCGGAAACAGGCTTCCCAGCACGGCGGACCGTTTCAGATAGTCCTCCATAGCACCAGCAAGCTTTTCCTCATTTTTCTCTTTTAATGCTGCTCCCATGCGGTTTAAGCAGGCAAAACGGCTGTTTTCCCTCCCATCCAGCTTATGGTCGCAGGTAAGCCTTCCCTCGGCTGTCAGAACCCTTCCCCGGCTCTCTCTTTCATAAATCTGGTACTCTAACGTCTCTCCCTCGAAAAGCACCATTTCCTTTACATAAATCCCCTGGTAAACCCTCCGCATTTCCTCCCGGTGAAAAGAGGTTTCTTCCGGCAGCAGACGGACTTCCATCCAGGGCGCCCGATCCCTGTCACCATGGTACTCCACCATGGTCTTATCCAGGATATCCTCCGGAACAGGAATATGGCGGGACAGGTCTCTGGTATACGGAAATATGAGTCTCTGCTCCAAAAGGAGACGTGTCATAAATAAAAGCAGCTCTTTATCTTCCGGACTGATTTCAGGGATCCCTGCAAAGTATTTGGTCAGGGAAAGCAGATACAGCGTAGGAAGCTTTTCTCTGTTAAGGCTCATCCTGGCGGCTTTTTTCAGGTAGTCAAATACCTTGGGATCCATTTCCTTTCCTTCCAGAAAATACTGGGCGCATTTTTCTGTAAAATAAGCCTTCACAATACTTTCTCTGGTCTTTTTGCGGCTCATATACAGATCAAATACAGAATCTATGCGGTCGCAGCAGCCGGTAAACAACATCTGAGCCAGCAGCCGTTCCTCCAGATCATAGGTTTCGATATGCTCCTGCACGCCCCGGATCAGGATCCCGTACATCTGAGACACCGTTCCGTTAAAATGCTCGCAAAGGTAATCCAAAACCACACTATCTGCCTTTCCTGCTTCAAATACACGATAGGAAAAAGATAAAAGCCAGTCATCCTGATCAAAAAGCTGCTGTAAGATCATCCGGCTGCACAGTCTGGAAAGAAGCTGTACATCGATATCTGTGATCTTAAACCTGCAGATCATATCATAGGCTTCCCTGAGAAAATCCTGTCCGATCAGGGTCTCACAGATCCGCTTTCTTGCCTTTTCGCTTAAATCCTCCTTATCCATCTGAACCAGACAGGCACAGTTTGCACTGTTTTTGTCCTCCCTGTCATCCTCTTCCATACGGCAGTAAAATTCCACTACCTGTTCCCTCAGTCTGGTCTCAGACACAGGATTTAACCGGAGAAGATGCGCTGCCTCATCTAACATATGAGCCTCCTGAAGAGTATGGATCCCTTCTCCCATCACCTGACAGCAGGCCCTTAAAAGCAGCATGGGATGATCCGGAGCCAGTTTAGCGCACCGGTCCAGCAGTTCCTTTTTATCCATTACAGGATATTTTCTGTGCTTCACATCCAGATACCGGTTTCCATAGGCATCCTGGAACATTAAGATCATATGGCCGGAACGGGCCGGAACGTATGCCTCTCCCTTTTCCAGAGCATATGTTTCCTCATCCTGCAGCTCTTCACAGCGGACGACCACATACTTCATTCCGGGCTCCTCACAAATAATGCGCCGGGAGCAAAGGATGGCAGGCAGAACCTTTGCCGCCCGCTCATCAATCATATCCTGGTAGATCATATGCTCATAGATCACCGCCAGCCGGCTGTCGATCCGCAGGGCAAAGAGCTGCTCCATGGCAAACTGCTCCATTTCCCTGATGTATGACTGATAAAGCTCAGACGAGGGATTCATGTACAGCAGGATATTCCTGTAAAGAATGCACCGATGCTCCCGGTCCAGAGTCTTATCATAAGAGAAATATAAAAGCACCTCTTTCGGCAGCAGACGGTTATAGTCATCCGGCAGGGAATAAAGGAAATACTCATACAGCCTTGTAATGTTGATATGAGCCTCCTGAGCCTTTTCATACCATAAAAACGCCTCTCCGGTCTTTTGTTCCCCACGGATCAGCAAACCGCAGACCGCCTCTAAAAGTTTCCGCTCCGGATATGCCTCATAGAGCTGTTTTGCCAGTCTCCACACGGGCTTTCTGTAATATTTCTGTGCGGAAATAAAATCTGCTGCCTTTAAAACTGTCTCCCTGTCTAAAAGCCCTTCCCGGATCCCAAGCTGAAGCACCTGAAGTTCAAATGCACCCAGCTTTAAAAACAGTACCGGATGTTCTGTAAGCAGACGGCAGGCTCTTCCGTAAAGGAACGGGCTTCTGCACCCGTTGGCAAAGAGCATTTCCATAGAACGGTACAGATCCAGAGGATTCTGAAGACAGGTCTCATCGGTACGGATCAAAAGGAGCAGCAGCCATGGGGATGGACTGCCCTTTTCCCAGAGAAGCTTCCTTATATAACGTATCAGTTCTTCCTTTCTGCTTTCTGAGGGATTTAATAAAAGACACAGATATTCATAATAACAGTACAGCCACGGCATCTTTTCCTGTTCCTTCAGGACTTCCTCCCGCACCTCTTCAAGAGCCGCCTGCGCTGTATCCCTGCGTCCGGAAAGCATCAGATGCTCTGCCCTGAGAAGACGCACCCTGCCATCCTTTGGATAAAGAATGCGAAGCTTTTCTGTTTCCTGGAGCAGCTCCTCCTCCCATTCTCTGTCCGTAGAAGCAGCAAGTTCATAGAGGAGCCGCTTCTGTATATATTCCAGAAATCCTTTTTTATCCTCTGCCGTTTCCCTGTATGGATCCCGGCGTTTCCTTCTCTCGGCCTCAATAGGGATCACAAACTCCCGGCGCGGGGTACGGATCACGATCCGCCCCATGTTCTTTCCTCCGTGAAGAGCATCTGGTAAAATTCGATAAGGGATCTGGCAGCGGTTTTCCGTAAAATCCCGGTCTGTCACAGAAGACGTTTCCAGAGAAATAAACGCTCCCTCTGCCTGAAGCACGGCTTCTTTATATCCCCATCCGCTGAGCGCCAGCTCAATAAAGTCTTCCTTCTCCTCTTCCAAATCCCTATAGCATCTGGGCGATGTATCTGTGCTGATCCTCACCGGCTCCTTTACATGAAGAGCCACCAGAAATTCTTCCAGCAGATTTTTCCTTCCGTTTCTTCCCCGCAGGCCTTCGTAAATGCTTCTGGCTTCCGGTTCCTGCATAAAGGGCGCCTGTATAAAATCCTGATACTCAAACAGACGCAAAGCCAGCTCTGTATTTTTCCGCGCAAGGTTTGCAAAGTCTCTGGCCGTCTTTAAAGATGCCAGTTCCTCCCCTCCGGTTCCCGTCTGAATGCGCAAAGAATAAGGAATCTCCCTCTCACCTCCATTGGTGACCAGGTAAAAAGATCCCTTGATTTCGTCTCCATCTTCCATACAGCGGGTGTCGACCTCATATATAATATGGCTGCGAAGGCCTCCAAAAGCCTCATTTACAGCCCGTACTCTCTCATTGCTGGAATAGACCAGTCCTTTTATGTACAGATCATTCGTACTCTGCACAAGAAATTCGCCCTTTACCGTCTGGCCTGCCCCAAAGGAGCCTTCCAGACGCTCAGGCTTTATCATCAGCCCCGGAACACCGCCGTCAACGATGCCTCTGGCCAAACGGTTGATCCGTTCTCTCATACACCTACCACCTGTGTCTTCCTCTTATGCTTTTTGCTTACGTTTCATGATAACACATTTTCATATAATTTAAAAGAGAAATCTGCACTACAGCTTGATTTACCCCCTTAAACTTGGTATGATAGACGGTAAGAATTGCAACAATTTTATTCAATGGAGTGCGCGATATGCTGACTGAGCCTATGACCCTATATAAACTGATGAATCTGTATATGTTAAAGCAGGTGAACTTCCCCTTGAGCAACGCCCAGCTGACCAGCTTTTTTACGGAGCACGAATATACTACCTATTTTACCCTTCAGCAGGCCCTAAATGAACTGGAGGAAGCAGGACTGATCCATAAGGAAGCCAGCCACAGCAGCACACGCTATGAGATTACAAAGGAGGGGGAAGAAACCTTAAACTTTTTCGGCAAAAATATATCCCCGGCCATTGTGGAGGACATGGATCAGTATTTAAAGGAAAATAAATTCCGACTCCGTGAAGAGGTAGGAACCACGGCTGATTTCTATAAAGGCACCAATCAGGACTATATCGTTCACTGCGAGGTACGGGAAAACAAATCCGTCCTGATCCGTCTGGATCTGTCCGTTCCGGACAAGGATCAGGCCGAGGATATGTGCAGCGCCTGGCGCTCTAAAAGCCAGGAAATCTATTTCCATATTATGCATACGCTGCTGTCGTAACATAAACGGAAATTTCGTTTTCAGAAAGGAACCATTTTATGCCTTTGTTAAAACCCAGACTTTATACATCGGATGATTACTGGAATCTGCCAGATCTATGCCGCACCCTTTGCTGTCAATCTGGACTGCGAGGACAAAAACTGGGTAGAGCCGGATCTTTCTGTCATCTGCGATCCTGACAAGCTGACAGACCGTGGATGCTCCGGTGCTCCGGATCTTATCATCGAGATTGTATCCCCCAGCAGCCGGAGGATGGATTATGTTCAAAAACCCGTCCTGTACTTAAATTCCGGCGTCCGTGAATATTGGATCGTTGACCCGGTCAAAAAATGTACAACTGTTCATCTCTACGATCAGGATCCCGCCGAATTTGCCCCTGTTATCTTTCCCTTTGAGAGTGATATCAGGGTGGGCATTTATTCGGATCTTTGTATTAATATCAGTAAGTTGTTGTAAAAAGGGCTCCCCGGCTGAATAGATATAGCCGGGGAGTCCCTTTTTCTTTATTCTTCTGTTCCCAACGCCACTTTCTCAATCAATTCCCATATCTCCTCTCTCCCCTGCTTTGTCTCAGCAGAAAAAGGAATCAGGATATCTTCTTTCTCCATTCCCAGCCCTGTGCGGATGGTCTTTACGGCCTTTGGCACCTGGCTGCGTTTGAGCTTGTCCAGCTTGGTGGCGATGATCACCGGATGGTAGCCATTGCTCACCACCCAGTCGTACATCATTTTGTCATTGGCAGAGGGCTCGTGGCGGATATCCACCAGCAGAAACACCAGCTTAAGCATGGGGGATTTCTGCAGATACCGCTCGATCATCTTTCCCCACTTTGCCTTGGCCTCCAGAGAAACCTTTGCGTAGCCGTATCCAGGCAGATCTACATAGTACAGCGCCTGATTGATGTTGTAAAAATTGATGGTCTGCGTCTTTCCCGGCTGGGACGAGGTTCTGGCATAGGACTTGCGGTTCATCAGGGCATTGATCAGGGAAGATTTGCCCACATTGGATTTGCCTGCAAAGGCAAATTCCGGCAGCGTATTTTCCGGCAGGCGGCTGGTGACGCCGCATACGGTTTCCAGATCTACGGATTTAATAATCATGCAAATGCCTCCTTTACCACTGATTCCATGTTTTTAACAAATACAATTTCCAGTCCTTTTGTGATCTCCTTAGAAAGCTCTCCGATATCCGGCCTGTTTTTCTCCGGCACAAGAACCTTCTTAATATGGGCCATCTTGGCTGCCAGGATCTTTTCTTTTAAGCCTCCGATAGGCAGTACCCGGCCTCTTAAGGTAATCTCACCGGTCATGGCTACCTTTGCAAGAACCTTCTTTCCTGTCACAGCAGACAGCATGGCTGTCGCCATGGTAATGCCTGCTGATGGGCCGTCCTTTGGCACAGCGCCCTCCGGGATATGGATATGCAGGTCATGTTTTTCAAAATAATCGTCTGCCAGCCCGTATTCCGGGCAGATAGAACGCACATAGGTAAGAGCCGTCTGAGCGGATTCTTTCATTACATCTCCCAGCTGTCCGGTCATTAAAAGATTTCCCTTTCCAGGCATCACATTGACTTCGATCTGAAGAGTATCGCCTCCGGCGCTGGTCCAGGCCAGTCCCCGTACGATTCCCACCTCGTCCTCCTCATTTGCATCCTCAAAGGTAATCTTTTCCTTTCCCAGATATTTTTCCAGATTGCTTTCCGTGATGCGGATACGGCTGTGCTTCTTATCCTCCAGATACCCTCTGGCGGCCTTGCGGCACACGTCTCCGATCCGGCGCTCTAAGTTTCTCACTCCGGCCTCTCTGGTATAATTGTGGATAATCTTTTCCAGGCTCTTATCGGAAAATACGATCTGCTCCTCTGTCAGTCCGCTTCTCTCTCTCTGCTTTCCTACCAGATAATCCTTTGCAATGTGGAACTTCTCATTTTCCGTATAGCTGTTTACCTCAATGACCTCCATACGGTCCAGAAGAGGCCCTGGAATGGTCTGGGTTGTGTTGGCCGTGGCAATGAAGAGAACCTGGGATAAATCAATGGGCACCTCTATGTAGTGGTCCCTGAACCGCACATTCTGTTCGCCGTCTAAGACCTCTAAAAGAGCCGATGAAGTATCGCCCTTATAATCACTGCTTACCTTATCAATCTCATCAAGAAGCATCAGCGGATTGCTCACTCCCGCCTGACGCAGTCCCTCTGCCAGACGGCCGGGCATAGCGCCAACATAGGTTTTCCGATGGCCCCGGATCTCAGCCTCATCCCGGACGCCACCCAGACTGATGCGCACATACTTTTTATTCAGCGCTCTGGCTACGGATCTGGCAATAGATGTTTTTCCCGTTCCCGGCGGGCCTACCAGACAGATAATGGGACTGGTGCCCTTCTTTGTAAGGCTGCGCACAGCCAGATACTCCAGAATACGCTCTTTTACCTTTTCCAGTCCGTAATGGTCTTCATTAAGCACTTCCTGGGCATGGAGGATATCATCATTATCTTTTGACATTTTTTTCCAGGGAAGCTCTAAAAGGGTTTCAATATAGGTCCGCAGCACATTTGCCTCCTGGCTTCCCGTGGGCATGGTGCGGAAGCGTCCGATTTCCTTTAAAAGCTTTTCCTTTACTTCCTTTTCTGCCTCTAACTTCTCTGCCTTTTCCTGATAATCATCTGCATCTGACAGGGAAGTATCCTCTCCCAGCTCCTGGCGGATGATCTTCATCTGCTCTCTGAGGATGTATTCCTTCTGATTCTTATCGATATCTGCCTTTACCTTTTCCTGAAAATCTTTTTTGATCCGGTAAACCTCCATCTCGGTAAGCAACGTCTGAAGCACGGTCTCATAGCGGGCGGAAAGCAGGGTGCACTCAAGCACATTCTGGCGCACCGTATAATCCCAGGGAAGCTGGATCGCAATCTGGTCCAACAGCTCAGACAGGTCGTTGATCAAAAGAAGGGACGGCAGGTTTTCCTTGGCTGCCCTTAAGTTTACGGTTCCATACTCCTCCAGTTTTTCCCGGATGATCCGCACCATGGCTTCCTTTGCCAGGTCATCTGCATCCTCCTGCTCCGGCTCCATGGAACTGATCTCTCCGATCAGACAGGGCTCCTGCGAATCAAAATCAAGAAGCTCCGCACGTTCAAGCCCTTCTACCAACACCCGCACTGTCTTTCCCGGCAGCTTCACCAGCTGCTTTACGACTCCAATGGTACCTACCTGGTATAGATCCTTAATCTCAGGATCCGGAATTTCCGGATGCCTCTGGCTGACTAAAAACAGCTTCTGATCTCCGATCATGGCCTTTTCCACCGCCGCTACGGACCTGGGCCTGTTTACATCAAAATGCTGTACCATTCCCGGAAGAATGGTAAGTCCTCTTAAGGCCACTACCGGCATGGTTATCACTCGTTCTTCCATCTGTTTGTCACCTCATATCTTTAAAAAGGCCGCTGCAAATGCAGGAATCTGGTTTGCAGCGGTCTGAAATGTTCTTGCTAATTTTCATCGATCAACGGTACGCCTTAAGCGATCTCCCCGTTTCTTCCTCCTCTGATCCGTTCGGATAAAGGCTTTCTGGCCGCCGGCTGCATATCTCTGTATACAAACTCCGGCTCCCCTGTTTTATCGATCACAGCCTTTGTAATGGTGCAGATACCAATGGAATCATCGGAAGGAATCTCATACATCAGATCCATAATTGCGCTTTCCAAAATGGAACGCAGTCCTCTGGCTCCGATCTTGCGCTCTACCGCCAGTCTGGCAATCTCCTCCAATGCTTCTTTAGTAAACTCAAGCTTTACATTGTCAAGTTCGAACAGCTTCTGGTACTGCTTTGTCAGAGCATTCTTCGGCTCAGACAGGATGCGCACCATAGCTTCCTTTGTCAGCTGCTCTAAAGATACCTCTACCGGCACACGGCCGATAAACTCAGGGATCAGGCCGAATTTTGTCAGATCCTGAGGCTCTACCTTGCGCAGAAGCTCATCAATATCCATCTCATTGCGGTTTACCACCTCAGCATTAAAGCCGATAGAGCCAGCGCTGATGCGCTGTTCCACGATCTTTTCCAGACCGTCAAAGGCGCCGCCGCAGATAAAGAGGATATTGGTGGTGTCGATCTGGATCAGCTCCTGATGAGGATGCTTTCTGCCTCCCTGAGGCGGAACGCTGGCAACGGTTCCCTCCAGGATTTTAAGAAGCGCCTGCTGTACGCCTTCGCCGGACACGTCGCGGGTAATGGAAACATTTTCTGCCTTTTTGGTGATCTTGTCGATCTCATCAATGTAAATAATGCCGTACTCCGCACGGTTTACATCGTAATCAGCCGCCTGGATCAGCTTTAAGAGAATATTTTCCACGTCCTCGCCTACATATCCTGCCTCTGTGAGGGCCGTAGCATCTGCAATGGCAAAGGGCACATTCAAAATCTTCGCAAGGGTCTGTGCAAGATAGGTTTTACCGGAGCCTGTGGGGCCGATCATCAGGATATTGCTCTTCTGCACATCCACATCCATATGCCTGCAGGAGGTGACGCGCTTGTAGTGATTGTACACGGCAACGGAAAGAACCTTCTTTGCCGCCTCCTGTCCGATCACATACTCATCCAGAAATGCCTTGATCTCCTTTGGTTTTAACAGATGGATATCATTTAAGACAGAAGCCTCCTCTGCATCTCCCTCTAACTCCTCCTCCAGAATCTCAGAGCACAGTTCAATACACTCGTCACAAATATATACATTACTGTCGCCCGTTCCGGCAATCATCTTGCGTACCTGATCCTGCGTCCTTCCGCAGAAGGAACAGCGGATCGTGTCATCTGGTCTAACTGGCATACTATACCTACCCTTTCCTATCTCCTAACTCTTCTCAATGATGTGTGAGGATCTCATCGATCAGGCCGTATGCCTTTGCTTCCTCAGCAGACATATAGTTGTCGCGCTCCGTATCCCGCTCGATCTCCTCAATGGATCTGCCTGTATTGGCTGCCAGGATCTCATTTAACTTTTTCTTGGTCTTTAAAATATTTTCAGCTACAATCTTGATCTCTGTCGCCTGGCCTCTGGCTCCGCCGGAGGGCTGATGGATCATGATCTCGGAATTGGGAAGAGCAAAGCGCTTGCCCTTTGTTCCTCCTGCAAGAAGGAATGCACCCATGCTGGCTGCCATGCCGATGCAGATCGTAGACACATCGCATTTGATGTATTTCATGGTGTCATAAATAGCAAAGCCTGCGGATACGGAACCGCCGGGGCTGTTGATATAAAGGTGGATATCCTTGGAAGGATCCTCCGCCTCCAGAAACAGAAGCTGAGCCACAATAATGCTTGCGGAAGTATCATTTACCTCTTCGCCCAGGAATATGATACGCTCCTTTAACAGCCTGGAGTAGATATCGTAGGAACGCTCTCCCCTGCTGGTCTGTTCAATGACATAGGGTACTAAACTCATGTAACCATCCTCCTGTAATTCTGTATAATAAAACACTTATTTTCAAAATGAAACCAGGGAGATCCTCCCTTTCCTGCGCCTTTCAGACACACGAAAGAAGGGATCCCCCTGCCATCCTGTGTGGATTAAACCAGCTTAGCCTCGGATACTAACAGATCAACTGCTGCCTGAACTGCAAGGTCCTGCTTCATCTGGTCCTTATCGCTGTCCGTCATGTAGCTCTTAAGTTTGTCAGCCTCCATCTTGTAGGCCTCAGCCATCTTTGCGATCTCCTCATCTAACTTCTCCTCAGAAGTCTCGATGTTCTCAGCCTTTACAACTGCCTCAAGAACCAGTCTGGTCTGGATGCGCTTTACAGCCTCAGGACGCATCTGATCTTTCATCTGATCTGCAGTCATGCCTGTGTACTTCATGTACAGATCCATGGACAGACCCTGGCTCTGCATACGCTGTGCAGTTTCCCGAAGCATGTTGTCAACCTGAGCGTCGATCATCTTCTCCGGAATCTCCATGGAGGCATTCTCAACTACCTTTGCAACTACGCGGTCTTCATTCTGGGAAGCGGCTGCCTTCTCTTTTCTCTCCTGGAGCTTCTTCTCGATATCCTGCTTGTACTCATCCAGAGTATCAAACTCGGAAACCTCAGATGCGAACTCATCATCCAGGGCAGGAAGCTCTTTTACCTTGATCTCCTTTACAGTTACCTTGAACATAGCAGGCTTTCCTGCCAGCTCTGCTGCATGGTACTCAGTTGGGAAGGTAACGTTTACTTCGCACTCCTCACCGATGTTCTTGCCGATGAGCTGCTCCTCAAAGGTATCGATGAAGGAATGAGAACCAATGGTTAAAGGATAATCCTCAGCCTTTCCGCCCTCAAAGCCCTTGCCGTCTACAAAGCCCTCAAAGTCGATGACAGTCTGGTCGCCGTCAGCTACCGGACGATCCTCAACAGTCAACAGTCTTGCATTCTGCTCCTGTACTCTCTTAAGCTCTGCCTCAACATCCTCAGCAGTTACAGCAGCGTCTGCCTTCTCAACCTCAACGCCCTTGTACTCGCCTAAGGTAACTTCCGGCTTAACAGCAACTAATGCGCTGTAGATGAATGCCTGATCCTTACCAATCTGCTCTACTGTGATCTCCGGTCTGGAAACGATATCCAGTCCGCTCTCCTTCATAGCCTCAGCATAGGTAGAGTTGATCGCTTCGTCAGCAGCATCCTCATAGAATACAGCCTCACCGTACATCTTCTCGATCACAGCCTGAGAAGCCTTGCCCTTACGGAAGCCGGGGATTGCAAAACGGTTCTTTGTCTTGTTGTAAGCCTTCTTGATCGCAGCCTTAAAATCTTCTGCGCTGACTTCAACGGTCAGCTTAGCCATATTTTTCTCTAACTTTTCTACCTGTACACTCATTATTACGGGTTCCTCCTTAAAATATATGTGATTCGCCCATATCCATGAGGGCGCTACACTTCAATGTAGCATTATATCATGGAGACGGGAAAAAGGCTAGTATTTTTTGAAAAAGTTAAGCAGATCCGTCTATTTTGCCTGATTGTACTGGATCGCAGCCCTAAGGCCGGCAGCATGCTGGGATCCTAAAAGAAGGCGTACCAGTTCCAGGCCCAGATCCAGCGCATAGCCAAGTCCTCTGGCTGTAGTGATATTTCCGTCTGTCACTACGCCCTGCAGCGTATGGGAAGCCCCGTGAAGCATGTCTTCAAAGCCGGGATAACAGGTGGCAGTCCGTCCTTTTAACAGATCCATCTCTCCCAGGATACTGGGAGCCGCGCAGATGGCCGCCAGCCTCCTGCCCTGCTTATTAGCACGGCAGATGGCTTCAGACAATCCCTCATGTGCTTTTAAGTTGCTGGTTCCGGGCATCCCTCCCGGAAGAAACAGTACGTCCGCCTCATCCGTATTTACCTCTTCAAAAAGAACGTCTGCCTGAAAGTGGATTCCGTGAGCGCCGGTAATGTCTTTCCGGCCCATCACCGATACCAGTTCTGTATCCACGCCGGAACGCCTCAAAACATCCACCACTGCAAGACACTCTACTTCTTCCAGTCCGTCTGCCACAAATGCAAAAACCTTTGACATAATATATTCTCCCTTTATCTTATATTGACATTATTTTATCATTTCTCCCTTTCCCTGAAAAGAGATAAATGATATGATAGTCTGCGTAAAATAAAATGAAAAATAGGTAAATCTCACAAAGGAGGTTATTGAATGGAAATCGAACGCAAATACAAAATCGCCCGGTTAGAGGATCTTCCGAAAAACTACCGGGCCTTTCCCTGCCATGCCATTGAGCAGGCTTATCTGTGCACCGATCCTGTCGTGCGCATACGCCGGGAGGATGATTCCTATTATCTCACCTACAAGGGAAAAGGACTCCTTGCAAGGGAAGAGTATAATCTTCCGCTCACAAAGGAGTCCTATGAACATCTTTTAAAAAAAGCTGACGGCCTGGTTCTCACAAAAGTACGCTGGCTTCTTCCCCTGGAGGGCCAAACCGGTCTCACCATTGAACTGGACATCTTCCAGGGATACTACCAGGGACTGATTTTAGCCGAGGTAGAATTTCCTACTTTGGAAGAAGCAGCTTCCTTTACGCCGCCGGACTGGTTCGGTGAGGACGTCACCTTTTCGGGACTGTATCAGAACAGCCGGCTGTCACAGGCTGCAAAGGCGTAAACCGTTTTCAGCCTTTAAGCATACCTGCTACAACCACAATCACAAACAGCACACACAGGCCGAAGATAATTCGATCCATGGTCTTTACAGAAACGTGCACATGGTCATACAGACGTTCCTTGAGCGGAAGCTTCCGGAGCCGTTCATTCTCCTCCCGAAGCTTCCTGTTTTCTTCCTTCAGCTGATTTAATTCTTCAGCTTCTATTCTCTTCCCTGTCTTTTCTTCCATGTAAATTACTTCTTTGCAATGTACTTTCTGATATCCAGGGCAATTGCCACTACGATAACGATACCCTGTGCAATATACTGGTAGTTTGTATCAACGCCCAGATACTGCAGACAGGTCTTTAAGATCTCAAATACAAGCACACCGATCAGTACGCCGGAAATACGTCCGATACCGCCGTTTACAGATACACCGCCGATGGTACATGCTGCGATGGCCTCCAGTTCCCAGCCCTGTCCCATATTTACAGAGGAACCGCCGGACTTGGCGCCTACCAGGAATCCGCCTAATGCGTATAAAGCTGCTGCTGTGATGTAAATGATGATCTTTGTCTTTTTGGTATTAACACCGGAAACCTCTGCTGCCTGCTCATTTCCGCCGATGGCATACATATATTTTCCATGAGGCATCTTATTGTATACGAACCACATAATGAGGCCCACAACTAAAGCAATGAGGAACAGATAGGGGATTCCAAAGAATTTACCCTTTGCGATGATGGTGTAATCCGGACGGTAGCCGCCGATTGGGGTTGCATCCGTATATACCAGGCAGACACCGTATACGATCAGCTGCATACCCAGAGTTCCGATAAATGCGGGAACCTGTAAGAAGGAAACAACCAGACCGTTTATCAGGCCAAATAAACCGCAGACAACAACACAGATTAAAAGAACTGCTGCAACCCACCATGCGCCAAAATTTGGAAGTCCTTCCCAGAACTTTCCGCTGTAATCCGGCTTCTGCAAAAGCGTACCTGCAATACATGCCGCAAGACCTACCATACGTCCTGCTGAAAGGTCGGTACCCTTTGTAATCAGACAGCCCGACACACCGCAGGCAATGATGAAACGGGGAGCTACGTTCAAAGCAATGTTTATAAAGTTATCAGGCGTTGCGAATGTAGGCTGCATAATACTTGTGTAAATAGCCAGCAGTACAAGAACAACGATAATTCCATTATTGATAAGAAA
>ERZ791854.854-NODE-854-length-17144-cov-49.5677_pt1 | contig 17144 bp, 15 predicted proteins | sample MGYA00510286_ERZ791854 | MGnify/ENA primary metagenome ERZ791854 (study PRJEB30046, sample SAMN00715267) | human gut metagenome | study: EMG produced TPA metagenomics assembly of the A metagenome-wide association study of gut microbiota in type 2...
GACGTGTGGAGTTTTCCACGACCACAATGGCGTCGTCCACCACGATGGCAACCGCCAATATCAGCCCGAACAACGTTAAAGTATTGATAGAGAAACCGAATAATGACATGATTGCTAACGTACCGATCAGTGAAACGGGAATTGTGATACAAGGAATGATGACAGCCCGCCAATTCTGCAGAAAAAGGAAGATTACAAGCACTACCAATAGCGTTGTTTCAAAGAAAGTTACCATTACTTCATCGATGGATGCATGGATAACGTCTGTTGTATCGAGCGTTACATTATATTGTACACCTGCCGGAAAATTCTGCGATAATTCCTGCATCTTCGCTTTGACGCCCGTCGATACATCCAGTGAATTACTGCCCGGTTGCTGGTAGATGGCGATGGCAGCCGTAGGCTTTCCGTCCAGTTGGGAAACAACGCTGTAAGATGCCGATCCCAGGTCTATATGGGCTACGTCACGCAGACGGAGAATCCGCCCGCCGCTTTCCGTACGGAGGATAATGTTACCGAACTCTTCGGGTGAAGTGAGCCGCCCCTTTACAGTCAGGCTGTATTGATAGGCATTCTTGTTCTCATTTCCGATGGGTTGTCCTACGTTGCCGGCACTGACCTCTACATTCTGCGTCTGAATAGCTTGATACACATCAGCCGGTGAGAGATTGCGGATGCGCATGGCGGCAGGGTCGAGCCAGATACGCATGGAATAGTCCCCTGCCCCCATTACGTTGACTGCACCCACACCGGGCACGCGGGTCAGTTGGTCTACGAGGTTCAGTTTGGCATAGTTGCTGAGGTAAAGACCGTCGTAATCTTTGCTGTCAGACTTCATGGTCAGGAACATAACGATATTGCTGGACTGCTTCTGCACCGTAACCCCCTGCACTACTACGGGAGCAGGCAGCGATGACTGTGCTACGCTGACGCGGTTCTGTACCTGTACGGTGGCCATGTCGATATCTGTACCTACTGCAAAAGTGACAGTGAGCGAATACGCTCCCGATGAGGATGAGTTGGACGACATATAAAGCATTCCGTCCACTCCGTTGACCTGCTGTTCGATAGGAATGCCGACGGTTTGAGCTACCGTCTGCGCATTGGCTCCGGGATAAACGGCGCTCACCTGCACCGTAGGCGGTGTTATGTCCGGATATTGCGCAATGGGCAGAATACCCAGTGTGACCAGTCCCGCTACGACGATGAGCAGTGCCAGTACGGTTGCGAATATGGGGCGGTCTATGAAGAATTTTGAAAACATGATTCTTTGGTTTTGAATGGTTATATATACAGTGTGGATTATTGAACGGGATTTATCCGCATGCCGTTTCTGACTTTCATCAGGGCTTTCGTCACATACCGCTCCTGCGGGGAAAGTCCTTGTTTTATCTGGCGCAGACTGTCACCTATCAGTTGTCCTGTTTCGATGTGACGGTAGTGTACGATGTCCGAGTCGTTGACTACGTACACGTATTTACCCAACTGGTCTGTGCCGATAGAAGCATCGGGTATCAGGATTGCGTTTTTCTGTTTTCCGTAAGGCAGCGTGATGCTGACATAAAGCCCGCTCTTCAAGATTCCTTTGGGATTATCCAGCCGGGCACGGATATTCAGCGTCCCGGTGTTCAAGTCTACATTGGGCGACAGATAATCCAACTGTGCCGGGTAATTCAGTATGCCGTCTTTCCCCAGGCTGACGTTAACTTGTTTGGGAATGCTGTCTCCTTGCTGCAATAACATGGCAAGCCATTGATTGTCGGCTACATTAAAATAAGAGTACAAGTGATCGTCCTTATAGACAGTGGCCAAAGTTACAGGTTGTACGCTGCCGTTTATATAGCTTCCTGCATCTGCAAGGTTGCGGCTGATTGTTCCGTTGAACGGGGCACGTACCGTACAGTAACTCAAATTGGTCCGTGCCGTATTTAATGCAGCTTCGGCATTGCTTACCGCTGCCAGCGAAGTAGCTACATCCGACTTGGATTGCAATACCTGTATCTGGCTGACGGCATCTGTTTTTGCTGCTTCCTGCATACGCGCATAATTACTCTGTGCATATTCAAGATTGGCACATGCCGTATTCAAAGCGGCTTCCGCTTGCCTCACATTATCCTGATAAACAGTAGGCTCAATCTGGAAGAGCCCCTGCCCCTGGCGTACCCGGCTGCCGGGTGCATAGGCTATGGTCTGCAACGTTCCGCTGACTCTGCCCACTAAATCCACTGTTTTTTCAGAAGTCAGATAGCCGGGATAGTTTTTAGTAAGCGTAATATCTTGCACGCTTGGGCGGGCTACACTGATTTCCGGTACGGGCATTGCATGCGACGTTTCTTTTTTATTCCCGCATCCTGCCAACAAAGGTAGGGCAAGCAGGGCGATGTACATTTGATTTTTCATATATGGTTCAGTTTAAATTCAGTTGAATATTATATATGTTTATTTATGACTTGCAGCTGATGTACCTAAAATCATAATCCTGAAATGATGTTTCCGTACCCTCCCCCTAATGCTTTATAGAGAGAGATGAGTTCCTGCAGTGAATTTCCTTGTGCTTGCGTCAGTTGGTTTTGATAAGCCAGCAATGAACGAAGGGCATCCAGGACATTTTGAAAAGGGGTTAGCCCCTGCTTATAAAGGTCTAATGACAGCTTCAACGTCTCCTCTCCCTGATTGCATACTTCGCGCAGGGCTACAATCTGCTTGATGGAATTGCGGTAGCCGTTCATGGCATTGTCTGTTTCCTGTACGGCTGTGAGTACGGTTTGGTTAAACTGATGGATAGACTCATCCAATTGCGCACGTGCCAGCCGGGTGGCATTAACCAGTTTTGTACCGTTGAAGAGTGTCCAACTGAGGCTTGGCGCTATTTCAAACGTCATACTGTTCCGTTTGGTGAAATCTTTCAGGTCATGGGAAGAATATCCTACGGAACCTTTCAGGAAAACCTGCGGTAGCCAATCGCTTTTAGAAGCACCGAGCAGGGCCGCCTGTGCGTTGATTTGCCGTTCGGCCTGCCGGATATCTGGACGACGGAGCAGCAAGTCGGCAGGAATACCTATGCCTACAGGTTCCATATAGTCGGGAAGTTTGCCGTTCTGTTCCAATGTGGGACGAAGGTCTTGGGGATAAGTTCCGAGCAGAATGGCCAGAGTGGTGATGTATTGATTGATACCTGCCTCCAGTTGGGGAACAGACGCTTTGGTACTGTAATATACGGACTTGGCTTGAGACACATCCAGCTTGGAAACCAATCCGGTTTTGTAGCGCACTTGGGTAATCTCAAGCACTGCGGCTTGCGTATTGCAATTGCGGATGACCACATTTAATTCCTGCTGTAATTCACGCAGCCCGATGTAGGCCGATGCTACCTGCGCGCATAGCGATATCATGACAGAGGTATATTCTTCCTTGCTGGCGGCAAAATTTTCACGTTGCGCTTTTACCCGTTGCCGGATACTGCCGAATATATCCAGTTCCCAGCTTGCATTGAGCGAGGCGCTGTATGCTCCGGTTATGGATTGCGGTGCTTCACTTACATTGCCGCTGCTTTGCTGGCGTGCCCATCCGCCATTCAGGGAAACGGAAGGGAAGAAACTCCCCCGCTCTATCCGCCAATTGGCTTTAGCCATATCCATGCGGTCTATGGCTGAAAGCACCGAAAAATTCCCGGCGGATGCCGTTGCTATCAGCGAATCGAGCATCGGATCGCCAAAGGCTTTCCACCATTTATCGTCTACCGGCTGTATTTGGCTGCCGAACAGATTATCGTCTCCGGGAATGGTATGGGCAGTGCCGGTTCCCCAGCCTTGCGGAAGCGGCTTTTCCAAGTAGCTATTGCCTTTTTGCGCCCATGCCGCAAAAGAGAAACATAGAATGAGCAATGTACTGCTCCAAGCTTTTAGAGTCATAAAAAAAGGTTTAAGTTGTTATTTTATGGGATTGATAACAACCTAAACCTTTATTTGTTTATTGCGATTCTTGCGGAATTTATTCAGCGTCTGCTGCTTTCTTTCTGCTTCTTGTCGTCTTTTCCTTTACCGGTTCTTCTTTCACTTCCGGAGCGATACCTGCCAGTTCCGGGTCAATCATGATACGTCCGCAGTACTCGCAAACGATGATTTTCTTACGTGAACGGATGTCCAGTTGTCTTTGGGGCGGGATCTTGTTGAAACAGCCACCGCAAGCATCGCGCTGTACGTAAACGATACCCAGACCGTTGCGTGAGTTCTTGCGGATACGCTTGAAGGATTGAAGCAGACGCGGCTCTATTTTAGTTTCGAGTTCTTTGGCTTTGTCTCTCAGCTTTTCTTCTTCCTGTTTGGTTTCGGAGATGATTTCGTCCAGCTCATTCTTCTTTACTTCAAGGTCTTTTTGTCTTTCTTCCAAGGCAGCGGTACTGTCTGCGGCTTCCTGAGACTTGACTTCTTCATCGGCAGAGAACTCTTTGATTCTCTTTTCGCAGAGTTCGATTTCCAAGGTCTGGAACTCGATTTCTTTGCTCAGGAAGTCATACTCGCGGTTATTGCGCACATTTTCCTGCTGCTCTTTATATTTGGCTACAGAAGCCTTTGCGGTTTCGATTTCCACTTTCTTCGTTGCGATAGCAGATTTCAAATCGGCAACTTCCGACTGGATTCTTTCGATGCGGGTGCTCAGACCGGCAATTTCATCTTCCAAGTCTTGCACTTCCAAAGGAAGCTCGCCTCTCAACGTCTTGATTTCATCAATTTTAGACAACATGGTCTGTAGCTGGAACAAGGCTTTTAATTTCTGTTCCACTGTCAATTCCTGGGGATCTTTTTTTGCTTCTTTAGCCATTTTAATTACATGTATTTTATGGGATTTGTATTTATCTTGCTTTGTTGTACTTCAACATTAGGAAATAAATCCCGGATTATTGTATAAAATATTTCTTTTGTATATTGTTCGCTTTCATAATGCCCTATCTCTGCCAGCAGAATATCTGTGTCATGGCCGAAATAATCGTGATACTTTATTTCACCCGTGATGAAAACATCCGCACGGTTGCGTATGGCAAGCGGCATGAGAAAAGCTCCTGCACCGCCACACAAGGCAACGGTCTGTATCTCCCGCCCGGTGAGCCTGTTGTGTTTCAAACAACCCACTTCAAAGGTTTTCTTGATACGCTTTAGGAACTCCAACTCGGTTTCTGGAGTTTCCAATTCGCCGATAACGCCTGCTCCGGCTTGTTGCCAGGAGTTCTGCAACGGATATAAATCAAATGCAGGTTCTTCGTACGGATGTGCGGCAAGTAACGCTTTGATAACTTCTGCTTTCCGGTAAGTCGGCAGAATGGTTTCGATGCGCGTCTCCTTTTCCACATGCAGCTCGCCGATTTTTCCGCAATAAGGATTGGCGCTTTCAAGAGCACGGAACATCCCCTCGCCTTCCACATTGTAGCTGCACGAATCATAATTGCCGATACATCCGCATCCGGCAGATGCCAATGCTGTGCGTACTTCTTCCGCCCGGGTTACGGGAACAAATGTAACCAATTTCAGCAAAGCGTTTTCCTTAGCTTCCAGTACACGTACATTCTTCAATCCGATTTTTTCGGCAATCTTGAAATTCACTCCTTCCGGCGCATTATCCAGATTAGTGTGGGCGGAATAGATGACAATGTCGTTCTTGATAGCTTTCAAGATACAACGCTCCACGTAATCTTTTCCCGTAATGGATTTATAACCCTTAAAAATAAGCGGATGATGCGATATCACAAGATTATATCCTAACGCAATCGCTTCATCCAGTACGGCTTCAGTAACGTCAAGACACAACAAAGCCCCTGTTGCTTCCGCATCTGTCAATCCGATTTGCAGGCCGGCATTATCAAATCCGTCTTGCAATGGCAGAGGCGCGAACCGTTCAAGGGCGCTTACTATCTCCTTAATTTTCATTATCAGTAGAAAATTTGGTTGCAAAGATATGAAAAAGTAGCGAATTACGGCTTACTTTTACCTTTTTTTTCTACCATGACCGGCCGTAGCTTTCCATAAGCGTCGAAAGACTTACGCGAAGCCAGTGAAATGGTTATCATCAGCGAAAGCATGGATGCCGTAAATGTGATAACCATAATCATCATCTGATATTTGATGGCGACATTCGGACTGCTTCCCCCTAATATCTGTCCAATCATTGTTCCGGGAAACGCTACCAAGCCCATGACGGAGATATTGGCGATGAGCGGACTGAATGCCTTGATAATAGCCTGACGGATAAACGGGCCTGCGCTTCTGTACGGGTAGCCCCGTTGCCAAGCAGATAGCGGTAAAGCTGTTGCTCGCGTTTCAATCCGCTATAATAGGTATTCAGGGCTATAACATTGCTGGATAGCATGTTTCCCATCAGTATGCCGAAAATAGGGATGAAGTATTGAGCGCTGAATACATTTTCAAGACGCAACACGATTCCTATAAAATACATCCCCACGCATACTACGCTACATAGGAAACCTACGGATATAGGTATCAGCAGTATCTTGCGCTTCAGTTGTGTACGCGCCAGTGCCGTTTGCGAAGCTACGAGTATCATGACGATTACCCACAGGAAATTAATCCACGGATTATTCCAAAGAAAAAGGTATTTCAGATAAATGCCGATGAAGAAAAGCTGCACAATCATGCGTGCCGTACCGATAAGGGTTGCACGTAGCAGGCCGGTCTTGAATTTCCATATATAGAATAATGGGATTGACAACAAGAGCAGTCCGATGCCCAAGCTGAGGTATGATATGTCGATAGTTCCCATGAATACTTTGAATTAGCGGGTAAATATGAAAACCAATACAGATGCAATAATAATGCAAACTCCCATAACAATCAGCATCATGCGTACGGTATGTTTCTGTTCGGAACATTCCTTTTGCCGGGTAAGTCTGGTTATTTTCTCCATATCTTCTGCGGTTGTGTTGTGGGGCATGCCGCACCCTTTGTGCATTTTATCCAAACGTTCGTTGAGACGTTCCCGGCGAAGAAGGCGTAAATTGCGGTTCTCCTTATCACGGCGTATCATATCAAAAACAAATCCGGCAAAACTCATGGCTTTATTTTTATCAGGTTTATTACATTATTATATGTCTGTCGCATCCTTTGGCGAAACCCATGTCGTGCGATACCGCCAGTACGGCGGTTCCCTTTCGGGTTTGATGCCGTAAAAAGGCAAGAACTCTTTCCGTAGAGCCCGAATCAAGTGCCGAAGTTGGCTCGTCCACAATGATTAACGGCTTGTTGGTCATGGAAGCTACAGCTATCATCATACGTTGGCGTTGGCCGCCGGATATTTCATTTACACGTTTATAATATAGCTCTCTTTCCAATCCTAATTCTTCAAAGCAATTGAATAATTGCCTTTCGGAGAACGGTGTGGCTCGATTGGCTTTCAGGCTGAAAGGCAGTTGTATCATGTCTTTTACCCATTCTAACGGTAGTGCCAATTCTTGTGGAATCCAGGCTATTTGTTTGCGAATAAGGTCTATGCTGTTTTTATCCGATACGATGTCATTGACCGTAATACGTCCTTCTTTTAATGGAGTAAATCCCAGTATGGCATTGAGAAGAGATGTTTTTCCACACCCCGACGAGCCGGAAATGCTGGCAATCTCTCCCCTCTCCAATTGCAGGTTGAAGTTGGAGAATAGCACATCATTACCGTATGCAATACTGGCATCCTCTATTTGTAGCATAAATAAATTCTTTAGTCGTTAGTTGCAAAGGTAAGGAAAAAAGATTTGCATACATAACTTTATACTTTTATCTTTGTGTCACTAATTAATTCGGGAGAAAAAGTATGATACAGAACGAACGGGATTGCCGCCATGAACATGTGCTGGGCGTGGCAAGGCAAATGATGACTGCCGCACGCACAGCTCCTAAAGGGAAAGGTGTAGATGTAATAGAAGCAGCACTGGTTACAGGAGAAGACTTGAAAAAGCTTTCAGAAAAAATGAATGCCATGGCAGAAGAACTGGGTATGAAGTTCTTTCTGCGTGATGCGGCAAATGTCCTGCAGGCAGAATGTGTCGTTATAATAGGTACGCGCGAGCAGGCGCAGGGATTGAACTGCGGTCATTGTGGCTTTCCTACTTGTGCCGGGCGTACGGAAGGTGTGCCATGTGCCTTGAATACGGTTGATGTGGGGATTGCCGTCGGCTCCGCTTGTGCCACGGCTGCCGACATGCGGGTAGATACCCGGGTAATGTTCTCTGCCGGACTGGCCGCACAGCGAATGAACTGGCTGAAAGATTGCAAGACTGTATTCGCCATTCCGGTCAGTGCCTCTTCCAAGAACCCGTTCTTTGACAGGAAGCCTAAGGAAGAAAAGAAATAAAGTGCATTGCCGAACCTGAAGTTGAGCACGGGAAACGTAAAGTTGAACTTTAGCGGCGTAGAGTTGAACTTCAGAACTCTAAAGTGGCACTTTAGAAATGCAGAATAGAACTTTGCGTAAATTAAGATTAGGAGGCATCAGTATTCAGGCTTCATTATCTTACTTGACGAATTAAATAACTTAGAATTGATATGGGATATTTTGTTGGAATTCCATTGGGCGGAGCTGCCGAAAAGGACTGTCAGGTGCGTTTCGGTAAGAACATGACCTTTCAAGTGGAAACGCGTGCTCCTCACCTGCCGGCGGAGTGGGCACTGCAGAGTGGCGTACAGCTTACATGGCCTCATGCGGATACGGATTGGGCCTATATGCTTGAAGAAGTGCAGCAATGTTTTATTGCCATTGCTTCCGAGATAGCCAAGCGGGAGTTGCTGTTGATTGTAACTCCGGAACCTGAAGAGGTAAAAAAGCAAATTTCCGCGACAGTGGATATGGATAATGTTCGCTTCCTGAAATGTGAAACGAATGATACTTGGGCACGCGACCATGGAGCTGTCACTATGGTAGATACGGACGGTCCGTCTCTGCTTGATTTTACTTTTAATGGCTGGGGACTGAAGTTTGCTTCGGATAAAGATAATCAAATTACGCGTCGGGCTGTTGAAACCGAAATCTTAAAAGGCCGGTATATAAACCGTTTGGGCTTTGTGCTGGAAGGCGGTTCCATTGAGAGTGACGGCATGGGAACATTGCTTACCACTTCGGAATGCCTGTTGTCGCCTAACCGTAACGGCCAGTTGAATAAGGTGGAGATTGAGGAGTATCTTCGGTCTACATTCCATCTTGAACGGGTACTTTGGCTGGATTACGGTTATCTGGCCGGAGATGATACGGACAGTCATATAGATACGCTTGCCCGTTTTTGTTCGCCGGATACGATTGCCTATGTGCAGTGCAGGGACGTGAATGACGAGCATTATGAGGAGCTGCATCGAATGGAAGAACAGCTTAAAACGTTCCGGACACTTGCCGGAGAACCTTATAGACTGTTGGCATTGCCGATGGCCGATAAGATAGAAGCGGAGGGCGAAAGGCTGCCGGCTACGTATGCCAACTTTCTGATAATGAATGATGCAGTGTTATATCCCACATATAACCAGCCGGAGAATGATATGCATGCCAAAGAGGTGTTGCAAATGGCTTTTCCCAAGCATGAAATTGTAGGTGTAGACTGCCGTGCTTTGATAAAACAACATGGCTCGCTGCATTGTGTCACGATGCAATATCCGATAGGAGTAATCAGATAATAGAAAGGTATGAAAGTTATCAATTTCGTTTTTTGTGGGATATTTGTAGCCATGTATATAGCAGGTTGGCTCTTTCCTAAGTTTCGGCGGTATATTAAAAAGAATATATGGTTGGATAACTTACCGGGAGTGTTGGAGCTTATCTTCTTTATAAATCTCTCCGAATATCTTTTTGTAGAGCAATGGAATTGGGAATATGGCGAGGTTCTTTCCTGGATTGCTCCTGTTCTTATTGTTTTGGTAACTTCTTATTGGTGGGATAGATTAGACCGGAAAAATAAAAAACATTTAAAAGAAATATAGATTATGAGAAAAATAAAAGTCGGTATTATTCAGCAGGCCAATGTGGCGGATATGCGTATTAATCTGATGAATCTGGCCAAGAGTATCGAATCGTGTGCAGCTCATGGTGCACAATTAGTGGTGTTGCAGGAGTTGCATAACTCACTCTATTTTTGCCAGACGGAGAATACACAACTGTTTGATTTGGCAGAACCTATCCCCGGGCCATCGACCGGTTTCTATTCGGAGTTGGCGGCTGCCAACAACATAGTATTGGTAACTTCATTGTTCGAAAAGCGTGCTCCGGGACTGTATCATAATACGGCCGTTGTGTTTGAGCGTGACGGTAGCATTGCCGGGAAATACCGCAAGATGCACATCCCTGATGATCCGGCCTATTATGAGAAGTTTTATTTCACTCCCGGAGATTTGGGCTTCGAACCTATCCAAACGTCTTTGGGAAAATTGGGCGTTTTGGTTTGTTGGGACCAATGGTATCCCGAAGCAGCGCGTCTCATGGCGCTGAAAGGAGCCGAATTATTGATTTATCCTACCGCCATCGGTTGGGAAAGCAGCGATACTGATGATGAGAAAGTCCGCCAACTCAATGCATGGATAATCTCGCAACGCGGACATGCCGTAGCAAACGGACTCCCGGTTATTTCGGTGAATCGTGTGGGACACGAGCCAGATCCCTCTATGCAAACAAATGGTATCCAATTTTGGGGGAACAGTTTTGTTGTTGGACCGCAAGGTGAGTTTTTGGCACAGGCAGGCAATGAGCAACCGGAAAATATTGTAGTGGAAGTGGATTTGGAACGTTCGGAGAATGTCCGCCGTTGGTGGCCATTCCTGCGCGATCGCAGAATTGACGCCTATGAGGGATTGACAAAACGTTTTTTAGACTGAGGGTTTGTTTGAATTCTATAAGAAAAGAATTCTCAAAAGCATGCTGAATAAAAATCAGGCAAGTTAAAGGAGCGCTTTTATTTGAATGTAACTTTTTTGTTCATCAGGAAGTTGACTCCGCCATATACAAATAATCCTAAGAACTGGGCGAGGTATTCATTACAGTTCAATCCCTCTACCAAGCCGATGAGGAAAAGGAATTGCGCACAATAAGCCATTCCGAAAGCTATGGAAAAGAGCAACACTTGCCGCCAAGTGTTGCTCTTCTTTTCTGTTGGGAATACCCAATACTTGCACCAGATAAAATTATGAGTCTGTGCCAGTATGTATGCAGTGACATTGGAGAGCATGTAATTGATGTCCAACTCATCCATCATTACCCAGATGGTGATTGCTGTTATCAAGGCGTTTAATGTACCGATTACTGCAAAACGGCAAATACGTGTGGACTCTTTCACTCTCTCCTATCCTCTTGTTTTTATTCTTTTACCTCCACAATAAGGTTAAGCTCGTCCAATTGTTTTTGGTCGATAACCGAAGGTGCATCCAGCATAACATCGCGACCGGAATTATTCTTCGGGAACGCAATGCAGTCACGAATACTGTCAAGGCCGGCAAAGATACTTACCCAACGGTCGAGGCCGTAAGCCAAACCACCATGAGGAGGTGCGCCGAACTTGAAGGCATTCATCAGGAAACCGAATTGTTCTTCAGCCTTTTCCGGTGTGAATCCCAATATCTCAAACATCTTGGCCTGCAATTGAGCATCATGGATACGGATCGAACCGCCACCGACTTCGATACCGTTACATACCATATCATAAGCATCGGCACGAACGGCTGCAGGATCTGTGTCCAACAAAGGAATATCTTCATCCTTCGGATGGGTAAACGGATGATGCATAGCCATCAGGCGGCCTTCTTCTTCGCTCCATTCAAACATCGGGAAGTCGACTATCCAAAGCAATGCAAACTTATTCTTGTCGCGTAAGCCTAATTGGTTACCCATTTCAAGGCGAAGCTCATTCAGTTGCTTACGGGTCTTCATTACGTCATCACCGCTCAAAATAAGAATCAAATCGCCCGGTTTTGCACCGAAAGCGGCTTTCATCTCTTGCAGCACCTCTTGCGTGTAGAACTTATCGACACTTGATTTCACAGTGCCGTCAGCTTCTACACGGGCATATACCATTCCTTTGGCTCCGATTTGCGGTTTCTTTACGAATTCGGTCAAGGCATCCAGTTGCTTGCGGGTGTAGCTTGCAGCGCCTTCCGCACAGATACCGCCGATGTATGCGGCATTGTCGAATACAGAGAAGCCATGGCCTTTCATGATATCCATCAACTCCACGAACTTCATGCCGAAGCGCAAATCCGGTTTGTCGCTACCGTAATATTTCATAGCATCTGCCCATGGCATACGTTGGAACGGTTCGGTCAACTCAACACCGCGCAGTTCTTTGAAAAGGTATTTTGCCATACCTTCGAAAAGTTCGATTACATCGTCCTGCTGTACGAAAGACATTTCACAGTCGATTTGTGTAAATTCCGGTTGACGGTCGGCACGGAGGTCCTCATCGCGGAAGCATTTTGCGATTTGGAAGTAACGGTCAAAACCCGAAACCATCAGCAACTGTTTCAATGTTTGAGGGCTTTGCGGCAATGCGTAGAATTGTCCCGGATTCATGCGTGAAGGAACGACAAAGTCGCGTGCACCTTCCGGTGTAGAACCGATGAGAAGAGGAGTCTCTACTTCAATAAATCCTTTGCTGTCCAGGTATTTACGCACTTCAATAGTCATCTTATGGCGTAATTCCAAATTCTTGCGTACTGCTGCACGACGTAAATCCAGATAACGGTATTTCATACGGATATCATCACCGCCGTCTGTATTGTCTTCAATTGTAAAAGGAGGAGTTAAGGCTGAATTCAGCACATTCAATTCCGATACGATGATTTCGATATCTCCCGTAGGAATGTTTTTGTTTTTGCTGAAACGTTCGTTGACCGTTCCTACTATTTGAATTACGAACTCACGGCCCAAGCGGTTGGCCTGTTCGCAAAGTTCGGCATCTACTTCTTCATTAAACACTAATTGGGTAATTCCGTAACGGTCGCGGAGGTCTACGAATGTCATGCCGCCCATTTTACGGCTGCGCTGTACCCAACCTGCCAGCGTCACTTGCTTATTAACGTCGGAGATACGCAATTCTCCACAGGTGTGTGATCTATACATCTTATTATTTACTATTTTACAATTTACTGTTTACTGTTTGGCGATGCAACATCAGAGATGTACCATTGCTAAAAACGGATAAATATCGTGCAAAAATACATAAAACATATTACAGACGTATCAAAACAGATAAGTTTATTTTTAAAAAGCGACTTTATATAATAGCCGGACAGTAAAATATCAATTTTCCATACTGTTCCGACTCTTTTGCAGAAGGCGTTAGTTCTTTCTAAGTTTTTTAATCTGTTCTTTGCCTTTATCCAATATCATTCTGTTTGTATGGGTAATATCTTCCAGGATGGCTTCGTTTATTTGTTTCAAGCCATTGATGTAGTCCTGGGCACGCTGCAATACATTCGAAGAGTCTTTTTCCACATTCTTGGGTACAATGACCTGCAATCCTCTTTTGATTATGTTTACGTCGATGTTCTCGCCCATTATCATCGGATCTCCATCGAAATGTATAACCCCCTGTTTGGAACGATGGATGCGGAGCGTCTTACAGCGGAAAGTCTTTATACGGCTATTCTGGTCGATAGTCTTGTTGAACAACTGGAATGATAATGCCGGTACATCCAATACGGTAAAAGGCTCCAGAATTGTAACGTCCAGCAATCCGTCATTTAATGTGGCTTGCGGAGTGATATAAGCATTATTCCCATACTGTGAGGCATTGCCGCATGCTATCAGGAAAGCCTTGTATCGCAGTGTGCTGCCATCCATTTCCAATTCGTATGTCTCCGGTTTATATTTTAGGCTTTCAAGCAATGTTTTCTCCAGATATATGAGCGGGCCTCTCCTGCCGGCTTTGGAAAACTGCAGGCTGACAAATGCGTCGAACCCTACCCCGCAGGTACAGAAGAAAGGAACATCATTGATTTTGCCATAGTCAATAATGTCTATCAATCCTTCGTTAATGATGTTGATTGCTTTTTTGGCATCCATAGGGATTTGCAGATGGCGTGCAAGCCCGTTTCCCGAACCGCATGGAATGATTCCCAATGCAGTTTTGGTATGTACCAGTGAACGTGCTATTTCATTAATAGTTCCGTCTCCGCCGATAGCAACAACGGCAAAAGCTTCTTCTTTAGCTTTTAGGGCGGCTATTTCAACTGCGTGCCCCGCCCGTTCCGTATAGATTACTTCCGGTATATACCGGCTTTTATCCAACTTTTCATCAAGCCATTTCAATATTTGCTCCTTACCCTGAGTACCGGATATGGGGTTTATTATAAATGATATTTTCTTTTTACTATCGTCCATTTAAACGGATATTACTATAGGAATTTCTTCATGCAAAAGTAATATAAATCCTTTAAATTTTAACCATATGAATCTCTTAAAACGAGTTAGGGCAGATTTTTTAGAGTAAATGAAACAGATAACAACATATTTTGCTATCTTTGCCCCCTGTTTTTAAGAACTTGTTTTTAATAGGATTAATATTCATTATATAAAAGACATTTCATGGGTTTACTGCAAGACAAATTCGCGAAATATGATTTGCCGCAACAATTTATGGCAAAAGGGGTATACCCGTATTTCCGCACGATTAACAGCCATCAGGATACAGAGGTAATGATGGATGGCAAAAAAGTTCTGATGTTCGGTTCAAACGCATATATGGGACTGACATATGACAAGCGAATCATTGACGCTTCGATAGCTGCCACTGAAAAATATGGTACAGGGTGTGCCGGTTCCCGCTTTTTGAATGGTACTCTTGATATACATGTTGAACTGGAAAAAGAGTTGGCCGAGTTCGTAGGAAAAGACGAAGCGCTCTGTTTTTCTACCGGTTTTACTGTGAACGAGGGCATTATTCCCGCAGTGGTAGGACGTGGTGACTATATCATCTGTGATGACCGCGACCACGCTTCTATTGTAGACGGACGCCGCCTTTCGTTCGCCACACAGTTAAAGTATAAGCACAATGACATGGAAGACCTTGAAAAAGAGCTTCAGAAGTGCGAACCGGATGCGGTGAAACTGATAATTGTAGATGGTGTATTCTCAATGGAAGGCGATTTGGCTAACCTGCCGGAAATCGTTCGTCTGAAAAAGAAATATAATGCTAGCATTTATGTGGATGAAGCTCACGGATTAGGTGTATTCGGTAAGCAGGGCCGCGGTGTATGCGATCATTTCGGAGTGACCGAAGACATTGACTTGATAATGGGTACATTCAGTAAGTCATTGGCTTCTATCGGTGGTTTTATTGCTGGCGACAAGGAGGTTATCAACTGGTTGCGCCACAATGCCCGCTCTTATATATTCCAGGCAAGTAGTACGCCGGCAGCGACGGCAGCGGCTCGTGAAGCACTGCACATTATTAAATCCGAACCGGAACGTATCCAACGTCTGTGGGATATCACTAACTATGCATTGAAGAGTTTCCGTGATGCAGGTTTTGAGATTGGTGAAACAGAGTCGCCCATCATACCTTTGTATGTGCGTGATACGGAAAAGACCTTTGTCGTAACGAAGATGGCTTTTGATGAAGGCATCTTTATCAATCCGGTTATACCGCCTGCATGTGCTCCTCAGGATACATTGGTACGTGTGGCATTAATGGCTACCCATACTAAAGAACAAGTGGATTATGCAGTTGAGAAGTTGACAAAATGCTTTAGAGAATTGGGGATAATCAAGTAAAGGAACAATTTGAAGCAAAGATAAAAGCCGTTTAATCGTGGATCGGTTAAACGGCTTTCTTTTTTATAAACCCATTTAAACTAACCAAACAACATGAAAAAACAAATTCTGATTTTTACTGCTGTTGTATGTGGAATGACTTGTACTACAACTGCTTATGCGCAATTTAAAATTGGTGGTAAGAAAATAAATGTAGGTAAGGTTGTTCAAGCCGGTACGGATGCTGCTAAAGCTATAACTCTTTCGGATGCGGATATTGCAGCTATGAGTAGGGAGTATATGCAATGGATGGATACTCACAATCCTTTGACGAAGCCTGATACGGAATATGGCAAGCGTCTGGAGAAACTGACCGGACATATCAAAGAAGTGGATGGTTTGAAAGTGAATTTTGGGGTTTATGAAGTGGTTGATGTAAACGCTTTTGCCTGCGGTGACGGCAGTGTACGTATTTGCGCCGGATTAATGGATATTATGACGGATGATGAAGTAATGGCTGTAGTAGGCCATGAGATAGGTCACGTAATTCATACGGACTCCAAAGATGCAATGAAGAGCGCATATCTTCGTTCTGCCGTGAAGAATGCTGCGGGTGCGGCAAGTTCTACCGTGTCAAAGCTGACCGACTCCGAGTTGGGAGCTATGGCGGAAGCCTTGGCTGGTGCGCAATATTCGCAGAAGCAGGAAACGGAAGCGGACGATTACGGTTTTGAATTTTCTATAAAGCATAATTTAGATCCTTATGCCATGTATAATGCATTGAATAAACTGCTGGAACTTTCAGCGGACGCTCCCAAAGAATCTAAATTTCAAAAGATGTTTTCATCTCATCCGGATACGGCAAAACGAGTAGCCCGTGCCAAAGAGAAAGCTGATGAATATATGAAAAACAAGCAATAAGAGGTTGCATTTCCAAATTACAGAAAGAGGCGGGATTCCATTTGAATTCTGCCTCTTTCCTTTATAATAAAAGGATACTTTTGCTTCAACTTATTGGTTTTATTTATCTGATTGCTTTGATATTGGATTTATTTTAGATTATTATCGGTTTGATTTAACCAATTGAGGAATAAATTTTTAGCGAATTATTTGAGAAATAGAGGTAACGATTTAGCAACCGTGAGAATTTCAGCGTTTTACGTTGTTATGCTATCAAATGGTTCTCATCTATTTCCGAAAGTACGAACTGTGACAGCTATTTTATAAAATTGATTGGAAAAACAGAAAATGTAAGAAGCCCCCAGCGAGTTACCCCACCGGAGGCATAGTTCATTTATTACAATCAAATTTCTGAAATGTCTTTTCTTCTTTTACAGCCCCTTGCTTTATGTGTCTGCATATTGCTCATTGTGCTACTTTTTAGGCAACATTTGTGTACCAAGATAATTGTATGTCACTTCTTGTAT
>ERZ791854.885-NODE-885-length-16331-cov-6.71639_pt1 | contig 16331 bp, 9 predicted proteins | sample MGYA00510286_ERZ791854 | MGnify/ENA primary metagenome ERZ791854 (study PRJEB30046, sample SAMN00715267) | human gut metagenome | study: EMG produced TPA metagenomics assembly of the A metagenome-wide association study of gut microbiota in type 2...
TCCTGCAAGGTACTAAAATGGGAAAAGGAAACAAGGTACATCAGAATGCTGTCCTCGGAGCGGAACCACAAGATTTCCACTATACTGGAGAAGAAAGCAGCCTGATTATCGGAGATAATAACGATATTCGTGAGAATGTAGTAATCAGCCGCGCTACATTTGCCGGCAATGCTACCAAAATCGGAAACGGAAACTACCTGATGGATAAAGTACATCTTTGCCATGACGTACAAATCAACAATAACTGTGTGGTAGGTATCGGCACCACTATTGCAGGAGAATGTACGTTGGATGATTGCGCTATCCTAAGTGGAAATGTCACTTTACATCAATATTGTCACATCGGAAGCTGGACACTGGTACAAAGCGGCTGCCGTATATCTAAAGATGTACCTCCATACGTTATCATGTCAGGAAATCCGGTAACATATCATGGTGTAAACGCTGTAGTTCTTTCTCAACATCACAATACATCGGAAAGAATCCTTCGTCACATCGCTAACGCATACCGTTTGATTTATCAGGGTAATTTCAGCGTTCAGGATGCCGTACAGAAGATTATCGACCAGGTTCCTATGAGTGAAGAAATCGAGAATATTGTAAATTTCGTGAAGAACTCGGAAAGAGGGATTGTGAAATAAACAATATAACATCTATAAAAAGAAAGGGTGATGCTCAAAAAAAGCGTCACCCTTCTTTTTTATAGATGGATGACGCAATAGATAATATTTTTACAAATGGAGGATACTTCAGTGATTCAGCAACACTAGTGATTCATCTTCAAATCCAGAAATTCAATTCATCATTCAAATTCCAAAGTACCGAAAAAATCGGGGCGATGGAAATCCGGTTGGTCAATCTCTATCGGATTCCATGAAAGAAAATGAGGAGTCTGCAACTCATCACCACACTTATAGAAATTAGCTTTTATCTCCTTTCCATCGAGTGATTCAATCTGATGCTTAAAGAATACAGCATACGGAATGATGAGAGCAACTTCCCAGTCTGTCTCCTCGACACGTTCTGCAAAAGGCTGATTACCCAGACTAGACCAACGTTGTACGAGAGCAGTCACTTCTTTCGGTGCATGTTCCCGGTTGTTACGAACTGGGCCGGCACCTATCAGGATAGTTCCGATGCAATTACATTCTATATTATAATAGATCCCGTCGCCTGCAGGTATAGAAAAGAATTCCACACAAGAGTCAGTCCATACAGAACCGTTATCTTCTCCATACTTGGCACGTACACTCTCCTCTTTCACTTTAAAATGTAGCAAGATTGAGTTCTGCGTGTGAGCAATTCGAAAACTCACTTTAGGTTTGTAAGGATATTCAGCCCAATTGACACACTGGATCGGCTGAAAATCTATTTTTTCTTCATCGAATAGTTTAGGAAGCGAACAAGCCTCCACGTTAGCCGCACTAATTTTCTTTACTTTCATATATCTTTCGTTTGAATGATACAAATATAGTTACTTTCTTCTAATAAGGTTCACTGAAATCGAATAAAAACAATATATTTGCATAGATGTAAACACCTTAAAAAATAAATTAGTGAGAAAAGTAATTCTTTTATTTCTGCTATTTTTAAGCGTAGCTGGAGTCCGCACACAAGGTCAAAACATCACTTTTAGCCACTTGACCACGGACGACGGACTCTCCCAATTTTCTGTCAATAGCCTTTATATTGATGAACGGGGAATTATATGGATCGGCACGCGTGAAGGACTGAACCGGTATAACGGTAACGATATCAAAAGTTTCAAACTTAATAAAAACGATCCGAACAGCTTGTTCAGCAATACAGTGCTGCGCATCACCGGAAACAAAAACGGAAAGGTATACCTGCTCTGTACGGACGGGGTGGCAGAATTCGATCTGACCACACAAAGATTCAAAACGTTGCTGCAAGGCAATGTGGATGCTATTTATTTCAACGAGAAATTATATATCGGGAAAAGAGAAGAAGTATTTGTATATAATGAAAGTACGGGAAACTTCGATCTCTACTATCATCTTGCCGGAAAAGATATCACCCTCTCCTGCCTCCACCTGGACGAAAAGAAAAATCTGTGGATGGGAACTACCAGTAACGGACTTTACTGTTTATCGGGAGACAAAAAGATTTCCCAACCTGTCACAAGAGGTAATATCGCGAGTATTTACGAAGATTCGTCTAAAGAATTATGGATCTGTACCTGGGAAGAAGGACTCTACCGGATAAAAACAGACAGTACCATTGAGAACTTCCGTCATGATCCCAAAAATCCAAACAGTATTTGCGCCGACTTCGTAAGGAGTTGCTGTGAAGATAATGCAGGAAATCTATGGATAGGAACCTTTCACGGATTAAATCGCTATGAAAAAAGCACAGGTAAATTCCAACTTTACACTGCCAACGCGAACAAACCCGACGGACTCACCCACTCCTCCATCTGGTGCATCGTCAAAGATGAACAAGGAACAATTTGGCTGGGTACTTATTTCGGAGGTGTCAACTATTTCAATCCGGAATATGAAATCTATACACGCTACAAGACAGGAGATACAGAAAAAGAAGGTTTAAGTAGCCCGATTGTCGGCAGAATGACTGAAGATAAAGACGGAAACTTATGGATTTGTACTGAAGGCGGTGGCGTGAATGTGTACGACCGGAAAAATAACACCTATCGGTGGTATCGCCACGAAGAGGGCAAAAATAGTATTTCCCATAACAACGTCAAAGCAATCTATTACGACCGGACTAATGAAATTATGTGGATAGGTACACACTTGGGAGGATTGAACAAACTCGACCTGCGTACCAACCGTTTCACAGTCTACCGGATGAAAGCCGGAGACCCAACCTCACTACCTTCGGATATCGTCCGAGACATTGTACCTTATAAGGACAAGCTGGTTGTCGCCACACAAAACGGTGTTTGTCTTTTCAATCCGGCAACAGGCACTTGCCAACAACTCTTCAAAGAGACTAAAGAAGGAAGAGGTATTGGCATGGTAGCCAGTCTTTGCATTGATAAAGACGGTACATTGTGGATTGCGGCTACCGGAGAGGGTGTTTATTCTTACCGGTTCGACAGCGGTAAACTTACTAATTATCCGCACAATCCCGCTAATCCAAACAGTCTTAGCAACAATAATATCAACAGTATCATGCAGGACAGTAACGGCAATCTATGGTTCTGCACCTCCGGAAGCGGTCTCGACCGTTACCGTAAGGCAAGTGATGACTTTGAAAACTTCGATGTACAGACAGATGGTTTATCCAGCGACTGTATCTACGAAGTATGCGAATCGTCCATACAGAAAGGTGACTTATTGCTGATTACCAATCAAGGATTCTCACAGTTTGACTATCCAAGCAAGAAATTCTATAATTACGGTACGGAAAACGGATTCCCGTTGACTGCCGTCAATGAAAACGCACTATTTGTGACACATGACGGAGAAGTATTCCTTGGCGGTATTCAGGGAATGATTTCTTTCTGGGAGAAGAAGTTACATTTCACTCCCAAATCATATAATATCATTCTTTCCCGCCTGCTTGTCAACGGAAAAGAAGTAGTTCCGGGAGATGAAAGCGGCATCCTGGAACAGTCGATCTGCCACACTCCGGAAATCAGTCTGAAAGCGAATCAATCGATGTTTAGCATCGAATATGCCACTTCCAACTTCATCCCTGCCAACAGAGATGAAATTCTCTATCGCCTGGAGGGTTTCTCAGACGAATGGAACCATACTTACCGGAAGCAAACGCTGATTACTTATACAAACCTGAATCCGGGTAAATATACCCTTGTCATCAAATCACAGAGGGAAGGAATAAAAGAGGCCAGACTGCTGATTATCGTACTCCCTTCATGGTATGAGACATGGTGGGCTTACCTGATTTATACCATTGTCACTATCAGCCTGTTATGGTATCTTATTCAGAACTATAATTCGCGCATCAAACTCCGTGAGTCTTTGAAGTACGAAAAGAAGCATATTGAAGACCTCGAAGCATTGAACCAGTCGAAACTCCGTTTCTTCACTAACATCTCGCACGAATTCCGCACACCGTTAACGCTGATCGTGGGACAAGTGGAAACTTTGTTGCAGGTGCAGACATTTACGCCTAATATATATAATAAGGTGTTGGGAATCTACAAGAACAGTCTCCAATTACGGGAACTGATTACGGAACTACTTGATTTCCGTAAACAGGAACAGGGTCACATGAAGATCAAAGTTAGCCAGCACAATCTGGTTAACTTCCTGTATGAGAATTATCTGCTCTTCCTCGAATATGCGAGCAGTAAACAAATCAACTTCAAGTTCAACAAACAGAAGGATGACATTGAAGTATGGTATGACCAAAAACAGATGCAGAAAGTGATAAACAACCTGCTGTCTAATGCAGTGAAGCATACCAAGGCCGAAGATACGATTTCGATTAATGTATCGCAGGAGAAAGACCATGTCATCATTGAAATAAAAGATACCGGTACAGGTATCGCCGCTGCCGAAATTGATAAGATATTCGACCGTTTCTACCAGACCGAACATCTCAACTCGCTGAATACCGGAGCCGGTACAGGCATCGGACTGGCACTGACGAAAGGAATTGTGGAACTTCATCACGGCACAATCCGGGTAGAAAGCGAACCGGGCAAAGGAAGCAGTTTCATTATCACCCTCAAACTAGGCAAGGAACACTTCACAGAAGAGCAAATAGCGAAAGATGATACGGAAACCATCCAGCAAACAGAGACTATTGTTCCTTCAGTAGAAATAATCCCTGATTCGGAATGGAAAGAAGAAGATAACAAGCGCATCGAAGACGCCAAAATGCTGATAGTGGAAGACAATGAATCTATCAAGCAGATGTTAGTCGGTATTTTCGAAACATTCTATCAAGTCAGTACGGCTTCCGACGGAGTAGAAGCATTAGAAATGATACAGAAGGATATGCCGAGCATCATTTTAAGTGATGTCGTAATGCCACGCATGTCGGGTACGGAACTTTGCAAACAGATCAAGACGGACTTTAACACTTGCCATATTCCGGTGGTATTATTAACTGCACGTACTGCTATAGAGCACAATATCGAAGGTTTGAAGATTGGTGCGGATGATTATATCACGAAACCGTTTAATACCAATCTTCTGATTTCCCGCTGCAATAACCTGGTTAACTCCCGCCGGCTATTGCAAGAGAAGTTCAGCAAACAACCACAGGCTTTTGCCCAAATGTTGGCTACCAACCCGATGGATAAGGAGATGCTCGACCGCGCGATGGCCATTATCGAACGCCATCTGGACAATACGGATTTCAACGTTAATATCTTCGCCCGCGAAATGGGTATGGCACGTACGAACCTATTCACTAAACTGAAAGCAGTTACAGGCCAGACCCCGAATGATTTCATCCTAAGCATACGTCTCAAAAAAGGCGCTGTCATGTTAAGGAATAACCCGGAGCTGAATATCACGGAGATCTCTGACCGGATTGGGTTCTCCTCCTCCCGCTATTTCAGTAAATGTTTCAAGGAGATTTATCACGTCAGTCCGCTGGCTTATCGTAAAGGAGAAGAGAGCGAAGAAGAAGGAGACGGAGAAGAAACAGATTAGCAGGTAACTATACAAGCACTCTTGCAAAATAATCTTATATTATTAGGCACGGATCACACGGATTTCACGGATTAAAAAACGATGAGTATGAAAACAACAGCGTTAATCCGTGTAATCCGTGCCTAAATTTATGATATAAACGGTTTCTTAGTCCGGACATCTTCGCCCGAATAAAGAAGGTAACTTCTTAAGTGTACTATTTTGTACTTCACTTGTACATTCCTACTCATTCTTTTTCTTCCAATCGCTTATCTTTGTGTTCATTACATTATTTCCTAAAACATTCAGCATTATGAAAAACGTTTCGCGTCTACTTCCCCTATTGTCCGGCATCGTCACGCTGTCAGGATGCAGTCATGCACCCCAAAAGAGCAATGGGCAGAATAACCAAAAGCCTAACATTATTTATATATTTGCAGATGATCTCGGCATTGGTGATTTAAGCTGTTATGGAGCAACGAAAGTGAGTACTCCCAACATCGACCGGTTGGCAGGACAAGGAGTACAATTCACCAATGCTTATGCAACTTCTGCCACCAGCACTCCTTCCCGTTTCGGACTCCTGACAGGTATGTACCCCTGGAGACAAGAAAACACAGGAATCGCTCCCGGCAACTCTGAACTCATTATCGACACTACCTGCGTCACCATGGCAGATATGCTGAAAGATGCAGGATACGCAACCGGTGCAGTAGGCAAATGGCATCTGGGACTCGGTCCGAAAGGTGGAACCGACTTTAACAACCGGATTACCCCTAATGCACAAAGCATCGGTTTTGACTACGAATTTATTATTCCGGCTACCGTAGACCGTGTACCTTGTGTATTTGTAGAAAACGGACATGTCGTAGGACTTGACCCCAATGATCCTATCACCGTAAGTTACGACCACAAAGTCGGCGACTGGCCTACGGGAGAAGAGAACCCGGAGCTCGTCACTTTAAAACCCAGCCAGGGACACAACAATACAATTATCAACGGCATTCCCCGTATCGGCTGGATGACCGGAGGAAAATCCGCCCTTTGGAAAGATGAAGACATAGCCGATATCATCACCCATAAGGCTAAGAATTTCATTGCATCCCATCAGGAAGAACCCTTCTTCTTATATATGGGTACGCAAGACGTACATGTACCGCGCATCCCCCACCCACGTTTCGCAGGCAAAAGCGGACTCGGCACTCGTGGCGACGTCATCCTGCAACTGGACTGGACTATCGGTGAAATCATGCACACACTGGACAGCCTCCACATCGCAGACAACACTATCCTGATCTTTACCAGCGATAACGGTCCTGTTATCGACGACGGCTATCAAGACCAAGCTTACGAACTTCTCAACGGACATACTCCGATGGGTATCTACCGTGGTGGGAAATACAGTGCTTACGAAGCGGGTACACGCGTTCCATTTATTGTCCGTTGGCCTGCCCGGGTGAAGCCGAACAAGCAACAAGCTCTTTTCTCTCAAATAGATGTGTATGCATCGCTCGCCTCACTTTTGGACCAACCTTTACGCAAAGGAGCTGCCCCCGACAGTCAGGAACATCTGAACGTTCTCCTCGGCAAAAATAATACAAACCGTGAGTATGTCGTTCAACAGAATCTCAATAACACACTTGCCATCATAAAAGGTCAATGGAAATACATCGAACCGAGCGACGGCCCCGCCATCGAACATTGGACGAAAATGGAGTTAGGCAACGACAAACAGCCTCAACTTTACGATTTATCCTCCGATCCATCGGAGAAAACGAATGTATCAAAACAACATCCCGACATAGTGAAAGAGTTATCCGAATTACTAGAATCCATAAAAGAGAAATAGTTTATGAGAACAGAAAAATTGTATGATTTTGCACCAATCTTGAATAATTCTATCCATATTAGAATATTCAATCCGTCTATCTTTGCAAGCGTAGATTCAATAAAATCACTTAATTTTTAATATATGAAAAAACATTTATCCACTCAAACTAGAAAAAGGATGCTCTCCTCCATCGGACTGATCTTATTTTCTGTTTCTTTTGTACTTGCACAGGTACTTGTTAAAGGTACAGTGAAGGACAACTTAGGAGAAGGAGTGCCGGGAGCCAGTGTTCAGGTACAAGGTACTTCACAAGGAACAATCACTGACCTTGATGGTAAATTTGCTTTTAACGTACCCAATAAGAATTCAATATTGGTTATTTCTTTCATTGGTTATGTCACTGTAGAAATAAAGGCGGACACTCAAAAGCCAATGGTTATCACATTGAAGGAAGATACAAAGACATTGGACGAAGTGGTAGTAGTCGGCTATCAGGAAATACGCAAGAGAGACCTGACGGGTTCTGTTGCCAAAGCCAGCATGGCAGAACTGCTTAGCACTCCGACTGCTTCTTTCGGCGAGACATTAGGCGGACGTATTGCCGGTGTCAACGTAAGTTCGGGCGAAGGTATGCCGGGCGGACAGATGAACATCGTCATCCGTGGTAACAACTCTTTGACACAGGACAACTCTCCTCTTTATGTCATTGACGGTTTCCCGGTGGAAGATCCTTCCATAGCCGCAGCCATCAATCAGAACGATATCGAGTCACTCGATTTCCTGAAGGATGCCTCTGCTACCGCTATCTACGGTGCCCGTGGTGCCAACGGTGTCGTGATGATTACAACCAAGAAAGGCACAATCGGTCAGCCTAAAATTAAATATGACGGAAGTTTCGGTATTCAGCATATCACCAAAACGATTCCGATGATGGATGCATACGAGTTCGTCAAACTACAGGCAGAACGTAGTCCCAAAGATATGGAAACTACCTACTTCATGAATTATGACGGTAAGAAATGGGGACTGGAAGATTATAGGAATATCCCGCAATATAACTGGCAGGATGAAATCTTCCGCAGCGCATGGATGCAAAGCCACAATGTCAGCCTGACCGGTGGTTCGGAAGGAGTTCGCTACAATGCTTCTTTATCTTATTATGACCAGGACGGTATCTTATTGGAATCAAACTACAAACGTGTACAAGGCCGTATGGGTACTACCATCCAAAAGAAGAAACTGAAAATCTATCTGACAACCAACTATTCAAGCACTACAACCACTGGTGGTTCTCCTTCCCAGAACTCATACAGTGGTATGAATAACCTGTTCTATAGTGTATGGGGATATCGCCCCGTGACCGAACCGGACAGACCATTAAACTCATTGATGGATAACATCATGGACGACGCGATAAACAATACCAACGATTATCGTTTCAATCCTATCATGTCCTTGAAAAACGAATATCGCAAGACGTATGCGAACTACATTCAGTTCAACGGATTTGCAGAATATGAATTTATCAAAGGATTGAAGTTGAAAGTTTCAGGCGGTTACACATTCGATACCCGCAAAGGGGAAACATTCAACAACTCGAAGACCCGTTATGGTAATCCGAAATCATCCGATAAGGTAAATGCAGAAATCTACCATTCTCAACGTGCAACATGGTTGAATGAAAATATTCTGACCTATCAGAGCAATATCAAACGGAAGCATTTCTTCAATAGCATGGTAGGTGTAACCCTGCAGAATTCCGACTATGAATACTATTCATACAAAACGGTACAGATTCCGAACGAAGCACTCGGCATGGCGGGAATGAGTGAAGGAACTCCCAGTACGACTAAATCATTAAAGAGTTCCTGGTCTATGCTTTCTTTCCTGGGACGTTTGAACTATAACTATAAATCATTGTATTATGCAACGGTTTCTTTCCGTTCCGACGGTTCTTCCAAGTTCCGTGGTGATAACCGTTTCGGCTACTTCCCTTCCGGTTCATTGGCATGGGGATTCATGGAGGAAGATTTTATGAAACCATTGAAGTCTGTTGTTTCTTCAGGTAAATTAAGAGCAAGCTGGGGATTGACCGGTAACAACCGTGTAGGCGAGTATGATACGTATGCTTTATATCAGATATTGAAGGATAAAGTCGGAGACTTTATTTCGATCGGTAGCCTCCCCAGTGGTGTATATCCGTTCGAAAACAGCCTGACAAGTGTAGGTACAGTGCCCACTTCCTTAAGAAACAGAAAACTGAAATGGGAGACTACCGAACAGTGGAACCTAGGCCTGGACTTAGGCTTCCTGGACGAACGCATCGGATTAACCGTAGACTGGTATCGTAAAACGACTCGTGATTTGTTGCTGAATACTGCACTTCCCACCTCTTCCGGTTATTTCAGTGCCATGAAGAATGTAGGAAAGGTACGCAACCAAGGTATCGAGCTCACATTGAACACAACCAATATCAAGAACCGTCATTTCTCATGGACTACTAACTTTAATATCGCATTCAACAAGAACAAAGTATTAGAATTGGCCGAAAACCAATCTTCTCTGTTGAGTGCAGCCAAATTTGACCAGAACTATAACTCTCAATACAGCTACATTGCCAAAGTGGGTTATCCGATGGGAATGATGTACGGATTCATCTACGAAGGTACATACAAATACGAAGATTTCGACAAAGTAGGTGATACATATACACTGAAACGCAATGTTCCGTATTTCTCTTCCGAAAGTAATACACAACCGGGTATGCCGAAATACGCAGACCTGAATGGTGACGGTATCATCGACGATAACGACCGCACTATGATCGGTAACGGTATGCCGAAACATACGGGCGGATTTACCAACAATTTCGAATACAAAGGATTTGACTTGAGCATCTTCTTCCAATGGTCGTATGGAAACGATGTATTGAATGCCAACCGCCTGTTCTTCGAGAACAGCAATAAAACACGTGACTTGAACCAATACGCAAGTTACGCAGACCGCTGGACACCGGAAAATCCGGAAAGTAATATTCCGAGAGCTACCGACTCCGGTTCTAACAAAGTGTTCTCTACACGTATTATCGAAGATGGTTCGTTCCTTCGTCTGAAGACCGTGTCTTTAGGATATACACTGCCGAAACAACTGACCAAGAAATGGAAGATAGACAATGCACGCGTATTCGTTGCCGGTCAGAATCTATGGACATGTACAGGGTATTCCGGTTACGACCCGGAAGTATCTATCCGTGAAGGCGCACTGACTCCGGGACTGGACTTCTCCGCTTATCCGAGAGCCTACTCTATCAGTTTTGGTATAAACTTAGGTTTCTAATCAATCATCCTTCAAACAATTACGTATATGAAAACAATAAAAATAATCATCATATCACTTCTTGTCGGACTTAACCTGACTTCCTGCGATTTCTTGGAAAAAGACCCGACATACACCACTCCTGAAAACTTCTTCAAAAATGAAGCGGACGCTACCTCTTGGCTGACAGGAACCTATGCCATTCTGGGACAAAGTTCCTTCTACGGAAATGAGTTCTTATACCTTGTAGGAGGTGACGATCTGGGACACTATGGTGGTGCCAACCGCGGACCTAACAAAAGTGGGTTGATCTGTAACAATGCCAACACAAGTGATCCGGCCGTTGCAGCATTGTGGTACACATTATACTCCGGCATCAACAGAGCCAATATTTTCCTGGAAAATATTGATGCAGTGCCCGATATGAACGACGATACCCGCAAGCAGTACAAAGCCGAAGCCCGTTTCTTACGCGCATTCTATTATTTTACTTTGGTAGAATGTTGGGGAGATGTACCTTTCAAGACTACTTCTACAGAAGATGCCTATAACCTCTCCATTCCACGTACGGACAAACAGACGATTTATGATTTTATCATCAAAGAGATGTATGGTTCTGCCGAGGATCTCAAATCTGCTCAAGATTTGAACTATTTACCGGGACGTGTTTCCAAATCGGCTGCTTGGGGAATGTTGGCGCGTGTATATATGTTCCGGGCCGGTGAACCTAAACGTGACAAGGAAGTGGGTTTGGCTAACAACACGACTAGTGCCGAGATTACAGAATATTTCAAAAAAGCAAGTTACTATGCACAGTTAGTCAAGAATGAGGGTCATTCACTAACTGCCAAATATTGGGACTTCTTTATCGACATTTGTTCTGATAAGTATAACACTGCTCTCAATAAGGATGGTGCCAAGGCTAATGAAAGTATTTGGGAAGTAGAATTTGCAGGTAACCGTTCGACGGATGTACGTGCAGAAGGTAGAATCGGTAATATTATCGGCATTCAGGGTAAGGACCTTTCTTCCAAAGCATCCATCACTGGTAAAGGTGATCCGGGCTATGCATACGCTTTTATCTGGAATACTCCTAAACTGCTGGAATTGTATGAAGCAAACGATGACATTGACCGTTGCAACTGGAATATTGCTCCATTCACTTACACCCAGTCAGCAGGAGAAGGTACTCCGGTGGACGGTCGTGAATTTGTAAAGGGAAAAAGAGATGAAGTGGAACAACAATACTGGGATAAATCCTTCAGCTATGGTAAAACAGAGCCGGGGTCTACTTACGGTGATCGTGAATCGAAGAACGATGCCAATAAGAACCGCAACAGGGCTGCCGCCAAATATCGTAGAGAATATGAAGCAGACAAGAAGAGTAAAAACGATACTTCCATCAACTTCCCTCTTCTCCGTTACTCTGACATTCTGCTAATGATTGCAGAGGCAGAAAATGAAGTCAACCATGGCCCTAATGATTTGGCGTATGAATGTATCAATGCAGTAAGAGAACGTGCAGGAATCAAAAAACTTGCAGCAAATCTGGATGAAGAGAGCTTCCGCAAAGCTATCAAAGACGAACGTGCAATGGAACTCTGTTTCGAGTACACACGCCGTTTCGACCTGATCCGTTGGGGAGACTATTACAAACTGATGCAGGAACAAGTGGACAAGGCACAGGCTGACGAATCCTGGAAATTCGGAATCAATGTATATACTTACTTCAATATTCCGAAGTCTTACAATTATTTCCCGATTCCTGCCAATGAAATAGGATCAAACGGTGCTATCAAGACGAATAATCCGGGTTGGTAATTCTCTTAATAACTTTAAAAAGAAAAGGACATGAAAATAATATATAAAAGTTTGATGACTATCGCTTTTGCCGGACTATCCCTGGCTTCATGCGACAAGGAATTAAAAGAAGAAACAGCAATGGAAGTGGGTGTGGTGACAGACAGCAATGTCAGCTTCGATGGCAAAACTGTGACTGTAAAGAAAGGAAACCCTGTAACGTTCAGCTTCGATGGTGACCCTGATTTTATCAGTTTCTTCAGCGGTGAGATAGGGCACGAATACAAACACCGGAACAGAATTGAAATGCAACCGGAAGACGTAGAAAAATGTGAAATCAACTTCTCCGTAGTATATGACTATGGTAGTGCGAAAACCATCGAAGGTTCTACTCACATATTAATATCCGATCAATTCGAAGGAATTAGTGGCAACAATGTGGAAAAAGACAAAGAAGCAGTTACTAATTGCGAATGGACAGAACTTGTCAGCCAAGATGAGCTTCCTAAAGCAACCAAAGATACTAAAGACTATTCTTGTCCTTTAATATCTTACTTGGGTAAAGAAATCAGCATTGCTTTCCGCCTCAACCCTCTTGATAATAGCAGCACAATGCCTGTAATACATATTAAAGGCTTACAGCTTAATCTGGAGTTCAACAATGGAAAATCAACCACAATTAATGCAAAGAACTTCGAATTCTCGGCTTTAAATGTAACCTACAATTTAGATGATCTTTCAAAAAACAACACTCATCTTACCAAATTGAAGGAAGCATTAGGAAATAAAAACCTCACACTTGAAGAGATGAAAAGCGCAGAATATGCAGATAAAATAGCATATGCTACTGTAGACGGTAATATTCCTTATTTCTGGAGAATTAGCCAGCCAAGCGATTTCGTAACCAGTGGCGGAGCAGCAGGGTATACAAAAGGAGATACTTGGCTTATCTCCAATTCCATCCTCCTTAACGGTTCCTGCGATCCTGACGCTGGTGTAGCTATCAAGAATATCTCGCAATCGTTGGAGATATACTCACATACCTATGAAGAGGCCGGTACATATATCGCTACTTTCGTAGCCAACAATGCAAACTACGTCCATCAAGGTGGTCAAGTAGTACGTGAACTGACTATAAACGTTGTAGAATAAAAATATATCCCCCAATTTTTCTAACCTTCAATCATAGAAAACGTTTATAAAAATCAGACTTTAATCAATTTAACATCAGAAAGAGAGGGACCGCGAGGTTCCTCTCTTTTACTTTTTCTGTATCTTTGCACAAAAATAAAAATAATGCCAAAGACTCTTCCTATTCATTTTGCCCCATTACAAGGTTACACCGAAGTGTTTTACCGTAATGCTCATGCTGCCTGCTTCGGAGGTATAGATACTTATTATACCCCATTTGTACGACTCGAAAAAGGCGGATTCCGCCATAGAGATGTCCGCGGAATCGAACCCGGGAATAATCAGGTAGCCCATCTGATTCCCCAACTGATAGCCCCTTCTTTTGAGAAAGCAGAAAAAATCTTATCCCTATTCATTGAAAAGGGATATAAGGAAGTCGACATCAATATAGGATGTCCTTTTCCCATGCTGGCTAAACGCCACAATGGTTCCGGCATTCTTCCTTATCCCGAAGAAGTTCAGGCGTTACTTAGCCTGATTACAGAATATCCGCAAATAAGTTTCTCCATCAAAATGAGGTTGGGCTGGGAAGATCCGGAAGAATGTCTGAAACTGGCTCCGATTATCAATGAGCTACCCTTGCGACAAGTGGTTATGCACCCCCGCTTGGGAAAACAGCAATACAAAGGAGAAGTTGACCTTAAAGCGTTTGAGGCTTTTCAGAATGCCTGCAAGCATCCGCTCATCTATAATGGAGATATCAATAGTGTAGAAGATATTCACCGCATTCAGGAACAGTTTCCCGGACTAGCCGGAATGATGATAGGACGGGGATTACTTGCCAACCCGGCATTAGCTTTGGAGTATAGACAAAACCGTGCACTCGAGTTCGATGAAATGAGAGAAAAATTGCAATCTATGCACAAATGCGTATACAATCAATATGCAGAACAGTTGGAAGGAGGAGACGAACAACTTCTGAACAAAATGAAAACTTTCTGGGAATATTTAATGCCGCAAGCAGACAGAAAATTACTGAAAGCAATTCATAAAAGCACAAGTCTCAACAAATATAATCAGGCAATCCTTGCCTTTTTTAATCAACGATGAACTGATAACCAGTAATTTTACGTAATTTTGCGCCCGTTTACAAACATGCACATTATGAAAAAATACATTCTAATCTTTCTTTGTCTGATAACCGTATCAGGCAGTTTCGCACAAATGCAGGATTTCAAGTTCAAATTCTATGGACAGATTCGTACTGACTTCTATTATAATAGTCGTGCTAACGAAGAAACCGTAGACGGATTGTTTTATATGTATCCAAAAGACAAAGTGCGTGATCCGGAGGGGAACGATTTGAACTCAACACCCAACAGTAACTTCTATACTTTATATTCGCGCCTTGGAGTAGACGTTGCCGGTCCAAAACTGGGAACAGCCAAGACATCTGCCAAAGTAGAAGTCGACTTCCGCGGCACAGGCACTTCTTATTCGGTCATTCGCCTTCGTCATGCTTATTTGAATCTGGATTGGGGAAAATCAGCTTTATTACTCGGACAGAACTGGCATCCCTTATTCGGAGATGTGTCTCCGCAGATTCTTAATCTCTCCGTAGGAGCACCGTTTCAGCCCTTCAGCCGTGCGCCACAAATTCGTTATCGCTATACAAACAAGAATTTCCAACTTACCGGAGCCGCAGTGTGGCAATCACAATATACTTCACAAGGACCGGAAGGGAAAACACATAAGTATCTGAAGCAAAGCTGTATTCCCGAATTTTATGTCGGAGCTGATTATAAGAATGGCGGTTTGCTGGCCGGCGTAGGCATTGAGTTGTTATCATTGAAACCACGTACGGAGTCTATAGTAAATACAGATAAATACAAGGTAGACGAACGCATCACAACTCTTTCATACGAAGCTCATGTGAAATACACCAACAAAGACTGGTTCATCGCTGCGAAGAGTGTATTAGGATCCAATCTGACACAAGCTTCCGGTTTGGGTGGATTCGGGATCAAGTCTGTCAACGAACAAACGGGAGAACAAGAATATACTCCGATACGTTTCTCCAGCTCTTGGTTCAACGTTGTCTACGGACAGAAATGGAAGCCGGGAATCTTCGTAGGCTATGCCAAGAATCTGGGAACAAGTGATGCACTATATGCTCCCAAAGGAAATGATGCAAAACTTTATGGAACAGGAACAGACCTTAACCAATTAGTTACGGCAGGAGCAGAACTGACCTACAATGTCCCCCACTGGAAATTCGGGTTGGAATATACATTAAGCTCTGCATGGTATGGTTCGCTCAATACGTCCAATGGGAAAATTCAAGATACCCATGCCGTATGTAACAACCGTATTGTTGCCGTTGCCATGTTTATGTTCTAACCTCTCTATACAATTATTTTAATTATATCTCTGTCACCTGTCACCGATTGCTGCTTAACGGTTTGATTATTAACAATTAACACCGTGACAGCAATAGGTGACAGCAGTGTGACAACAATAATGCTGTCACCAGAAACAGATAAACTACATTTCACAACGCGGAGGTATTCACTCTGGAAGCTCCAGGCAATCCTATTTATTTCATGTAAGCACTCATTGTATGGCTGTGCCTTTCTCTTTCCTCTCTAGGGGGTATAGAG
>ERZ791854.900-NODE-900-length-16158-cov-2.82494_pt1 | contig 16158 bp, 17 predicted proteins | sample MGYA00510286_ERZ791854 | MGnify/ENA primary metagenome ERZ791854 (study PRJEB30046, sample SAMN00715267) | human gut metagenome | study: EMG produced TPA metagenomics assembly of the A metagenome-wide association study of gut microbiota in type 2...
AGCAGACCGTATCGCGGTTTGTGGAGGAAACAGGGCTTCTGGATACACATTCTGAGACGAGACGGGAAGCGGAGAAGGAAAGAAACCAGAAACGAGGATTTGAATGGAAAATAAAAATGAGAGAACCGGTTTGATCCATATTTACTGCGGCGATGGAAAAGGAAAGACCACAGCCGCCATAGGAGCCGCCATCCGGGCTGCGGGCAGAGGCTTTCGCGTACTGGTGCTGCGCCTGTTAAAGACAGATGACTCCGGGGAGGTAAATGCCCTTCAGAACATTCCCGAAATCCATGTGCTTCCCTGTGTGCGCTCCTTCGGTTTTTCATGGAACATGACGCCGGAGCAGAAAGAGAAAGCGGCTGTCTATTATTCCGAACAGATGGAAAAAGCCTGGAAAATGGCCCTGGAAACGGATGAAAACGGAACACCTGCCTTTGACCTTCTGGTAATGGACGAAGCCATCGGCGCCTGCCGCCAGGGCTTTATCTGCGAAGAACGCCTCTTGGAGCTTTTAAGAACCCGTCCAGCTTCTTTGGAGGTCATCCTCACAGGACGCGGCCCCTCAGAAGCACTTTTAAATGCAGCCGACTATGTAACAGAAATGGCCCTGCGTCGCCACCCCTATGAAAGAGGAATCGGGGCGCGGGAGGGGATAGAATATTAGGAACCGTAGAGCGCTGTAAAATGCGCGCTCTCCGCTTAAGAACCTCTTGCAATTTTTTCCAGACTCTGATACATTGTAAGTGGTAAACAGATCATATCTGAGAAAGGAAACCCAATATGGCAGACGAGAAGAATTTAAATGAAGAAGAGGAAATGACAGTTACCCTTACTCTGGATGATGACACCGAAGTGGAATGTGTCGTTCTTACAATTTTTACAGCAGGCGAGAGGGATTATATTGCTCTTCTTCCTATGGAGGGAGAGGACTCTGAGGAAGGCGAAGTATACCTGTACCGCTACAGTGAGACAGAGGACGGAACTCCTGTTCTGGACAACATCGAGGACGATGATGAGTACGAGATCGTAGCAGATGCTTTTGACGAGATGTTAGACGATCAGGAGTACGATGAGCTGGTAGGAGAGGACGAGGTAGAATAGGCTCCTTTCCTGAAGTTAAAGTTTCATAGCAACGGATTTAAAAGACTGTCCTGGCTGAACAAAACGGCCGGACAGTCTTTTTTGTTATGGTGATGAGGAAAATGGCTGTCTGAACCTGTGAAACTTATGTGAAAACGTAGAAATGCCCTGTTTTTTCTGCTAAAATGGTATCATCATCAGATATGGAAACAGGAGGAGCCGGCCATGAACGGATTAAAAATACTGGTAGTAGATGACGAGGCCAGAATGCGCAAGCTTGTAAAAGACTTTCTTGCGAACAAGGGGTTTTATGTGGAAGAAGCAGGAGACGGGGAAGAGGCCGTTGATAAATTTTTTGCCCAGAAGGATATTGCTTTGGTGCTTTTAGATGTAATGATGCCGAAAATGGACGGCTGGGAGGTATTAAAGACCATACGCAAATATTCCCAGGTTCCGGTTATCATGCTCACAGCCAGAAGCGAGGAACGGGACGAGCTTCAGGGCTTTTCTCTGGGCGTGGACGAATACATTTCAAAGCCATTCAGTCCTAAAATCCTGGTGGCCCGCGTGGAGGCGATTCTGCGCAGATCCAATGCCTCCGGAGGAGATGCTTTAAGCGTTGGAGGTATTCTGATTGATAAGGCGGCCCATCAAGTAACGATAGACGGCAAAGAGGTGGAGTTAAGCTTTAAGGAGTTTGAGCTTCTTTCCTATTTTGTAGAAAATCAGGGAATTGCTCTTTCCAGAGAGAAGATTTTAAATAATGTGTGGAATTATGACTATTTTGGTGATGCCAGAACCATTGATACCCATGTGAAAAAGCTTCGCAGCAAGATGGGCGATAAAGGCGATTATATCAAGACCATCTGGGGAATGGGATATAAATTTGAGGTGAGCGGACAATGAAGCGTTCCATCCGTTTTCGTTTTACGACGCTGTTTATCGGGATGCTGGCAGCCGTCCTGCTTGCAATCTGGGTGATCAACAGCTTTTTTCTGGAGCAGTACTATATCAATGATAAGGTGAAAATCCTTCAGGATGCCTATGAACAGCTCAATGACTGTGCGGTAGAGCAGGCGCTGGAAGGGAGAAATATTATTGATGACCTGCCAAGTTTCTATTCCAAGGACGGAGAACAGACCGAGGTAAGCCGGATGCTGCGTGTTATGAATGAACAGTACAATACAACGGTGGTGCTGATTGACAGCTTAAATGACCGTACCTTTCCCACATTCTGGGATAACAGGCTTTTATCCGATCTGGTCCGTCAGTATATTTTAGGCAGATCAATGCCGGATACAGAAGCCATTATTTCTGAGGAAAATTATAAAATAGAAAAAAGATATGATAAACATAACAATGGATATTATCTGCAGAACTGGGGCTTTTTTGATGACAACAGAACCATTTTTATTATGTCCATGCCTATTGCCAGTATCCATGAGAGTGTGGCCCTGTCGAATCGTTTTATGATCTATGTGGGAAGCGCAGCCCTTGTGCTGGGAGCCGTATTTATGTATTTTGCGGGAAAAAGGATTACTTCGCCTATTTTGTCCCTTGCAGCCTTATCTGAACGGATGTCCGAGCTGGATTTTGATGCCAGATATACGGCGGATTCTCAGGATGAGATCGGTGTGCTGGGCCGGAGTATGAATACCCTTTCGGAAAAGCTGAAGGAAACCATAGGGGCTTTAAAAACAGCCAATAATGAGCTTCAGCAGGACATTGAGGAAAAGATACGGATTGACGAGGCACGCAGGGATTTTATTGCCAATGTATCCCATGAGCTTAAGACGCCTATTGCATTGATTCAGGGATATGCGGAGGGCCTTACAGAAGGCATGGCAGAGGACCCGGAGAGTCGTGATTATTACTGCGAGGTGATCATGGATGAGGCCGGGAAAATGAACAAGATGGTAAAGCAGCTTCTTACCCTGACCGCCCTGGAGTTTGGAAATGACAAGCCCGTCATCGAGCAGTTTGACCTTACAGGGCTGATTCATGGAGTGCTTTCCTCCGCATCCATTCTGCTTCAGCAAAAAGAGGCAGAGGTGGAGTTTGAGCCTTCAGGGCCGGTGATGGTATGGGCGGATGAATTTAAGATTGAAGAAGTCATAACCAATTATCTGAATAATGCCATGAATCATTTGAATGGAAAACGAAAGATAAAAATCCGTTTGGAAAAGCATGAAAATGAAGTGACTGTCTTTGTCTTTAATACAGGAAACCACATTCCAGAGGAGGATCTGGATAAGCTCTGGACGAAATTTTATAAGGTTGATAAAGCCCATACCAGAGAATATGGAGGGAGCGGCATTGGCCTTTCCATTGTGAAAGCCATTATGGATTCCCACCATAAGGCCTGCGGGGTCAGAAATGCAGAGGAAGGCGTAGAGTTCTGGTTTACCTTAGACTGCAGCCTGTAGCAGGCATCGTGTGAAAAACAGAGAAGCATTATTTGCGTATTTCGTCAAAGTTTTACTTGTATAACAGCATGGAATCCTGTATGCTGTAGTTATAGAAATTTTAAATCATGTGATGACACAGGAGGAAGATTTATGAAACAGGACATGATTGTCATTTTGGATCTGGGAAGTACAGAGAATACTGTGCTTGCCAGAGAAATTCGTGCCATGGGTGTATACAGCGAGATTTATCCCCATGACATTACGGCAGAAGAGTTAAAGGCACTTCCAAATGTAAAGGGTGTTGTGATCTACGGAGGACCAAACCATATCGTAGACGGCGTACGCATTGATGTAAATGAGGAAATCTACAGCGCCGGTTATCCGATTATGTCCATTGACCATGAGCCTGCAAAGTGTCAGGAAGCTTATGGCACCTGGGAAGAAGCTCTTCCTCACCTGAGGGCCTTTGTGTTTGATACCTGTCATGCAGAGGCAAATTGGAATATGAAGAACTTCGTAGAGGATCAGATTGAATTGATCCGCCGTCAGGTAGGTGACAAGAAGGTTCTTTTAGCTCTTTCAGGCGGTGTTGACAGTTCTGTTGTGGCAGCTCTTTTGATCAGAGCTATCGGCAAGCAGCTTGTCTGCGTGCATGTAAATCACGGCCTGATGAGAAAAGGCGAGTCAGAGAGTGTGATTGAGGTATTTAAAAATCAGATGGATGCAAACCTGATCTATGTAGATGCGACAGAGCGTTATCTCACAAAGCTGGAGCCGATCCGGAACAGAAGAGAAAGATCATCGGAGCCGAGTTTATCCGTATTTTTGAGGAAGAAGCAAGAAAGCTGGAGGGAATCGAATTTCTGGGTCAGGGAACCATTTACCCGGATATCGTAGAGAGCGGAACCAAGACTGCCAAGGTTGTAAAGTCCCACCACAACGTAGGAGGACTCCCGGAGGATCTGCAGTTTAAGCTGGTTGAGCCTCTGCGCCAGCTTTTTAAGGACGAGGTTCGTCAGTGTGGTCTGGAGCTGGGACTTCCTGATGAGATGGTGTTCCGTCAGCCATTCCCGGGTCCTGGTCTGGGTGTACGCTGTCTGGGAGCAATTACAAGAGAACGTCTGGAGGCTGTCCGAGAATCCGACGCTATTTTACGTGAAGAATTCCACAATGCCGGACTGGACAAAAAGGTATGGCAGTACTTTACCGTAGTGCCGGATTTCAAGTCTGTCGGAGTCCGCGACAATGCAAGAAGCTTCGAGTATCCTGTGATCATCCGTGCTGTCAACACCATAGACGCCATGAGCGCCACCATCGAGCAGCTGGAGTGGCCGGTGCTCTTAAAGATTACAGACCGCATTTTGAAAAATGTAAACCGTGTCTGCTATGATTTGAGCCCGAAGCCTACGGCTACGATTGAGTGGGAATAATTTCAGAGTCCCGGAAAAGCCCGGAATGACTGGGTTTTCTAAGGTTTGATGCCCTTTGTGGCAACGAAATGGCAACATTTTTTCATTATTCATAAAAAGAGAGCTAACTGATTTTGATTAGTCAGTTAGCTCTCTTTTTCTTTTTATTATTATTTTGTGCAACAAACAGCCTCTCCTGTGGCCTACAAGTGAGGGGGTCAAAAGAGGTCCTGGGGCGGCACCTTCACATACTTCTGGGCTTTGTCAAACTCCGAATAGTGGTAGCGCCACTTATCGTAATCCTCCTTAGAAATCTCACCTGCCTCCAGCATAGCAGCAGCCTGCTGCCAGGAGCAGAGCATCTCGTGCAGCCGGGCGGCGTCCTTGTTTTTACGAACATCGACCTTCAGACAGACTTCGCCATCCATTTCGCAGATCTTGAGTCCGTAGTTATCCTCCAAGGTAAACAGCGTGTGCATCAGCCCTACATAGGAGTCTATGTCCGGGACAGAAAGCGCATGGGGTGAGACATCTAGCATCTCAGCCAGGGCAGCGGTCAGGTCTGCCTTTGGGGTTCTTGATCCTGTTTCGTACTGTGCAAGGCGCACATCAGCAGACTTCTCCGGGAAGCCCAGCGCCATGCCAAGATATTTCTGAGTCATCCCCCGCAGGAGACGGAAAAAGTGAATTCGTTCACCAATCGCCATATCATCAACTCCAATCGTTGGTTGTCTTTATAAAAAGCGTAGCAGAAATGCTTAGGAAAGTCAAGGGAATACTAAACAATTTTATTTAATTTATTTTACGTACGCCGATTGACATAAGCTATTATGCTTAGTATAATGACAATAAGCAAAGCATATTTGCTTAGTCAAATAACTGGAGAAACTTTTTTCAAAATTCTTGGGTGCAAAATCCGAAAAAAGTGGCAGTAGAGAGTAAGGAGGTCTTTATGAAAAACAAAATTGGCAGGCAGAAACAATCAACAAGGAAAGGAAGGTATTTTATTTATGCAGAAACAGAGTTTTATGCGAGCAGACGAAGTTGCTCAGGAATTGGGCATCTCCAAATCCCACGCCTACAAGGTAATCCATGGGCTTAACGAAGAATTGCAGGAGAAAGGATATCTGACCATCTCCGGCCGTGTCAATCGAGAATTCTTCAGGGAGAAGTATTACTATACCAAAACAGCAAAGGAGGAATCATAATGGCAGTTTACAAGGAAGAAAAAACCGGAACTTGGCGGGCTGTTTATCGCTATACCGACTGGAATGGTGAACGGAAGCAGACCCAGAAGCGCGGTTTTAAGACCAAGCGAGAGGCACAGGCATGGGAGCGTGAACAGGTTCATAAAACCAGCGCTGATTTGGATATGAACTTCAAAAGTTTTGTGGAACTTTACATAGCAGATATGAAGACCCGGCTCAAGGAAAACACTTGGGCCACAAAGGAGCACATTATCCGTACAAAGCTGCTCCCATACTTCGGCAAGCTGAAGATGTGTAACATCACCGCCCAGCAGATCATCACCTGGCAGAACGAGATGATGAACCATAAGGATGAAAATGGGCAACCCTATTCACCTGTGTACCTTAAGACGGTTCACAATCAACTCAGTGCCATCTTTAACCATGCAGTACGGTATTACAATCTCCGTGATAACCCTTGCAAAAAGGCTGGCAGTATGGGGAAAAAGAAAAACCGAGAGATGATGTTCTGGACTAAGGAGCAGTATTTGAAATTTGCCGAGGTGATGATGGATAAACCGCTATCCTTCTATGCCTTTGAGATGCTTTACTGGTGCGGTATCCGAGAGGGAGAACTTCTGGCTCTGACCCCGGCAGATTTTGACTTTGAGAAGCGCACTGTCACCATCAACAAATCCTATCAGCGGCTAAACGGGCAGGATTTGATTACCACTCCAAAAACAGAAAAGAGCAATCGTGTCATCACTATGCCGCAGTTTCTGGCAGAGGAAATTCAGGATTACCTCAAAATGCTCTACGGAATTGGAGCAGATGACCGAATGTTCACCGTCACCAAGAGTTATCTCCATCGGGAGATGGATAGAGGCTCCAAAGAGGCTGGAGTCCCGCGTATCCGAATCCACGATATTCGTCACAGTGCGGTTTCGCTTCTCATCGACATGGGGTTCTCCGCCACAGCTATCGCAGATCGGGTGGGTCATGAGAGCATCGACATCACTTACAATTATGCGCACCTGTTTCCGTCCAAGCAAACGGAAATGGCAGATAAATTAAATATGGAAAGGGGCAATTAAAAATGTCAGCAAAGAATTTGGACAAGCACAACCGTTGGAGAAACAAGGCCGTATCTTTCCGGGTCTCCCCTGAGGAGGATGCCCAGATTGAAACAGCAGTCAAGCTCACCGGACTGACCAAGCAGGATTATATCATTCGTCGGCTGCTCTGTCGGGATGTGGTGGTTCAGGGCAATCCGAGAGTCTATAAGGCACTGCGAGATCAGCTGGCCGCTGTACTGGACGAGCTGCGCCGGATTGAAGCCGGGCAAGGAGTAAATGAAGAACTGTTGGACACCATTCAGATGATCACAGCCATTATGAACGGGATGCAGGAGGAATTCGCCTATGACCGATGAGAAAAAGAAAATGACCGCCCAGGGTTCATCTGTTGGCGCAGATGATGGGCAGTCAATCTCAAAAACTTACGAAAATAGTATACCCACTTCCGGGCAAAAAAGCAACGATGAAATTGTAAACTCCCAGGACAGTCTGGAAGAAATGTACTGCAAGATACAGCGTATGAGCGACCCAGCTTACCTGCACACTGTAACCCTGGACGAGCTGATGGATAATGTATTTGAGGTAAAGTCCGCGGTGATTGAAAACCTGCTCTATACTGGAGCATATATCCTTGCCGGAGCTCCAAAAAAAATCGGTAAATCTTTTCTGGTGGCGCAGATCGCCCACCATGTCAGTACTGGGCAGGATTTGTGGGGCTACAAGGTTCATCAAGGAACAGTCCTCTATCTTGCTTTGGAAGATGACGAAAGCCGTTTGCAGCGCAGGATGTTCCGCATGTTCGGTGTGGGGGGGACAAGCTCTCTCCACTTTGCTACCAGTGCCAAGATGATTGGCAGCGGTTTGGATGAACAACTTGAAAAGTTTGTCCGGGAACACAGAGACACCAAATTGATTATCGTGGATACCCTGCAAAAAGTCCGGGAGATGGTGAGCGATAACTACAGTTATTCCAGCGATTATGAGGTGATTGGAAAACTGAAACAATTTGCAGACCGGCATGGAGTTTGCATCCTGATTGTCCACCACACCAGAAAGCAGCCTGCGGGAGATAGCTTTGAGAAGATTTCCGGTACCACCGGACTGTCAGGCTGTGCAGATGGGGCACTCATCATGCAGAAAGAAAAACGAACTGACGGAAAGGCTACACTGGAAATCAGTGGACGGGATCAGCCGGATCAGCGGCTGTACCTAAGTAAAGATCAGGAGCGTTTGGTATGGCTACTCGACCATGCAGAGAATGAGCTTTGGAAGCAATCTCCGGACCCGGTGCTGGAAGCGGTAGCAAAGATTGTATCTGACGAGACCCGCGAATGGGAAGGCAGCCCCACAGAACTTTCTGAAGCCCTCCAGTTGAATATGGCAGTGAACCGCCTTACCAAGCATTTGAATGTGAATGCCAGCCGCCTGCTGGAAGAACATCAGGTGAAGTACGAAAACAAAACCAAGCACGCCGGAAGGCGTATCAGGCTGACTTATATGGTAGAAGCACCTATGGTTGAAGTAATCAAGTAAAGCGCGACGCTTGCAACGGTCGCGACGGTGTTTTGAGGGGGACTCTCAGCACCGTTGCGACCGTCGCCACCGTTGCGGGAAAGAAGATGTGAGGTGGTGTTTTGCCACCCCATTGTTCAAGAGGGTGCCTCTTTTTATGGCACCCTAAAGGTTCCGGAAGATGTCGCGATTCACGACACCCTATGCCCCAAAACAGGGCACAGGGTGCGGAGTAAAAGAGAACAATAGGTAGGCATTTTTCCCACGCACATGGCGAGGGCTATTGTGTTTCGCGGCAGCCATAAGGCAGTAAGGGTGGAACGATTTGTTCCATGGCATCTTAAAGGGGACGGCGTTTTGGTGTACCCTTTCAAAGCGTTCGCAGAACGCGCAGCCACAGAATGAAATTCTGTGTTCAAAAGGGACTTGGGGGCGCTGCCCTCAACAAGCAGACGGCAGGAAATGCAAGTGTATATTAACACTCGCATTGCTTGCCGGATTTGTGTGGATAGCCACACGCATTGCTTGCCTGTCGTATCTGAACAGAAATCAACAGGTACCGAAGATGGGGCTTGAAATCGCACTACTTAAGATATAAGTACGTGATTGCATTGTTCGCAAATGCGCTGTATAATAAAATTGTATATTTATATTCCCTGTAAGAAAAGGTGGCCGATATGGATTACATGAATGCAAAAGAAGCCGCTGATAAGTGGGGACTTTCCGTGCGGCGAGTTCAAGTCCTCTGCGAACAAGGTAGAGTTGATGGTGTCGAGCGGTTGGGCAATGTTTGGCTAATCCCCAAAAGTGCAGAAAAGCCGCTGGACGGACGTACTCGTGAAGTAAAAAAGCAGAAACAGAAGCAGAAATAAAGTGGTTCAGGAGGAACTAAGATGACAAATCTCGAACGAGCAATTAAAGATGGTTATGCACATATTATTGGAGAAGAAGGCAAGCAGAAAATCACATATGTTTCCTCTGATAATCATTCTGAAAATTATAGTGATCCAGAAGAAAAAGTTCGTGCTGAATTTTGGGCCGAGCTGATTTATAAATACGAATACCCGGTCAATCGGATTAAAATAGAAGTGACTGTGCCTGATCGTCTGCCGACAGATCGTGCAGATATTGTTGTTTTCCACGATGACGAGTGTAAGCGCCCCTATGCTGTGGTCGAGTGTAAAAAAGACGGTGTTACGGATGCAGAATTTAACCAGGCAATCGAGCAAGGTGTCGGCAATGCAACTTGGGTGAAATTGCGTGCCGACTATGTTGTAATTATTGCTGGTGGCACTCGCCGTGTCTTGGATGTTACCGATAAATTTGGGGCATTAGAGCGTGAGCAAAACATCCTGGCCGACTTGCCTCATGCATACGGAAAGCCCCAAGAATTTAGATTCTATAAGGGAAGCGAAAATGATATTAAGCCGGTAGATCGCGAAGATCTAATTGCAGCTATTAAAAAATGCCACCAAACGCTGTGGGGAGGTGGTCGCCTTTCCCCGCCGACCGCCTTTGGCGAATTGTGTAAATTGATTTTTGTAAAAATCAGTGATGAGCAAAAACCTCGGAAAAAAGGTGAGCCTTACCAGTTTCAGATAAAGACGCACGAGCCCGCTTCTAAACTGGCTGAACGAATCAATGCTTTGTACGATGAGCAGAAAAAGAAAGACCCTGAGGTCTTTACTGACTCTATCAAAGTAGATGATCGGGTGCTGCGGACGGTGGTCTCCCATCTTGAAGCAATTAACCTGAACAAAACGGACCTTGATGTAAAAGGCGTTGCATTTGAACAGTTCATGGACGGATTTTTCAAAGGTGATTTTGGCCAGTATTTTACTCCTCGTCCGATCATTGAGTTTGCTGTAAAGATGATGGAGCCGGAACACGACTGGGATGTGCTGGACACTTCCTGTGGGTCGGGTGGGTTCTTGCTATATGCACTGGATTATATTCGTCATCAGGCTACCGAGTATTACGAAAAAGGCAGTGCTGACCACTATCGTTATTGGCATGATTTTGCTGAGAAGCACCTCTACGGAATCGAAATCAATGATGAAATTGCACGTGTCGCAAAGATGAACATGATTGTGCATGATGATGGACATACCAATGTGATCAGCTATGATGCATTAGAGAGTATTGATAAGATTGCGGCACATAATTCTGGCTTCCAAAAGGATAAGTTTGATCTGATTTTGACCAATCCTCCTTTTGGTTCTACGGTGAACGGGGCTGAAAAACCGTATCTCAGCACCTTTGAGTTGGGCAATACCTATAACAAAAAAGGAAAAGCAAAGCCCAGAAAAAACCAGAGTTCAGAAGTCCTGTTTGTTGAACGCATTTGTGAGTTTCTAAAACCGGGTACAGGAAAAGCAGCTATCGTTTTGCCTGATGGGATTTTGACAAATAGTTCTTCCCAGTATGTGCGAGATTTCATTTTAGAGAGGTTCCAACTGCTGGCGGTTGTGAGCCTGCCTCAGTGCGCCTTTGCGCATTTTGGCGCCGGTGTAAAGGCTTCTATTATTTTCGTTCGGAAGCGTGGTAACGACGAGGTTGCGAACAATGAGGAAGCTATTTTTATGGCGGCACCGGAATTGATCGGATATGATGCTACTGGACGAAAAACCGAATCGCAACTGGATGAGATTGTTGAGCAATATAAAGAGTTTCTGGAGGATCCTACCCCTTTTTTCGTCTAACCCCCGGCGCAAATGAGCTTTGTGCTTTTGCGGTCAAACGGGGGGACATTAGTCAAAGAATTGATATTAACTACAATCTACCAAAATATATTGAGCTGGATAAAAAATTACACACTATTTTTGGAAAGAAGTTAATGCATCTTGGAGAGCTCGCGGATGTAATTTGTGGACCATTTGGCAGTGCCATTACCAATAAGGACTATCAAGAATCTGGAATTCCACTTATACGTATTACGAACGTCTCGGGAGATGGATATATGGATTATAGCGATATAATCTATATTTCAGAAGAATTAGGCAACAGCCTGTCACGAACTCAAGTTTCAGCAGGAGATATTGTTATTTCTCAACGCGGTTCTTTGGGACAGTGCGCTATTGTTGATGATACTTTCCCGAAGCTTAATATTTCAGCAAATATTATCGCAATAAAGAACCCGAAAGGTATCTCGGCTGAGTTCATCAGAAATTATATTTTATCTGCTGTTGGGCAGACATTGTTGGAGCGAGCTTCAAGCGGTCAAGTTCAGCAAAAAATCACAACACAAGATATTGCAAATTTACTTATTCCAAACAATTGTAATGAAGAAAAACTAATATCGATTATTGAAAGAGGTCACACAGAATATGAAAGCGGAATTTCACAGGCGAATGAATATCTTTCTGGAATGAGCGATTATATTCTTCGACGGCTTTCTATAAAAAAAATAAGCTATAAGAAAAGATTGTGCTGCGGCGTAAAGTTCGCAGATGTTATCGCAGATAAAACCTTTAGTGCAGAATATTATCATCCCGAACGAATGGCAGCAATTCATACGTTGAAATCCAACATGGATATTACCGCATATAAACTTTCAGATATAGTTGATTTTTATCGTGATTTGGTCAATGTGACAGATAATGACGATTATCTGGGATTAGCAAGTGTTGAAAGCCAAACGGGTGAATTGAGTGGAATACACGAAAAAGCAGCAGGACAAGCATTTATTTATAAAAAAGGAGATGTTCTTTACGGCCGGTTACGCCCCTATCTTAATAAAGTCCTCTTCGCTGAGAAAAGTGGTGTTTGCTCCACTGAATTTCATGTTATGCGAGTGATAAATTGTGAAAAGGTTTTACCTGAATATGTTGCAGCAATATTGCGCTCAGATTTGATTTTGTCACAAACAAGGCATATGATGACCGGAAACACGCATCCCAGAATATCGAACGATGATGTAAAAAATTTGTATATTCCCATTCCAGAATTAGCCGTTCAAATAGAAATTGTTACGGAATTACATAATCGGAGAGTGCAAGCCAGAAGATTAAAAGAGGAAGCGGAACTGAATTGGAAAGCTGCAAAAGAACAGTTTGAAAAAGAATTGTTGGGTGAGTGATATGGACATAAATAGAGTTAGGGCAGTTTATGGATGGATAATCAATATTGCAAACACCCCCAATTGTTTGACATTTCCCATTACACCATCTGATATTCAAAATATTAAGAATGGCCTAATCAAAATCTCTCATGACATTGAAAGAGAAGCACCATATTTCAGCCAAGAACTGTTTGAGATGAAAGACCGTATGTTTGTTGGATATGGGACGATTAATCCGGTTGTGTTCGGACAAGTCATAGAAATTTTGAAGTCACTTCAGCAAGCAGATAATACAAAGGGTATGGGCGTATGGGATCTCATTCATCCAAAGATTGTTGCGGTGTCCCAAAAGCTATTTGAAGATGGTCACTATGCAAATGCCGCTGAGGATGCGTTTGTTGAGATCAATGACCGAGTAAAAAAACTGTTCATGAAGGTAAATCCCACTGCATCCAAAATTCCAGATGGTCATACTGCGATGAACATGGTATTCTCTGATAACGCTCCTTTGGTGGAGTTTTGTGATCGCTCGACCGAGACGGGAAGCAACATACAAAAAGGCTATATGCAGATGTTGGCAGGAGCCATGTCTGCACTGAGAAATCCAAAAGCTCATGCCAATATCACCATTACTAAGGATGATGCAATGCGTCGTCTGATGTTTGCCAGTATGTTGATGTATAAAATTGATGAGGCAGTAAAGTATTCTGGAATTATGGAATAGTTCTGCAAAGAAAGGGAGAAATACAATGGTTAAGCTAAGCGGTATATTAGAGTACTCGATGGGAGGCTTCCTCTGTTTACGAGGGTTTGCTTCGTTTAAGATGCTTAGCGCTATTTCTGAGCCCAATCCAGAAGTGCAAAGAGACCTTATAGCGCAACATCAGGGCGAAATGGCAAAATTTTTGAACGGAGGAGAATATCGCTTTTTTCCTGAAGTCATCTTGTCTTTAAATTTGACCGATGGTAGAAGCGAATTCGACAAAATCGATTTGTTTCATTCGGAATTGCGCTCTGGACAAACCTGGAATAGATCTATTGGGGGATTCCAAATTAGTATTTCCCAGAATGTTACAAAGAATGTCTTAAGTACATTTGATCCATCGCCGAGAATCGATAGAGTTAACATCGCTCATTTGAAATTTGATGAAAAAGAACACAGGATTACACGTATTGATGGAAACCATAGACTCAGTGCGGCAACAAGTGTTAGAGATGATTTTATAGTTCCGTTTTGTCTGATTTTGTTCCAAAACCCAGAAGAAAATGGGCAATATTCACGAGCTATATTTCATAACATCAATGCAAAGCAAGTTCCCTTAAACCTCGAAGAAAACTTGAAAGTCATATTAGAAAGTGATGGAGTATTTAGTGATGAAAAGCTAAAGACAGATCCCTCCTTCGGTTGGTCATACTATTTGGCGCGTAAGATTTCTCAACAAGAAAATTTTGAGGAATATTCATTTATTAATTTATTGATTCGTGGAATCAAATATACATACTTACTTCAAGTGTGCCAGCTATTAATTGAAAATCAAACTTTACCCAGAGCCGATGAGGCAGTGAATAGTTTTCGTGAACAGTTGCCTCAAATTGAGGCTGCGCTGCAAGAAGCACAACTTCATGTGATACCAAATAATCTGGCTGTTATTGGGGCAATTTCGTTTTATAAGCTGACAAATGCGACAAAATATCAACATTTTCTGTCTTGGGTAAAAGAAAACAGCATCACAAGAGTACCTGGGCTCCACATGAATGATTTGATACAAATTTTTGACCAGATATATGAAAATAGGCCCAAATCAATATTTGTGTCAATGCAGTTTAGTGTGGAAACTGAGGATACATACCAAACAATTAAAGATGTGAGGGACATTTTAAAGCGTGAAAATGGCCTTGAAATTAAATTGATAAAAGTAGATGAACATCATGATGGATATTCCGACGAGATATATCATCGGATAATTGATGGTATTAAAGAATCCTCTTTGGTGATTGCTGATCTTTCGTTCGGCAATAAAAATGTTCATCATGAAATAGGATACGCTCAGGGACTTGCAAAAAAAGTGCTACTACTCTATAAAACACGAGATGGAGTACCTGCAAATTCTGAAATCGGGTCCAATATCTCGATGCACGATCAGGTGAGATTTCGAAATCAGGCTGAATTGCGACCTATTCTTTTGAGAAAAATTCGAGAGTTTTTTGGAATTGAGGTGGACGATTAATGCCTATGTGGTTATGTCGTGCTGGACGGTACGGCGAGTTTGAGAATAAATTTCTTGAGGACAGTAAGGTATACTGCACCTGGGACAATCTCTCTGAATCAATCATGCAGTTCCACACCAAGCAGGACTTACAGCAATACTTTGTGGACAACAACACAGATGTCAAGGTAAAAACAGCGATGAACTGGGCGAGTCAGGTATGGCCGTTTGCCCATGAGATGAAAAAGGGAGAGATCGTTGTCCTGCCTAGCAAGATCAAGCCTGTAATTCATTTTGGCAAGATCACGGGGGATTATGAATTCTTGCCTAACAACGACAATCCCTATTATCACGCCCATCAAGTAGATTGGTTTGCCTGCGACATCCCCCGTACGGCTTTTGACCAGGACATCTTATATTCCTTTGGGGCATTTATGACCATTTGCCGTATTAAGCAGGAAGATCGTATAAAAGCAGCGATCCATGCCCAGAAGCAGGGAAAGAAAGCGCCCCAAATTACTCCGCAAGAGTCAGAGGATGATGAAGAAGCACGAGATATTGAAAATGAAGCCTTGGGGGTTATCACAAACCTAATAATCCAAAAGACTAAAGGGCATGGTTTAGCAAAAATTGTAGATGCCATTCTTCGAGCAAAGGGATTCACTACATATGTCAGCCCGGCCGGACCGGATAAAGGTGTGGATATTCTGGCTTCAGCGGGCACACTTGGTTTTGGAAGCCCCAAAATCTGTGTTCAGGTTAAGTCCACAGACACACCAGTGGATCGGATTGTTTTGGATCAATTGGGCGGCGTGATGAAAAACTTTGGTGCCGAATATGGCCTGTTAGTGTCATGGAGTGGGTTCAAATCTTCGGTCATCAATGAGACGGCTAAACAGTTCTTTGAAATCCGGCTTTGGACCCACAAAGAAATTATCGAGGAGTTCCTGCGATACTACGATCAGATGGACGATGAAATCAAAGAGCTGATCCCTCTGAAAAAGATTTGGGTCGTGAGCAACGATGACCAGTAACTAAAATGCTTTGATGAAGAATTCCTTGTATGGTATAATTGGTTTATAGAGTGCAAATCATCGCCAATTTACTGGCAACACCATGGCAACAAAAAATCAGATAGCCCCTACTATCTGAATAATGAAAAGAATACCAATACTCTGAGCCAAATCACATAAGCAAATCTGTTTAGAAAACTTCTTGC
>ERZ791854.933-NODE-933-length-15561-cov-2.74526_pt1 | contig 15561 bp, 12 predicted proteins | sample MGYA00510286_ERZ791854 | MGnify/ENA primary metagenome ERZ791854 (study PRJEB30046, sample SAMN00715267) | human gut metagenome | study: EMG produced TPA metagenomics assembly of the A metagenome-wide association study of gut microbiota in type 2...
ATAAACAGCCGCAGCGCCTATAATCAACAGCAGGATACCTGTTACCAACAAATCTGCCATACGTCGCTATCCTTTCTTTTTTATGCGCGGAGACGATACTCGGCGCTGAAAGCTTTCTCATTTCTCTGGATCAGCACAAGCAATGCCCCGGCAAATGCAGCCACTGCGATCAGTCCCGGAACAAAACCGTTTCCAAGGGTTCCTGTTGTTATCAGCGTACCTACCTGATATACGAAAAATGCAACTGTATAACCGGTAGCTAACTGCAATGCAATTCCTCCCCACAGCCATCTTTTATCCTGCATTTCAGAATTCATCGCACCAAGGGCTGCAAAACAAGGCGGCGTGAAAAGATTAAACATCAGATAAGCAAGTGCCGCGACTTTCGTAAGTCCCATAACCATTGCCACTTCATTTGCTCCGCCAACTAACGCCAGCTCATCCGTATCAATAAAATTCGTAAGTCCATAAACAACTGCTAGGGTGCCGACCACGTTCTCTTTTGCAATAAAACCTGTGATTGCTGCCGCTGCAAGCTGCCATACGCCAAATCCAAGCGGGATCAGAAGTACTGCAAAAGGAGAAGCAATCGAGGCAAGGATAGACGTATGTTCCATTCCCTCTTCCACTACCTGGAACTGCCAGTTAAAACTCTGCATAATCTGCACTGCAGTATTACATACCAAAATGATCGTTCCTGCTTTCACAATGTATGCCTTACCGCGGGAAAGCATAGAAAGAGTTGCCCGTTTTAAACTCGGAATTTTGTATTCCGGAAGTTCAATGATAAAGAACGATTTACGGAATTTATATCCGGTAATCTTTTTTACCAATAATGCGCCCAGGAAAATCAACACAGCTCCAGCCAGATACATGGTCGGCCCTACCCATGAAGCGTCTGCGAAGAACGCCCCTGCAAATAACGCGATCACCGGGAGCTTTGCTCCGCACGGCATAAACGGCGTCAGCATGGCGGTTGCTCTTCTTTCTCTTTCGTTCCGGATGGTACGGCATGCCATGATACCTGGAATAGCGCATCCTGTTCCGATCACCATAGGGATTACAGACTTTCCTGATAAACCAACTCTCTTAAAAATCGGATCTAAAACCACAGTAGCGCGAGCCATATATCCACAGTCTTCCAAAAGAGCAATCAGGAAATACATCACCATTACCAGAGGCAGGAAACCGACTACTGCGCCTACGCCTCCAATGATGCCATCCACCAAAAGCGCCTGAAGGAATGGATTTGCTCCTTCCACCAAACCTGCAACCCAGCCCTGAAAAGCTTCAATACAGCCAACTAACCAGTCCGCAATCCATGTTCCAACCGTAGACTGGGATATGTAAAACACGCCAAACATAACCACTGCAAAGATTGGGATTCCAACAAATTTATTGGTAAGCACCGCATCGATGCTGTCCTGCTTATTTTTATCCTTTGTTAAAACTTTTCTTTTTTCTACTGCTTTTACAATCCCATTTACAAATTCAAAGCGCTTCCTGTCGGCTGCCTCAACCTGCGCTTTGTCTTGCAGATCAATATCCGCCTGCACATATGGCGCTTTCTGCACACGTCCTTTTAATGCTGCTGCATGATTTACAACCTCTTTTAATCCTTCATGTCCTGAGGTTATAGATACAGTCTGAATAACTGGACAGCCTAATTTATCCGCTAATTTCTTTACATCAATTTCTGTTTTTTTCTTCTCCGTAATATCGCTTTTATTAAGAGCAACTACCACCGGGATTCCCAGTTCCAGAAGCTGCGTTGTAAAAAACAAACTTCTGCTCAAATTAGTTGCATCCACAATATTAATAATCGCATCCGGATTTTCGTTTTTTACATAACTGCTGGTAATACTCTCCTCCGATGTAAATGGAGACATAGAATAGGCTCCCGGTAAATCTACCGCGATCAGTTCCTCCGAACCGCCGTAATATCCTTTCTTGATCGGACTCTCTTTTTTCTCTACTGTAACTCCAGCCCAGTTTCCCACACGTTCATTTCTTCCTGTGAGCGCATTGTACATGGTTGTTTTTCCGCTATTGGGATTTCCTGTCAACGCAATTCTCATTGATGTTTCCTCCTTCATACTCAGATTAGCATGAGCTAACCCATCGTTTTAAAAAAACAGTGATCAAAATCACCATTTTTATATTGAAATAGCCTGCGCTAAATCAGTATCAATATTATATCTGCCATCTTTGATAGATACCACGCAGCCGCCTTTTCGATGCGTGATCACAGTAATCGGCTCTCCGCTGTAACATCCCAGAGAAAACAAAAATTCATTTAATTCTTCATCATCTGTCAATATATCTTTGACAATATATTCTTTTCCTTCTTTAGCCTCTGATAAATTCATAAACCTTTGGCACACTCCATTCCTTTTATATCTATATATTTATTTTATGTATCAGATAAGTTATTCTTCATTCACACAAGTTAGCTTATCCTAATTTTTATATTTTGTCAAGTCCATTATTGAGTTTTTTTATCGTCAAGCATTTAATTTTTTGCATATAAAAAGGACTAAGTCCTTTAAAGCCATAGCTTTTAGGATTTAGCCCTTTTTGAGATATAAGGAAAGGGAAGCCAAAACAATGCTTCATATATTCCTGCACATCTTTCCTTGTAACAACCAGCGTTGTGAAGTAGAATTACTTGTGGTTCTCTATTTTCCTGCATTGGCAATCGCTGCCTGTGCTGGGACAGGCCTGTAACGTACATTTATCACTTAAAGATTGCAGATGCTGTTTTTTTTTCCAATCGGAAACGTCTTGCTTATATACCTCATTACCGAATACCGGACTCAAATACCAGATAAATGCTCCGTGATCAAAAACAATCTGATCAACGAAATTATCAATCACAGTATCAGGTATCTTAGCCCTGGCATCAAAGGCAGTCATCTTGATAAACTCAGAAAGACTTTCAATACGTCTGTCCTTTGCGCCATTATCTTCCAATTCTAAAACCCGTTGTCTGCATTCATCATTTAATTTCTCTAAGTTTGAAATCTGATCTTCTAATTTCTTTTTCTTGCTTCGGAAGACTTCTCTGGAAATATCTCCTTCAGAACACATATCAACCAGATTGGCAAGCTGTCTGTTCAGTTTCTCAATCTGACGATTGTTAGCTTCAAGCCGTTCTTTATCGTTTCTCTCAGGAGCCTTTACTTCAGCCACATCCTGTGCCATAGCCATAGCTTCCTTGTAGATTGCATCTTTATTTCCAAGAAGCTTCTTAAAAACGAAATCGGCCTGAACCTCTAATTTCCATTCCATAAATGATGAGTTATCACAAATACCTTCGATATCAAGACCTTTTTTCAGTCTTCCTGCAGGAGTTCCTGTCCGTAACTGTCCATAGCACTGATAGATATAACTAAGAGTTCCATCATTAGCCTTATGAGCAATTCTTCGGTTCATTGCATGACCACAGGTACAAACAAGCTTATTGCCCCACAGATGCTTGCAAGGCGACTGCCCAATTGCTTTGCCGTTCTTGTCTGTCTTCACGGACTTGTGTTTTTCTCTTAACTCCTGTGCTCTGTCAAAATCTTCCGGCGAAACCAGCTTCTCATGCGAACCTTCTACATATACCTTATCAACTGCCCCATGATTATTGATTTTCTTCTGAACCAGATAATCCGGAACGTATTGCTTACGGTATACGATTCTGCCGCAATAAAAAGGATTTCTAAGAACTCTGTTGATATTGCCAGACTGCCATCTGGTAAGTCCTGTGGCTGTCTTACGCCCTTCCTGCTCCATTATGTCCTGAATCTTACGAACACCATTGCCAGCCAGGTAAAGTTCAAATATTCTTTTCACAGTGTCAGCTTGTTCCTTATTTACAACAAGCTTATCACCAACTCTGTCATATCCAAGAATATTGCCGTTACCATACAAAACTCCATTTTTAAATGAAATCATCTGACCGGCTTTTACTCTCTGAGATATCTTCTTGCTTTCGTTCTGGGCCAAGGTAGCCATGATAGAAAGTCTAAGCTCTCCATCCTCATCATTCATTGTCCAGATATTATCTTCTGTGAACCACACCTCCACACCATATGTTTTGAGGGTTCTGGTCTGCTGCAGTGTATCCACTGTATTTCTCGCAAACCTGGATACCTCTCTGGTAACAATTAGATCAAACTTCTTTTCTTTTGCATCCTTGAGCATTCGCATAAAAGACTCACGCTTATGAATAGATGTACCGGTAATACCTTCATCAATATATCTATCTACTAACGTCCAGTCCGCATGCCTGCTCAGAATATCATCATAGTACTGCACCTGATTTTCCAATGCAGATATCTGCGCCTCATGCTCTGTAGAAACACGGGCGTAGATGGCAACTTTTCTCGCCATGTCGCACCTCGCATTCCTCAATCAAGCTGTACTAGATGAGATCTAGACACAGCTTAATTATATAATTATTATCTTGTTTACTCAACGGGTATATTGCGCTTTTTTGCGATATACCGCAGTTCTTCGTCTGTTATCTTTCCTTCTTTGTTAAGCTGCTTCATAATGTCAAAAGCAGCATACTTAATAGCCATTTCCTCAGCTTCCGGAGGAAATGTAATCTCTTTTAATTCCTTCATGACCATCCCTCCTAAAGCTTCTCAATGAAATAATTTTCCATGTAGGAAATCAATTCACAATGAATACGGCTTTCCTTTCTTCTGACAACCGGAACAGATACACCAGCTTCCTCTGCCAGTGTGTAGTAGTCCTTCTCCTGTTTAAGAAGCGGAATGATAAGTTCCTGCTCCTTCACACTAAGTGCATGCAGGTGTCTCTTGAAAGAAGCATATTCATCAGCCATCATTACAATGACATACTCTCTTCTCTTGAATTCCTGTACCAGAGCCGGATCTGATAAAGCATCCTCTGCTGAATTCAGTCCATTGATAGCTCCCTCAAGCATTATATCAAGAACCGCTTCATCCGCTGTAGGATTACTGTAGTTACCCAAATTCTGAATACGGACTCCAAGTTCATCTTTGTGATTGCTACGCTTTCTTTCCTTCTCTGCCTTGATCTCGTAGATCAGTCTCATCTTGCAATCCTCGATGATTCCCTGGAAGGAAGAGTAATTGGAATAAATCAGTTCAGCCCTCTCCCTAGCTGACTTGTCACCGTAGTTTTCATAAAAATTAACCTTAGTGGCCATATACACCTCCTATATTCAGTTGTGTTTATGTCACTAAGCTGCGCGCCGCTTCGTAACTTCTTTACATAATTCATTCTATTGGAACCTGGCTTTCTAATCGTTACCTCAAACGTGTACCAAAGGTTCACATACTGTGTACCTTAGCCCTCAAGAATCTGAATCTGCCTAAGCATCACAAGTGCAGACTGCTTTGCCTTATCCGTCTTCAGATTATTTAGAATCTCTATTGCTTCATTAACAATAGGATCAAGATTATCCGGTGAATCACCGTTTAATATGTAATCAGCAGATACATGAAACAGGCGACTCAGCTGGGTAAGCATCTCGGCTGAAACGCCTCTGCTGTTGTTCTCATAATTAGAAATAGCAGACTTCCCCTCAAGATGAAGCTCTATAGCAAGCTCCTCCTGGGTAAATCCTGCATCTGTACGTAACTTTTTAATTCTTCCACCAACAGTTGTTACATCAATAGCTCCATTGTTTCTGTTTACTTTTTTCATCATCTACACCCTTTCCGGTGCCTTCCAAAACAGAAGCGAACCGAAAAAAAGCGCAAAAATAAAAAAGAGCACTGCAAAACAACTACTAAATCTCTTGGTATGTAAAAACATACTTCAAGTTAGCTTCTGTTTTGCAGGCCCTTTTTAATCTGAATAGATGTCTTATGCTCCCTGGCTGCATCTATCCGTAGTAAATACGACTCTCTTCACAAACTCTTGGCCACCAGGCGTCACTCATTTGTAAGTCTTTTAACGCATCCTATGTGCGACCAATTCAGCGAACTCCCTGATAACCTCATCCATATTTAATTGTTGTGATATAACTGCCACAGCTATTTAACGATTTCGTTAATCTTGGCGGCATATCTGGTTAATCGAGCATGTCTCTTCTTAGCAAGCTCCTCCTCCGATCTAGTATCATCAAATACGGATACCTTGCCTTTCTTCACGCACACAACAAGGCGGGCACCGCATTCCGGGCAAACCATATACGAAGTTGTACTAGCTGACTCCATAAGAAATGCCCCACATCTGTGGCAACAAACCACACATTCCCCAGTTTTTTCCTCCTCAAAACTCACCAACATCACGCCTCCTTTGACTGATAAGCTGATATCTCTCATTCGGAAAAGGGAAAGAAACCGATATGATGAGTGTACATAATTCTCCCGACAATGACCTTTCCGTAAGTGTAGTCAACACTGCCATTATCAACTGCAATGACTATTCTGATCTTTTAAACTGTTTAGCGCACATTACTCAAGGTTCTTAATGACCTTGACAGCCACACCCTGAATCTTACAATCCGAAACAATGATGTCCTTCATGGTCTTATTCTCAGGATGAAGTCTGATTTTCTGATTCTCTTTGTCTACAAAATAGCGTTTTAGCGTGTTCTCATTCGCTACCAGGGCAACAACAATATCGCCATCCATGGCCTCTGACTGCTTTCTGACAAGTACCAGATCTCCCGGAGAAATCCCGGCATCAATCATGGACTCGCCCTTTGCCCTAAGCAAGAAAAAAGTCCCTTTGCCAAACATCGAGACAGGCAATGACACATATTCCTCTATATACTCTTCCTCCAGCGTAGGAACGCCGCAGGAAACAGCACCAAGTAGTGCCACACTTGTAAACTCTGTCTGAACCTTCTCGGTCTGTTCAGTAGAAATCTGCTGGCCATCATATCTGATCATGCCATTCTCATTCATGGCAACCAGATACTTATATGCAGTTCCTCTGGCAATACCGACCGCATCTGCAATCTCTGTTGTAGACGGTGAGTGGCGATATTTTTTGTAGTATTCCTCTACAAATGCCTTAATAGTACCCATAAGCTCTGTAGATTTATGTCTCATACGCCGCCCCTTTCTAAAGGAAGCAATTTGCTTTCGTTACTTCCTATTTGAAAGTATATCACCGCGAACACTTGTTTGCAACAATAATCTACAAATTATCGAAAATATCTGACAGCCGCGAAAATCGTGCACTCCCCCTTTTATGTTCTAATGGTATCAAAAGACCTGTCCCGATATAAGGACAGGTCTTTTAGAGCAAAGATAAGCTAAAAGAGATTTTATTTTTATAATTGCTTATCAATCTATATTAGATTGTGTATTCTTCTACTGTACTTCTTTCGATAATCTTCTTTAAAACATGTTCCTTCTCTGCGTAATTCTTTTCTCCCACTATATATATCTTATCCTTTGCTCTAGACAAGGCGACATTAAGCCTTCTTTCATCTGCAAGAAAACGATAAGATCCCATGGTTCTTGTTACAGAAAAGATAACGATATCACTCTCCTTACCTTGAAATCCATCAACAGTATCAATCTTAGTATTGGAAGTTTTCTTACAACTACGACGCAGTAAACTTACCTGCGCACGATATGGTGCAATTATTGCAACTGTCGTGTCTGATCCCTTCTCTTCTAAAATTTTTTCCAAAAGTCCATTTATTATCTTGCATTCGTCATCATTATAGATTTCTGGTTTATCTTCATTTTCAACTTGTGGTAACGGCCATTTCTTTGATGGCGTATAAGTAACCCAAGTCAAGCTATCCACATTATCTTCGTTTCTGCCATTTTTAATTGCTCCATCATAGAATAATTCAGAAATCATATTACCAATCTGATTTGTCATACGATACTGAGTGTCCAATACACACACATTAGTGCCATTTTCAAACAAGGAATCAATATACATGAATTTATTCAAATTACAGTTCTGAATGCTTTTGATAACATCCTGTTCTTCTGAACAAAAGACGGGCGGTAGCTGTTTAGGATCTCCTAAAAGAACTGCCTTCTTAGCAATGATCATAGGAGATAATATTTCAGGCAATGTTGCTTTACATACTTCATCAACAATAGCAATATCAAACATTTCTGTTGTATCCCTAAAATCGTATGCAGCAACTCTATTACATGTCATACCAACAATATTTGCAGAAAGAGAAAGTGCCTTTTCTAATTGTTTTTTTCTTCTTACATCATCGATAGCATCTTGAAATTCTTCTTTTAAAATACTGTACACATCTTTATTCAGAATGCTTTTTTCTGCCCAATCAAGATATGACTCTATAATTCTTTCTGGAGAAAAATCATCCACAGCATCATCATTTTCTTTATCACGAATACGTACAATTCTCATTTCTTTATCCAGTTCCGCAATTCGTGATAACAAATTATTAACAGCCACATGCGTTTCTGAACAAACCAAAATCCTTATTCCTGGATTTCTCTGAAAAAGCTGTAAACACAATTCCGCAATCACTTGTGTCTTTCCCGTTCCTGGAGGTCCTTGAATCAAAGTGAGTACAGAATCTCCCAGTGCTATATTTACAGCTTTTTTTTGGGATTCATTCAAGCTAAAGAAATACTTATCACACGATACTTCCGCTGCTGTATAATTTGTAAATGATATGAATTCAGATATCAAACGAGGGTTCAAAACTGCACCGCAGCGTACTCTTTCTAATGTTCTAATCTGACGCTCACATTTGATTCTTTCTCTGTCTTCCTCTACCATACCTATTCTTTCATTCAAGAATACTTTCCATGTTGCCAAGTGGTCTACCCATAACTGCCTATTCATGTTGATCACCTCGCTCTTCACATAGTACAAAATCTAAGGAATCTACATACATATCAAGTCTTACTCCTGGCAGTAATTCAAATAGCACAGCCTGTTTCAGCAAATGGCTTTCTTCGTCCGCTATACTAGAAATCATCAATCCATCCCCCGCAATATAACTTTTCAATTCAGCAGGGACATCAATCTCAAATGAATTTTCTATACACATATCAATAATTGCAACCAAAGGTTCCGACAAATATAAGCTACCGGCTTCAATATTGGCAGCCAATATTTGGCGGTTTACCAAATGCTTTATACCATTTGCTATCACAGAATCAGAGAACAGAGGCAATGCTTTTGCAATTTCATTTGAATCTGTGAATCCGTTAAGGACAAATCTGAATATAACGTTCTCAATAATGCCAAATTGACGGTTCAACTGAAAATCAATTCTTACTCTCATAACCGCCCTCCTTACGCCGTTTTTCTATTTCTTCTTTCCTATAAATTAATTTCTTTTCCTCTCTCGCTTCTGCAGCCGTTGGTCTTAAAGTTCTCGGAATACACCTTCTAAGATTTTGTTCATGCTTCTTATCTAATTCAGCAATCTTATCTTTTATTTCATTTGCTTTGTTCTCCGCATCAGTCCTCTTTTTACCAATAATCGCAAGTTCCTTTTTTAATAAGGACACTGTCTTTCTTGCAGAATCTAATCCTGGTGTTTCAGAGAAAATTTTGATTAAGAAAAACCTATCGTCCCCATCATTAATCTGTTTGACTTTCTTTTCTGCGGAAGATACCTTGGTCGCCGTTTCATCGTACTCTGCTACTAGCTGCATTATTATCTTCTCAACAGAAGACGCCTCTGTTTCTAATTTAGTGCGAGACTCATTATATCTAGAAATAATTTCTGATTTCTCCTGTTCACACTTCTTTTCAGCTTCAGCCAAACCTTCTGTTCGTATCTCGTCTAACGCAACAAGCCTGTCAGCAATTATGCAATCTTCATCCGTTTGCGTTTTTTTATCAGGTATAAGCGGTACCCCATATTTCTTACAGATCTGAAAAACATAATTTCGTTTTTCAAACCATTGACTTCTTTCTTTTTTCTTAGATGAAATACTGTCCCTTAAAGAATCCATTTCTGATGAAAGATCTCGACGCTCCCTCTGTAGGCGTTCCCACTTATCCTGGTCATCAGAATGCCAGCTTGCCATAGTATGCAATTCTTCACCTACATCACGAAGCTGGTTCCCAGTCTCACTTTTCTCTTTATATGCATAAGAAATATCTGCGCTCAAATATGCAATTGGTTTTGCCCAATAATACCGTACTCTTTTTGCTATATCCTCCAACATTTCAGTTTTTGAACTAATATCATCCTCAATCTGCTTGATTTCTTGCCAAACAGCTTCCTGCGCATTTCTTACGCCACTTCTTTTGTCAGCAAGTTGCTTGCTAAACTGAATTTTTTGTTGAATAACCCACGCTATATATTTTATCGTAGGCAGATATTCAGATTTTTCCTGAACAATCCCTTTCAACCGAACCAAAGCAAATCTCTCAATTTCCTGATTGGACTCACAATCTGAAATCGCCTGAGACACTTTATCCAACAAGTCTTTTGCATCGTCCTCTTCATCAAAGCTAATCTCATAGCCAGACATTAATGTAAGCTTGATAATATCCTGTACATCAGTAAAAGAAGTCAACTCGTTCTGTCTTTCCCTAAGATAATCTATTTCTTTACTGATAAGGACCATCTGGTTGCTAAGAAAGTCATTGTCTTCTTGTAGTATTTCAATCTGCTTCTTCTTTATATCACGCACTTTGAACTGACAGTTCCTATGTAAATATGCATCCGCATACGATGTAATATCCTGTGCCACAGACTCAAGAAAGCTTCTCTCTCTCTGCAATTCTTTTCCTAAAGAATCCCTGAACAGAAGCAGTTTTTCCTGACGTTCCTCCTCAACTCTCTTTAATTCCTCTTGGCATTCCTCTACACGTCTTTCATATTCGATTTGATAAGCATCTATACGAGCCCGAAGCCCTTCTGCTTCCTTCCGGAGAGACTTGTTTATCAAGAGTCTATGAGGCATTACATAATCCCATACGCTCATAACACTTCACCCCCATCCACAAGACATAAAGCTTCATCAAACGAAATGTATTGACGACCAACCATCAATTCATCCTGTTGGATAAACCATGTAATTTTTTCGATAAATGGCATAAGTAAATCAGCATCGCCACCTTCGATCAGCTCACGAAGAGAATTGTTTATTTGCTCATTTACTTCATTTCTATGGCGCATATAGTCAAGGACATAAGAATGCTCCGTCTTTCTGTTTTTCAGTTCTTCTACTAGAGCATTTGCATTACCTTCAAATACCTCATACATGCTGATATATTGCATGTATGAATTGGCCACATATGTATTTACTGATTCTCTGAAATCATTCTGCATAACCAGCCTTTGCTCTGCAAATATGGTTCTAAGTTCTGCAATTCGCTTTTGATGATGCTTTTCAATTTCTCGTAAAGCTTTTTGCTTTTCAGAATCTATACCTGACAGATTAACTTCCAACTGACTGGCAATAGCTTTTATTGCCTTTTTATGGATGTTATACTCACGAAGATCCGAAATCAGGTTATAGCAAGGCAGTAAATCTTTGAATGACAACCTAAATTCAGATATGTTTTCCATAGAATCAGCAAAATAATACAGTTTCTCACAGCCACTTAATTCTAACTTTGAATTGATATCCGCAATACATTCGTTAAAGGCTTTTTGAGCATCCTTGTTAGCCGTTCCAATAATAGCGTTAGCTCCAATTCCGAACACTATTCCGCCAACTACTGAGCCTACCACAGTACCGATTGGGCCTAAACTTGAACCAATTGAAGCACCTGTAGCTGCTGCCGTTTTTGCTGATGTAAGAAGTCCTACCCCCTGTATAAAAGCCTGACCACTAAACTGTCCCGCAATCTGACCGCCGATTTGTCCTGCCGCCCATGCACCAGTAAATCCAGCTGTAGATGAAAAAACATTATTGACGGAATTACATAAAAGGTCATCTGTATCTATCGTCTGTGTCACAAAACACTTATAGAGATCTTTTGCAAAATCTACAGCCACATTCGCAGTTACCATAACAGGGATAGCTTCCAGTGAATTTGCTGCCACTTCTCTTCTAAGCATCTTGCCAAATAATTGAACAGATCCAGCAATTGCACCTCCACGCACTCCACCTTCGACTGTTCCACACAAAATATGTTCTATACTTTGAACAAACTGATCTTCCGGCAGATCCTTTGCGTTCTTTATTACACCAACAATTTCTTGAACCGTGGTAAGAATAAGTCCTGTAGCCGCACCAGCTTTAACAGCTCTGCCCAAATTTACCTTATTCAACTCATCAAGTTTTTCTTGTCTTTTCGAGTACTCTGGTGTCGACTGAGCTTTCATCTGTTCAGCCAGTTCAGCAGCCTCTTCTGGCGTTATTGAATCAGAAGTGATAGTTTTTCTTCCAATATCAACTTTCACAGTATCATTTACACCCTGCCCTGCTCCGCCGACAAACTGTACATCCTGATACTGCGGTTTTTTCATATCCTTAGCATATGCAGAAGCTTTATTATGAATTTTAGACTGATAATCAGCCGTTCTCATTGGCTTATCCCACGGATGCTCTCTTGTCCAAATAGAAATATCCGTTTCCATATCTATACCAGAAAGGACAGTACCATCCGGCATCTGTCCTTTTGTGTAAATACCGATTTTAGAATCGGATACCCCCTTTGCAAGAGCATTTATTTTCATAGTATTTTTGAAATATTCTTCTGCTGCAAATCCCTTATATTGTTGCGTTGGTGTTTTTACCGGAAGCCCTGTGGACTTAGCTATAGCAGACTGATTCATTGCTGCGGCATAGTTGTCCATAGCCGATTGAAGACTTCTTGTTTGCAATCCAGCCTGTGTTGAGGTACCCTCAGATGAAGCATCACGAATAACCGAGAAAGCAACTTCATCCTCAGCTGAAAAATCGACAAGATCATCAAAACAAATGTCTTCACCTATTCGTTTTGTTCCATCAAACAAATCACTCATCAAAACACCCCATTTTCTTTTATAGTCTACTTCTTAAAGCTCATTAAAAATTGCTCATATACCTGGCGCATATCCGGTTCAATCCGAGATAAAGCCTCTCCCTAATGCAAAAAGATTTACTCAACGGCCTTCGAATAATCCATTTTTGCCATATGCTTAAACATATAGTATTTCTACTCCATCTCGCAAAAAGATTCTAGTAATTCCTTATAAGTGTTATAGTCCTCTTTTTGAAGAAGATGATAACGTTCATTTTCAATAATAATGCGCTTTGCACCAACATTTTGTGGAATTGATTCATTAAGACCAATTCCTGACATAATGAATTGTCCTGAAATTTCACAATTCTCAATCAGGTATACTTTTAACAATTCTTCTTTTTCAGTATCCATTTCTGTATTAAATGGACTATCGATTACAACCGGATATTTAATAGCATCAGGATTAAACTCATTACGAAGTTTAATAAGTGTCAAATACCAAATAATTGTTACTATATCTGTATCCGACCCGCTTCCTGAAAAAGTCCCCTTAAAGTTTTCAAACTTTGCTGGATCTATTTCATCTAAACCAAATTTTGTCTTTGAATTCATCATTAAGACATTGTACTTTGTTTCTACCTTTTTCTTTTTAGCAGCATATTCCTTTAATCTCTTTGAAATACCCTTTTTCCTGTCACTTTCCCAACTTAAGTTATGATCCAATTCTGATATTTCTCCAACGACGTTATCCCTTATTTCGCAGAATCCCTTATAGCGCAGAATATCGTTTATTTTTCCCGTATTAATCTGAAGCTTACTTTCATATTGCTCTAACTCGCCAAGAAGTGCCTGATATATTTTTTCTTCCTTATCAATTTGCTCTTCTAAATCGTGAATTGAGATCTGAAGATCATTTTGTACAACAATAATATCCTCAGCAATATTATACTTTTTGCTTTTTAACTCTATTGTATTATCAATTACAGAACCGCACTCAGGACAAGTATGTTTTTTTATTGATTTAATCGCAGAATCATTCTTACGTTTAAATGCTGCTGTTTCCCGTAACAGTTCCTGGAAATCAAACAAATTATTTCTAAAGTTTATAAGTTTGTTCTTACTATTATTTAAGCGATTAACAACATCTGTATACTCTCTTTTATATCTAGTGACATCTTTCTGTAATGCCGATAAATCTGCAGAGTAACCACCTACTTCAAGCTTAGAATCAATATCTTGAAGCATGGCATCTAAAACAGCATGCCTCTTATTGCATTCGCTTATAGCTGCCTCACATGCCTCTTTTTCTCTTACAATTTCAAAGTAGTCTTTATCAAATACACCAAAATGGTAGAACAATACATTTTCTTTAAAATTCTGATACTGAGACAGCTTATCAAACGATTCAAATTTACTTCCCTTATGATGGTCTTGATCAATATAATATGGTAGATAATTGAAAGCTGGAGGTGTAATCTCTAATTTGCCTTTTGCTCGATCTGGTAGCAATACTGCAAAGTCAGTTATCTTTTCCAAAATTTTTGACAATTCACTACTTTTCGTCGCAACAGAAATTAACTTCTTATTTGAATCAAATAATTTAAACAATGATGCCGCTCTGTATATGTAATATTCATAATCATCAACTGCAAATTTAAGAATAAACACCTTATTCTTAGGAGCAAATTTTGATTCAAAGAAAACCTCAGCTCCTAGCGCATAATATAAGCTCCTCATTATGACTGATTTTCCTACATTAGCACCATCTACTTGATTAGATGAAATGATATTTACGCCCTCTTCAAATGATACATATTTTCCAAGCTTCTCAGACGGAGAAAAAATATATAAGTCCTTAAATATCATCTTCATCGTAAACGCCCTCCGTAAATTTATTTATAATTATTATGTAAAATACAGTTTTCTCTGCATTGTCATAACCAATAGGAAATATATCATGAAACTGTGATGTTAAAGTATCAATCATATCATCCACACTTCCTAGTAAATCCCCCTGACTTTCTAAAGCTACTAAATAAGAAGCCACTTCTTTTTCTTTATTTTGAAGAACTTTATCTACTGGCATACTTTTAACGAGTTTAGCCAAAGCCTTTTTGTATTTCTTTTTAGCAACTAAGTCCGAAAGAGAATCAATATAATCGCTGGTTTGGTCAATTCCAGTTTTTGAACTTTGAGCATGGCAATTAAAAATATAATCCATCTCTTCACGTGTAATTCCCTTTTTTTCCATTATTTCATCATAACTACCAATTGATAGTTCATAGCAAGCTTTTTCCGAAACTTGATCATAAATAAGGCTATAAAGGGCAACTGGTCTTTCGACCTCGCAGCCCTTCAATTTTTTAAACGAAAGTACTAATTTGCCGGTTATTGCATTCTGAGGATTTTCCAAATCCATACTAGTACAAATGTAAAAAGCAGTCGAAAGATCTACTTCTTCAACATTTAATTCATTCTTAATAGCCTCGATTATCTTTTCCTTTTCAGATTCAGGGAAATCATTAAAACAATGAATTCCATTATAGATGTCATTTCCAGACATTTTATAGGGAGAATTACTCACAATAGCTATCAAATTATTGCGGCCTTCAATTGTATTTAATACAAACAACTTACCTAATATAGAACCTTGTGAATTTTTGTTTTTCTTTTTTGTTAGGCTTGTCGTCGTATATG
>ERZ791854.983-NODE-983-length-14944-cov-34.1541_pt1 | contig 14944 bp, 10 predicted proteins | sample MGYA00510286_ERZ791854 | MGnify/ENA primary metagenome ERZ791854 (study PRJEB30046, sample SAMN00715267) | human gut metagenome | study: EMG produced TPA metagenomics assembly of the A metagenome-wide association study of gut microbiota in type 2...
ATGTGTTTTCAGGAGATTTAGTTGTTTTCTTTTTTAATGTCTATGGTCATGAACCGTTCACCGTCATATAGACTTTTGACACGGATGTTCAGCCCTTTTTTCTCTTTCAGTTGTTCCGCTATATTGTCCAGCTTGAAGGAGGCCAGTCCGGTGCCCAGCGTGAGCTGGCTGTCATTGTAGGCATTGTGGCGGAATTCGAGATTGACGTAATCCGGTTTGTCGTTTTCGCCGGTGGATGCTTCATTGATGACCAGGTTCAGCATGTGCTTCTTATCTTCGTTGTTGCTGTGGTAGAATTGATATTTGATGTTCAGATACTCGCCCGTAATCCATAAATCCGTGGCGTTGATGTTGTCGTCTCCGATACTGTCTGCCTTTTCGGCAGGCATGGAGTAGATGTCTTTGGTCAGAATGTTTTCGATGTGCTTTATTTGGGCATTATATTCGTAGCCTGGAAGTTTCTCTTCCAGTTCGCGGAAGTAGATGAAAGCCCTCTGGCCGTCTATTACGGCATAGTCGTGAACATAGGTTGTGTCACTGGGATATAGTTTACTGCCTTCGTCCAGTGAGAAATAGTAGTCTTTTCCTTCGATGACCTTTACCGTACCTACGGCGAACAAAGTGTCATATTTGTCATCCCAATCGTCCAGGCATGATTGCAATACAATGGCAGTCAGGAATAAAAGCATGGATGCTGCCAATGTCATTCTCAGTTTCTTCATAAGTGGTAGGTTTTAGCTCTTTTTCTGTTTAAAACTTATTTTTGTATTCAAAAAATGCGGTGAAAAGCTAAATACTGCGTAGTATACTGTTAAAGAAATGAAAGTATGATTTTCTTCTCTGCCTGATGCAGTATTTTTGCGCCGATTGCATTTATAGGGTAAACACGTGTTAAAAGAGAGAATGGAAGAACAGGAATTGGCAGAACGCTGTAGGCAAGGAGACAATCTTGCCCGCAAAGAACTGTATGAGCGCTATGCGGGACGCATGCTCAGCGTATGCCTCCGTTATGCAGGTGACCAGGAGACTGCCCAAGACCTGATGCATGACGGTTTTCTGAAACTTTTTGATTCTTTCGATAAGTTCACTTGGCGGGGAGAGGGTTCTCTGCGGGCATGGATGGAACGCGTAATGGTGAATACGGTGTTGCAGTATTTGCGGAAAAATGATGTGATGAATCAGTCATCGGCCTTGGAGAATGCACCCGAAGCTTATGAGGAACCGGAAGGTTCGTCAATAGATGTCATTCCTCAAAAGGTACTGATGCAGTTTATCAGTGAATTGCCTGCCGGCTATCGTACCGTATTCAACTTATATATTTTTGAAGAGAAATCCCATAAGGAGATTGCTCGACTATTGGGAATTAATGAAAAATCCTCTGCCTCGCAGTTGACGCGTGCTAAAGCGACTTTAGCGGCAAAAGTACGTGAGTGGATGAAAAGAAATGATTAAATGAAGGAACGTATGGAAGATGAATTGTGGTTGAAAAAGATAAAGGACAAGCTGGAAGACTATTCCGAACCGCTGCCGGTTGCCGGATGGGAGCGGTTGGAGAAGGAATTGTCCGTTTCCGGAGCTCCGATAACCGGACCGCATAGGATGATACCTTTCCGTCGCTGGGCGGTGGCCGCGGCAGCTGTGTTGCTGGTGGCGGTTTCGTCCGTCAGTCTGTGGCTGTTGCAGAGTCCGGTAGGGAATGAAATGCGGCATACGTCAGTGCCCGCTTTGGCTGTGGCTCCGGACGTCTTGCCGGAACAGACAGTACCTGCCATACGGACTAATTCCATAGAGCCTGCTTATCGGGCACATGGAAATGCATCGGCGCCCAATAAGGAGGCAAGTCACCCTTTGGTTGCACAACATATCAGAATATCGGTTGGCGAAGAACAGCAGGAGGAAATGCTGCCGGTTGAAACTGCAGATGAGGTTGTCGGTATTGGACAGCAGGCGGAAGAACCGGTAGTGGAAGATACGGACCATGAAACTACAATGCAGACCGAGGAACCGGAGACAAGGGAAGACCGCTATCGTCCGTCAGGCCGGGACAAACTGCATCTTCCGGAAAAAAACAGTTCTGGTAGGGATGCTAAAGGATGGGCGGTTGGCTTGTCCGTAGGAAATACGGGAGGTTTTTCATTGGCGAATGAAGGGGAAGCGAATGTGATGTCGGACTACATGCCTGGAAGTCCTATTTATGGCGGTAACGTAGATTTATCCTCTACGGCCAATGGCATTGTTACTATTCCCGACGGGCAGGAACTGGTTTTTAAGGATGGTATGCCCTATCTGCAAAGACGCGAAAAGAAAATTGCGGATATAGACCATAAACAACCGCTCAGTTTCGGTGTTTCGGTGCGGAAAAACTTGGCGAAGGGTTTCTCTGTGGAAAGCGGGCTGACGTATACCTATCTTGCTTCTGACGTAAGGTATGAGGGCAGCTCGGAAAAGATAAGCCAGAAGCTGCATTATATTGGCATTCCGGTACGGGCCAACTGGAACTTTGTGGATGCAAAGAACTTTACGATGTACGTTTCGGCGGGGGGTGCCATTGAAAAATGTGTGTATGGCAAGATTGGTACTGAGAGTGAGACTGTGAAACCGGTACAGCTTTCTGTCATGGGTGCTGTCGGTGCCCAGTATAACATAAGCAATAGGGTGGGCCTGTATGTGGAACCGGGAGTATCTTATTTCTTTGATGACGGTTCGTCGATACAGACTATACGCAAGGAGAACCCGTGTAACTTTACGTTGCAGGCCGGTATACGTCTTACTTATTGATAGCAGGACAGACATGTTTTTGTCCACTTTCTTGTAGATTCAGAATTTTCTTAATAACTTTCGGCCGTGTTTCTTCGTTGGTGGATGAAGGGACACGGTTTTTTATTGATTGAGAAGAAAGAAAGTAGGTCGGGACATGCCCGGCAATATAACAAACACGTAGTAAAATAGACAAAATGAAGATTAAAAAGAAAGTAGCCTTAAGCGGGCTATTGCTTTGTTGTGCAATCACGGCAAAAGCACAAGTGTGTATTACTCCCCAGGTGGAGCAGCGTGCCAGGGAGTTGGTTTCTCAAATGACGCTGGAAGAAAAAATCGATTACATTTCCGGTCCCAAATCTTTTTATATCCGGGCTGTACCCCGGCTTGGCATACCCGAAATCAGGATGGCCGATGGTCCGCAAGGCATACGTAACAATACTCAAAGTACCTTGTATCCTTGTGGCATCTTGTCGGCTTCGACATGGAACCGTAAGTTGGCTAGAGAGCTGGGACATGGTTTGGCCCGGGATGCAAAGGCCCGTGGGGTAAGTATTCTGTTGGGGCCTGGAGTCAATATCTACCGCTCTCCTCTATGCGGGCGAAACTATGAGTATTTTGGTGAAGACCCTTATTTGACGGGCGAAACTGCTAAAGAATATATCTTGGGAGTGCAGGAAGAGGGAGTTATGGCTACGGTGAAGCATTTTGCGGCCAATAACCAGGAGTGGAGCAGACATCATGCCAGCTCAGATGTGGATGAACGCACGCTGCAGGAAATTTATTTTCCCGCGTTCCGAAAAGCTGTGCAGGAAGCAGGAGTAGGGGCGGTCATGGATAGCTATAATCCGCTGAACGGGGTACATGCCACCGAAAACAGCTGGCTGAACATTGATGTATTACGCAAGCAGTGGGGATTTAAAGGTATCCTGATGTCTGACTGGACATCTGTATATTCCGGTGTGGGAGCCGCTAATGGAGGGTTGGATTTGGAAATGCCCGTCGGTAAATTCATGACCAGGGAAATTCTTATTCCGGCAATAGAGAATGGTATCGTGAAGGAAGAGACCATTGACGCCAAAGTCCGGCATATACTCCAGACATTGATTGCTTTTGGAGCACTTGATACTCCGAGAGAAGATAAATCTATCGATAAAGACAATGCACAGTCTAAGGAAATTGCACTTGACTTGGCGAGAGAAGGAGTAGTCTTATTGAAAAATGATAACGGTACGTTGCCTTACCGGAACGGTAGAACATTGGTAATCGGGCCTAATGCCGATATTATTCCCACAGGAGGAGGAAGCGGATTTGTCACCCCTTATTCGGTAGTGTCACTCTATGACGGTATGGTTCAGTTGAAGGGCGGCAGACAGATAGAGCTGCTGTCTGACAGCATTCTTTATAAGGATATGTCCCAACAGATTTATACGGATGGCAGTTTTACGCAAAACGGTTTTAAGGGCGAATATTATAATACTCGTAATCTTACCGGAGAACTCTTTCAAGCTGCCATAGAGCCTGCCATAGACCATGCCTGGAAATACGGTGCACCGTTCGACGGCATGCCGGTAGATCAGTTTTCTGCCCGTTGGACGGGAGTTTACAAGGCTGACAAGGATGGAACTGTCAAGTTCCAGCTGGCTGGCGATGACGGATACCGTCTGTTTGTAAACGATAAGCTGATTACCGGAGATTGGGGGAACCATTCATTCAGTACCCGCAGTGCATTTATGCAGGTCAGTGCAGGGGAGATATACCGGTTGCGTATTGAATATTTTGATAATGTGGGTGAGGCGACTGTCAGTTTCCAGGCAGGAATGATGGATGAGGAGCGTTTGGCCTCTTCACTGAAGCATGCCAGGAATGTTATTGTATGTGCCGGGTTCAACAGCAGTACAGAAGGTGAAGGGTTCGACCGTCCGTTTGCATTGTCATACGGGCAGGAATATCTCATTAATAAAGTGGCTTCACTTCATGATAATGTGGCTGTGGTGGTGAATGCCGGAGGTGGAATAGATTTCCGCAATTGGGGGCAGAGTGTACAAGCTATTTTGATGGCATGGTATCCGGGGCAGGAGGGTGGAAAGGCCCTTGCCGAAATCATTACGGGCAAGCTTTCGCCAAGTGGCAAACTACCAGTCAGCATCGAGGAAAAATGGGAAGATAATCCGGTATATGGTAATTATTATGACAATCGCAATGTACCTCATAAACGGGTGCAGTATGCCGAAGGTGTTTTCGTAGGTTATAGGGGATATGACCGGAACGGAAAGCAGCCGCTCTATCCTTTCGGGTATGGACTGTCATACAGTAGTTTTGAATATAGTAATCTGAGTGTTGAGAAGACGGGGGGAAGCCGGGTTACGGTAAGCTTTGACATCAAGAATACCGGAAAGATGGATGCTGCGGAAGCGGCTCAGGTATATGTGCGGGATGTGGAATGTTCTGTTCCGCGTCCATTGAAGGAGTTGAAAGGCTACGATAAGGTTTACTTGAAGAAGGGTGAAACCAAGCGCGTTCGGATATTGCTGGATGAGGAAGCCTTTGCCTACTATGATGTGGAATCACATCGGTTTGTAGTGGAAAAGGGGACTTTTGAGATTCTGGCAGGTCCTTCTTCAGCTGATTTACCATTGAAGGCAACTGTTGTTTTATGATAAAATAAATATCAAAACAAGAATGGCAGTATGAAAAAGATAATAATACTGATGGTTTGTCTGTGGGGACTTGGTAACACCTTTACCTCGGCACAAACTACGGAGAAGGAGAAATTCATCTCAAGCTTGATGAAGCAGATGACGCTGGATGAAAAGATAGGCCAGCTTGCACAATGCACCTACCGAGGGAATTTTACCGGACCCGACGGTGGAAATATTCCTAAAGAAGAGTATGTCCGGCAAGGCAGAATAGGCTCTATGCTGAATGTGATAGGAGTAAAGGATATACGCCGTTATCAAGAGCTTGCTTTGCAATCGCGTTTGCGCATTCCTTTAATTTTCGGACTGGATGTTATCCACGGCTATCGTACCGGATTTCCGCTTCCGCTTGCCGAGGCTGCAAGTTTCGATTTGGCCATGATTGAGGAAGCTGCACGCTACAATGCTTTGGAAAGTGCCGCCGATGGTTTGAACTGGGTTTTTGCCCCGATGGTGGATATTTCGTGGGACGCACGTTGGGGACGCGTCATGGAAGGGGCCGGTGAGGACCCTTATTATGGTTCTCGGGTAGCGGAGGCGCGTGTCAGAGGCTTGCAAGGAGACGATTTGGCAGACACGACGACTGTCATGGCATGTATGAAACATTTTGCCGGATATGGTGCACCGATAGCAGGAAAGGAGTATAATAGTGTGGATATGTCAATGGGCCACTTTGCCAATTTTTATATGCCTCCCTATAAGGCGGCCATAAAGGTAGGAGCAGCTACCGTGATGAGTGCTTTCAATGATTTTAATAATATTCCTTGTACTGCCAATGATTTCTTGCTCAACCGGCTATTGAGAGAGCAGTGGGGATTTAAGGGATTTGTTGTGTCCGATTATAATTCGGTAGAGGAATTGGTGAACCACCGTTATGCTGTTGACAAGAAAGATGCCGCAGCCAAAGCGCTGAATGCTGGTCTGGACATGGAGATGGTAAGTACCTGCTACTTGACTTATCTGAAGGAGCTTGTTCAAGAAGGGAAAGTAAAGGAGAGTGTGCTTGATGATGCAGTACGGCGTATATTGGAGAAGAAATATGAGTTGGGATTGTTTGAGGACCCTTTTCGCTACTGTAATCCGGAAAGAGCGGCCAGAATACTCAATGCGCCCGAAGTCCGTAATGCTTCGCTCCGTATGGCCGAGCGTTCCGTTGTATTGCTGGAGAATAGGGAATCTGTGCTTCCGTTGACGGCACAGACGAGGAAGATAGCCTTGATAGGAGGACTCTCAAAATCCCAGTACGATATGGCAGGTGCTTGGGCTGCCACTACGGACCGGAACAAAGTGGTGACCTTATATGATGCATTGGTCCGGAAAGGACTGGAGGTGAGCTATGCTGAAGGCTATGATATGAAGAGCAATCAGTTGACCGGATTGCAGGAAGCATTACAGGCTGCTGAGGCTTCGGATGTCATTGTTGTGGCGGTAGGCGAGAGATTCGGTCAGAGTGGCGAGAAGGCTTCCAAAGTGAATATAGCCATACCCGAGGGGCAGCAGAAACTGGTGTCGGAACTGGCAAAGACTGGAAAACCTGTCATTGCTCTTGTCATGTGTGGGCGTCCGGTAATCTTCAATGAGATAAGGGAACATGCTGATGCGGTACTGTGTACTTGGTGGCTGGGAAGTGAGGCCGGCAATGCCATATGCAATGTGTTGTGGGGAGAGTATAATCCTTCGGCTAAATTGCCCATGACATTTCCTGCACACGTAGGACAGATTCCCATTTATTATCAGAATAAGAGCACCGGCCGCCCTACCGCATTGAAACAGACCTATAAGGCATCTTATATCGATGCTTCCACTGAGCCTGCCTATCCTTTCGGATATGGGCTTTCGTACACGGATTTTGGATATTCTGATTTGAAACTGCTGCCGGGCAAGGCTGCAGGCGTCCATACGGAGGTGTCGGTAAAAGTGACTAATACCGGTAAGTGTGCAGGAGAGGAAGTAGTTCAATTGTATGTGCAGGATAAGGTAGCCTCTGTTACGCGTCCGATAAAGGAATTGAAGGGCTTCAGGAAAATTCATCTGAATGTGGGTGAAAGCAAAACTGTAGCTTTTCAGATAACTGACGATGCACTGGGATTCTATGACAATGAGATGAATTATATGGTAGAACCTGGTGATTTCGTCTTTATGGTGGGTGGCAGTAGTGATGATGTACAGCAGATTACCTATAACTTGAAAGAATAGGATTCTTACCCTATAAATGAAAAGCAAGGCTGTCTGGAATCATATCCGGACAGCCTTGCTTTTCTGTTTTAGTTGGTTATCACATTCGTGAAATACTCTTTGAACAGTTTTTCTGCCCGTTCCAGTTGTTCCGGAGTATTTTCCTTCACTTCTTTCAATTTGTAATCCCATCCCATGGCTTCGTATTTGTGAACGCCCAGACGGTGATAAGGAAGTATTTCCACCCGTTGTATCTGCTGGTATTTGCCAAGACTTTCACCCAGCAGGCGGGTGTCTTCTTCCGAATCGCTGTAACCGGGGACCAGTACATAGCGCAGCCAGAAGGGGTGTTCATGTTCTTCGAGCCAGGCAGCGGTGCGGAGTGTCTGTTCGTTGCTTCGTCCCGTCAGCGTACGGTGGCGTTCGGGATTGAATTGCTTGATGTCCAGCAGCACGAGGTCAGTCAGGCTAAAGAGCTCTTCCACCTTTTCATTCCAGATGCCTCCGTTACTGTCCAGACAGATATGGATGCCGTTCGCCTTCAGCTCCTTGAAAAGAGGAATCAGCGCTTCTGCTTGCAGGGTAGGCTCACCGCCGGAGAAAGTAATACCTCCTTTCTTCCCGAAGAATGCCTTTTGGCTGATAGCCATTTGCAGAATCTCTTCCGGAGTGGTGGGAGTGCCTCCTTTTACATCAATCGTATCCGGATTGGCACAATACAGACAACGGAACGGACATCCTTGCAGGAAAACGACGAGCCGGAGACCCGGCCCGTCGAATGTTCCCATACTTTCGTAGGAGTGTACATTTATCATATTACATTCTTTCGTGGAATGAACGGCTGATGACTTCCAACTGATGCTCGCGGCTCAACTTCACGAAGTTCACGGCATAGCCGGAAACGCGGATGGTGAGTTGCGGATACTTTTCAGGATGTTCCATGGCATCTTCCAGCATTTCGCGGTTCAGTACGTTTACGTTCAAGTGGTGGGCACCTTTGGTGAAGTAGCCGTCCATCATGGTTACCAGGTTCTCTACACGTTCTTCCGGTGTCGGGCCCAGTGATTTGGGAACAATGGAGAACGTATTGCTGATGCCGTCCTGCGAGTCGCGGTAGCGCAATTTGGCTACGGAGCTCAAGGAAGCGATGGCACCGTTCTTGTCACGTCCGTGCATTGGGTTGGCACCCGGAGCAAAGGCAACACCTTTGGCGCGTCCGTCCGGAGTGGCACCGGTCTTCTTGCCGTACATCACGTTGGAGGTGATAGTCAGCAAGGAAAGGGTGGGACGGGCATTCTTGTAGACAGGCAGCTTTTTCAGTTCTTCGCTGAAATAGTAAACGAGGTCTACTCCCAGGTGGTCCACACGGTCGTCATTATTGCCGAAGCAGGGGAATGAACCTTCAGTGTCGAAACCTTCGGTCAGGCCGATTTCGTTGCGGCGTGCAGTGACTTTGGCGTATTTGATGGCAGACAGTGAGTCTATGGCGATGGAAAGGCCGGCAACACCGTATGCCAGATTGATGCGTGGGTCGGTATCGATGAATGCCATCTGGGCTTTCTCATAATAATACTTATCATGCATGTAGTGGATGATATTCATGGCCTCGTTGTAGACACGGGCTATTTCAGTCAGTACCTTCTTGTAGTTGGCCATAACTTCCTCAAACTTCAATGTCTCACCGGTCAATACGGGAATACCTTTCACCATGACAGTTCCGGTATTTTCGCAACGTCCACCGTTGATGGCGAGCAGCAGGGCCTTGGCAAGGTTGGCACGTGCGCCGAAGAACTGGATTTGTTTGCCGATGGCTTGGTAGGATACACAGCAGGCGATGCCGTAGTCGTCGCAGTTGCGCACTTCACGCATCAGGTTGTCGTTTTCGTACTGGATGGAGCTGGTATCTACAGAAACTTTGGCGCAGAAATCCTTGAAGCCTTCCGGCAGTTCGGGACTCCACAATACGGTCAAGTTCGGTTCCGGAGAAGGACCGAGGTTGTATAGCGTCTGCAAAAAGCGGAAAGAAGTCTTGGTGACCTTCACGCGTCCGTCATTGAAGCGTCCTCCGATGGCTTCGGTCACCCAAGTCGGGTCACCGGCAAAGATATCATTGTATGATTGCATACGCAGATGGCGTACCATGCGCAGCTTGATGACGAACTGGTCTATCAGTTCCTGTGCAAACGTCTCATTGATTTTTCCGTGAGCCAGATCGTATTCAATGAATATATCGAGGAACGAAGATACGTTACCCAGTGACATGGCTGCTCCGTCCTGCTCTTTGATGGCAGCAAGATATGCCATGTATACCCATTGCACGGCCTCTTGAGCTGATGTAGCCGGATGGCTGAGGTCGAGTCCGTAATATTCGCCCATAACCTTGATGTCCTTCAAAGCTTTGATTTGTTCTGCCACTTCTTCGCGTAGACGGATGCGTGCTTCGGTCATCGGGCCGGTGAGGTTGCGCAAGTCCTCCTGCTTGGCTTCAATCAGACGGTCGATGCCGTAGAGAGCCAATCGGCGGTAGTCGCCGATGATACGTCCGCGGGCATAGTTGTCGGGCAATCCGGTAAGGAATCCCAGTGAGCGGAAGGAACGGATTTCTTCGGTATATACATCGAATACGCCGTCGTTATGTGTTTTGCGGTAATGGGTGAAGATGTCTTTTACTTTATCGTCCACTTCCACTCCGTTTTCACGGCATGCTTTTGCTACCACGTTGATGCCTCCGAAAGGTTTGATGGATCGTTTCAACAGTTCATCAGTCTGCAAACCGACAATAAGTTCATTGTCCTTATCAATATACCCGGCTTTATGAGAAGTGATGGTAGATACGGTGGTATTGTCCAGTGAACGGACGCCATTGTTGTTCCTTTCTTCTTCGAGAGCCTTCAGACAGATGTCCCAGATACGTTTGGTACGTTCGGTAGGTCCCTGCAGGAAAGATGCATCTCCGGTATAGGGTGCGATGTTTTTACTGACGAAATCACTGACATTGATTTCTTTATTCCAAAGCCCATTGGTAAAGGTTTTGTTCAATTCCATAAAATTTGTTTTTGTTAGTAGGTTAGATAATGTTATCCTTTAGAGCGCGCAAAAATACTGAATAAATTCCGTAATTTTATAAGAGATACTTCTCTTTTTATGTTGAACAGCATAAAATAACTATTATTAGGTAGTGAATGTCCGGGGGAGTAGAGATGTTAATACTTTCTTTATATGTGGTTTATGAATTGAAACAAGAACCGAATAATAATCTGCATTATTTACAAATGATGTAGGTTTAAGGAACAGTCGTATTCTGAACCTAATTCAGTCGTATAGTGAATGCCATTCAGTCGTATACTGAATAGGGTTCAATCGTATACTGAATGTGGCTCTTTGTAAATATACTGATAGCCAGTAAGTTATAAAACTCTGTCTTGCCCTTGATAAATTTCAACAAATAGCCTAAATGCCGTTATGTTCGTTCCGTAGTGGGTATAAACAAGAATTTTGGTATAATTGCTCTGTTTTTGTGCAGAAAAGTTTGTAGAATAAAAAATGATTTGTATCTTTGCACCGCTTTAAAAGAAAAGCACTTCTGAAAAAGAAGTTTTGGAGAGGTGGCAGAGTGGTCGATTGCGGCGGTCTTGAAAACCGTTGTGCTGCGAGGCACCCGGGGTTCGAATCCCTGTCTCTCCGCTGAACTAACCGGACAATACCGGACAGTAAGCAGACAAGTCTCACAAATTCAATGATTTGTGGGACTTTTTTATTCCCTTGTGTCTGTCTTAAAGTACACCTTTTCGCCCCTAAAAGACAAAGTTCGTAACCTAACTCGTACCCCCGACAAACAAAAACGGAAAGGGGGTACAGATTGTCCGAAATTGGCGAAGTCTTGTCGCTATTTGGCTTGTCTGCATGGAACTCATTTTTAGAGAATTACAATAGTTTTGCAACTTAAAAAGTGAGTTATGAAATCGACATTCAACATTTGCTTTTACGCAAAGAAAGACAAGCAGAAAGCCAACGGTGCGTACCCCCTTTTCGCCCGTATCACAGTGGACGGCGTGGCAAGCCGTTTTAACACCAAGCTGGACGTGTTGCCCTCTATTTGGGACGGCAAAATGGGCAAGGCTACCGGACGTACTTCGGAAGCCAGCCGCATAAACCGTATGCTGGATGATATAAACGCATCCTTGAACACCATTTACCACGAAATGCAACGGCGTGACAATTACGTGACCGCCGAGAAAGTGAAGAACGAGTTTTTAGGTCATAGCGAGAGCCACGAAACAATCCTTACCCTGTTCCAAAAGCACAATGACGATGTGAAGCAGTTGGTCGGCATATCCAAGACGATAGCGACCTACCGCAAGTATGAAGTGACCCGCCGCCACCTCGCTGAATTTATCCAAAGCAAGTACAACGTATCGGACATATCCATAAAGGAGATAAGCCCGATGTTCATTACCGATTTTGAGTTGTATTTGCGTACAGCCTGCAAGTGCGGCTACAACACCACCGCCAAGTTCATGCAGTTCTTCAAGCGCATCATCATCATTGCCCGCAACAACGGCATACTGGTGGGCGACCCGTTCGCCAGCTACAAAATCCGGCTGGAAAAGGTGGACAGGGGGTATCTGACAGAGGACGAGATTAAAATTATCCTTAAAAAGAAAATGGTTTCCGAGCGGCTGGAACACGTCAGGGACTTGTTCATCTTTTCCTGTTTCTGCGGTCTTGCTTACAGCGATGTCGCCAACTTGCGGCAGGAGAATATCCAAAAGTCCTTTGACGGCAACCTTTGGATAATCACCAAGCGGCAAAAGACGAATACGGACGTGAATGTTCCCCTGCTGGATATTCCCAAGATGATTTTGAAGAAGTACAAGGGCAAGTTGCCGGACGGGAAGATACTTCCCGTAATCAGCAATCAGAAGCTAAACGCCTACTTGAAAGAGATTGCCGATATATGCGGTATTAAAAAGAACCTGACGTTCCACCTTGCCCGGCACACGTTCGCCACGACCACCACGCTGTCAAAGGGCGTACCCATTGAAACGGTGTCCAAGATGCTGGGACACACAAACATAGAAACTACGCAAATTTACGCCCGCATCACCAACAGCAAGATAGGCAGCGATATGCAGGGGCTTGACAAGAAGTTTGTCGGCATCGAGAAGATTTACAAGGAAGTCGCCATGTAATCTTGATTATTGGGAACTGGTCACAATTTGTGACCAGTCCTTGCTATTATTCCAACATTGCTAAATCTCCTAAAATATACGATTATGGATTTGCAGATTATCCAAAACAAGATTTTTGAGGTCAGAGGTTGCCGGGTGATGCTCGATTATCATTTGGCAGAACTCTACCAAGTGGAAACACGAGCCTTGAAGCAGGCGGTCAAGCGCAATATCGAGCGTTTTCCGGGTGATTTTATGTTTGTACTCACCCAAGAGGAAGCTAACTTGCTGTTATCCATAGGGGTATCACATTTTGTGATACCCCCTGATTACAACTTTGGCGTTGCTATGCCTATGGCTTTCACCGAGCAGGGCGTAGCCATGCTTTCTTCGGTTCTCCGCTCCAAAGTAGCCATAGAAGTAAACATTTCAATCATGCGGGCTTTCGTCCTCATGCGCCAAATGGCAATCGGTTACGAGGAACTGTCAAGGCGCATCGAGGAACTGGAGGTAAGCACCGATGCGCAGTTCAACGAACTGTACCAAGCCCTTACCCAGCTTCTAAGCCAGTCGAAACAACAGAAAGAACGCCGTCCGGTAGGTTTCGTTACCTATAACCGTGACAAAAACGAATAGGTAACGATTTCGGTAACGAAATTCCGCCTAACAAACTATATCCCAATGAAGTACATTCTTCCACCTTGCGGGCAGTCCACCGACTACCCGCATTTTTTATATCCTTTTCCAACTGGCACATTCCCCGAAACGCCAGCCGTGCGTGGCATGGCTGACTGTATTCCGTGAAAAGAGCCGTTGGAAACCCGCACAAGCGTATTGCAAGCAAGCTCACAACACCCTTGCCTTTCCCGCCCGCATGGAGTGTTCCCTAAAAGATGAAAGAGAACAGGCACTTTTCCCCAGTTTCCTTATCTGTAAATCTTCCTCTTACGCAGTCCCCCAACCGGGACAGTCGTTTTTATCATTTCAATAGGCAAAGGTAGTTACGTGTTCTTCACGATTTTGCAAGGTCGAGCCGTTCCGGTTTGGCGAAAAAATCTTCCCTGCCTTGCGAGGTATTTTTTGTCCAAAACCTTGCAAACTCTAAACACTACCCTTTTGAGCCTATGTGAAACGAAAACGACCGACCCGACCGGAAGACGCATAAAAAAAAAGTCGGATTTACGGGAAACAGGAAAAAAGTTCAGTGAAACTTCAACTCCCTCACCTCTCAAATCCGCATAAAATCAAAAACTTAAAAATTACAGCAATATGGAAGCAAAGGTATTATCGGAAGCAAAAGTTTATGTAGGCACTTATGCCAAGTACAACAACGGTTCATTGTCCGGCGCATGGCTCGACCTTTCGGACTATTCGGACAAGGAAGAATTTTACGAAGCCTGCCGGGAACTTCACAAGGACGAGGAAGATGCGGAATATATGTTTCAGGATTGGGAGAACGTGCCGGAGGGCTTAATCGGCGAAAGCTGGATTTCTGAAAACTTCTTTTCCTTATGTGATGCGGTGGAGGATTTGAGCGACACCGAGCAGGAAGCCTTTTTCGTGTGGTGCAACTACAAAAGCCGTGATTTGAACGAGGAAGATGCGGACGACCTTGTACGTGATTTCCGGGACGAGTATCAGGGGGAATATGACGATGAAGAAGATTTCGCCTATGAAATCATAGAAGAATGCTACAACCTGCCGGAGTTCGCAAAGACCTATTTCGATTATGAAAAGTTCGCCCGTGACCTGTTTATGTGCGATTACTGGTTTGATGACGGTTTTGTGTTTCGTGCGGCATAACCAAATACCAATCCGGGCGGGGTGTCAAAGCCCTGCCCGCTAAAAACAACCAAGCGATGAAACGGAAAAGCATTTATAAAATCCTTTGGCGGGCGTTGCTGCTCTGCCTTGCATGGCGGTTCACCAGCGTAGCCGGAGCGGGCACGGCGATAACGGCGTATATCGTATTTCGTGTCACCTGTTTCCTGCTCCGTGTCTGCCTTTCAGCCGTTTATGCGCTGGGCGTGGCTCTGCTTTTCCTGTCGTTGCTTTTCTTACTGATATTATAACCATAAAAAAATAGAACATCATGCAGTCACTTAACAAAAACGGGGTAAGCATCACCCAAACACCGGGAGA
>ERZ791854.1009-NODE-1009-length-14366-cov-25.7269_pt1 | contig 14366 bp, 7 predicted proteins | sample MGYA00510286_ERZ791854 | MGnify/ENA primary metagenome ERZ791854 (study PRJEB30046, sample SAMN00715267) | human gut metagenome | study: EMG produced TPA metagenomics assembly of the A metagenome-wide association study of gut microbiota in type 2...
TCGAAACGGGAAAGCTGGCAAAACAGGCAGACGGTTCTGTAATGCTTCGTATGGGCAACACCATGCTTTTAGCTACTGTTTGTGCCGCCAAGGACGCAGTTCCCGGAACAGATTTCATGCCATTACAGGTAGAGTACAAAGAAAAATTCTCCGCATTCGGACGTTTCCCCGGCGGTTTCACAAAGCGCGAAGGACGCGCTTCTGACTACGAAATCCTCACTTGCCGCCTCGTTGACCGTGCTCTCCGCCCCTTATTCCCTGATAATTTCCATGCAGAGGTATACGTAAACATCATTCTTTTCTCAGCAGACGGCGTAGATATGCCCGACGCTCTGGCCGGACTCGCAGCTTCTGCCGCACTTGCAGTTTCAGATATCCCCTTCAACGGACCTATTTCCGAAGTACGCGTAGCACGCATCAACGGACAATTCGTCATCAACCCTACCTTCGAACAACTAGAACAAGCCGATATGGACTTGATGGTGGGCGCCACTTATGAAAACATCATGATGGTGGAAGGCGAAATGGACGAGGTTTCCGAGCAGGACTTGCTGGAAGCGATGAAGGCCGCACACGAAGCCATTAAGATTCAGTGCAAGGCACAGATGGAACTGGCAGAAGAAGTAGGCTCTACCGTGAAACGCGAATATTGCCACGAAGTGAACGACGAAGAACTCCGTAAGGCCGTTCACAACGCTTGCTACGACAAGGCTTATGCCATTGCCGCTTCCGGAAACAAGAACAAGCACGAACGCATGGATGCTTTCGATGCCATCCGCGAAGAATTCAAGGCACAGTTCTCCGAAGAAGAACTGGAAGAAAAGGCAGCCCTCATCGACCGTTACTATCACGATGTGGAAAAAGAGGCGATGCGCCGTTCCATTCTGGACGAAGGCAAGCGCCTTGACGGACGTAAGACGACCGAAATCCGTCCTATCTGGTGTGAGACCAGCTACCTGCCCGGCCCTCACGGTTCCGCTATCTTTACACGTGGCGAAACACAGTCTTTGTCTACTGTGACTTTAGGCACCAAGTTGGACGAGAAGATTATCGACGACGTATTGGAACACGGAAAAGAACGTTTCCTTCTGCACTACAACTTCCCTCCGTTCTCTACGGGCGAAGCCAAGGCACAGCGCGGTGTAGGCCGTCGTGAAATCGGCCACGGCCATCTGGCATGGCGTGCATTGAAGGGTCAGATTCCTGTAAACTATCCGTATGTAGTACGCGTGGTATCCGATATCCTCGAATCAAACGGTTCTTCTTCCATGGCTACCGTATGTGCCGGAACTCTGGCATTGATGGATGCAGGTGTGAAAATCAAGAAACCGGTATCAGGTATCGCCATGGGATTGATTAAGAATGCAGGCGAAGACAAATATGCCGTATTGTCCGACATCCTCGGTGATGAGGACCACTTGGGCGACATGGACTTCAAAGTGACCGGAACAAAAGACGGTATCACCGCCACTCAGATGGACATCAAAGTGGACGGTCTGTCATACGAAATCCTCGAAAAGGCATTGCTGCAGGCTAAAGAAGGCCGCGAATATATCTTGGGCAAAATCACCGAGTGCATTGCCGAGCCTCGCGAAGACCTGAAACCTCACGCTCCGCGTATCGAGACAATGACCATTCCCAAGGAATTCATCGGTGCTGTCATCGGCCCTGGTGGAAAGATTATCCAAGGTATGCAGGAAGAAACCGGTGCTACCATTACTATTGAAGAAGTGGACAACATCGGTAGAATCGAAATCGCCGGTACCAACAAGAAGAGCATCGATGATGCTATGCGTATCATCAAAGGGATTGTAGCTGTCCCCGAAGTAGGCGAAGTCTACAAAGGCAAGGTACGCTCCATTATGCCTTACGGTGCATTCGTTGAATTCCTGCCGGGTAAGGACGGCTTGCTCCATATCTCCGAAATCGACTGGAAACGTCTGGAAACAGTAGAAGAAGCCGGTATCAAGGAAGGTGATGAAATTGACGTAAAACTTCTCGACATCGACCCGAAGACCGGAAAATTTAAGCTGTCACGCAAAGTATTGCTTCCGAGGCCGGAAAGACAAGAAAGACCGGAAAAGAAATAAGAAATCTCTTATTCTTTAAGTATATAAAGCCTGGTGGAACCCCATCAGGCTTTCTTTTTGTCAATACTGCCAGAAATGGCTCTGAAAAAACAAGGCATAATGCTTGCATATTCCAAAAAGATTATGTTTTTTTGCTATGTAAAGCCTTATATTCCATAAAGAACCTCAATTAATGTCCGGTTTAAGGAGCCTACATACTATGAATCTTTTCTCACGCTTTTTCCAGGAAAACCAAGAAAAGTTTCTGGCTTTTGCTTATTCTTATCTCAGGGATAAAGCAGAAGCGGAAGACGTTGTGATGGAATCCATGATTGCCTTATGGGAAAACCGAGACCGCTGGGAAGAAAACAGTAACCTGCATGCCCTGCTGCTGACCATCATAAAGAACAAAGCCCTGCACGTACTCGAGCACAAGCAGGTGCGTCTGCGAGCGGAAGAAACCATCAGCAGCCACAACCTGCGCGAACTGGACTTACGCATCTCCACCTTGAAAGCCTGCGAACCGGACCAGATATTCAACACGGAAATACAGCATATCGTAAATAAGACCTTACAGGAAATGCCCGAGCAAAGCCGGAAGATATTCATGTTGAGCCGATACCAGAACCTGGCAAACAAGCAGATTGCCGATAGTCTGGACATATCACTTAAAACCGTAGAGGCACACATCACCAAAGTACTGCGGATTCTCCGGCTGAGACTGAAAGATTATCTTGTTACCATACTCATAATATTAATATCCTAAAAAATGCTTCTACGGAATAGGGTTACCGCCCACTTTCCGGTTATATATACAAAAGGTAAAAAGAGCACGTTTTAGAAAAGAAATAAATTATTGACAATGAACCAAGAGCTATTATATAAATATTTCAAAGGTATTACTTCCGTTGAAGAAGAAAAGATGATACTCGACTGGATAGACGCCTCGGATGAAAACCGGAACATCTTCCTGAAAGAGCGCATGATATACGACATTTCTTTGTTCTCGGACAAGCAGGGAAACAATGAAAAGAAAACGGTGCGCATCATGCCGATGCTCCGCTGGGCGGCCCGTATAGCCGCCGTCACCATTGTCGCCATTGCCGGTTATTTCATCACCTCCGACTTTTTATATAACAAGGAGGTGCAGTTGCAAACAGTCACTGTGCCTGCCGGACAACGGGCCCAAATTACCCTCGCCGATGGAACACGCGTATGGCTGAACTCCAAGTCCACCATGAAATATGCCGCCAACTTCGGACGCAACGAACGAAATGTGGAATTGGACGGAGAGGCCTACTTTGAAGTAGCCAAAAACAAGAATATCCCATTCTATGTACATACAGAAACGAACAAGGTAAAAGTTGTAGGAACGAGTTTCAACGTCTGTGCCTACAGTGGGAGCCATGAGTTCGGAACCACATTGGTGGAAGGTATCGTCGATATCTATCCGGCCAACAGCAGCCAGATAATCACCAGGTTGCAGAAAGACGAGGTATTTCTCAATGAAAACGGAAAATGTAGAAAGGCCGTCCTTCCTTCCTATGAATATCTACGCTGGAAAGAGGGACTATACTGTTTTGACGACGCTCCATTCAGCGGTATCCTCGGTAGACTGGAGAAATACTATAATGTAAAGATAACCGTTGCCAGTCCTCAACTGCTGAACTACGGCAGCTTTACCGGCAAGTTCAGAGAGCAGGACGGCATCGAACATATACTGCGGACCATCTCGAAAGACCATCCTTTCAAGTTCCGCATCAACGAAGAAAAGGATTCAATTGTTATATATGAGTAAGAAAAAAAGATCGGAAAGTACCCCCATACTTTCCGATCCGAAACAGTCAAAAATCGACCTTAATCAATTTATTAACTTAACACAGTGACAAAGATATGAGAAAAATTTTGTTGATGAGGCTTTTTTATCTAAAAAAATTAGATTTTAAGCAATTATTGCAAACCTATGAAAATCACATTATTCCTTCTCCTGCTTGTTATATTTCAGGTGTACAGCGGGAACTGCTACTCTCAGAATGCCAGGGTCAGCATTCAAAATGCCCGGCTGAGAGTAGGGCAAGTTCTCGAGCAAATTGAATCGCAAACAGAATACTTATTTGTATATAACAAACAGAACGTCGATGTACGCCGTACCGTCGACATCAATGCAAGCAACCAAACTGTTTCCGAAGTACTTGACCAAATGTTCAAAGGGACAGACATCAAGTATGTGATGGAAGGCAAAAACATCGTTTTAACCAAAAACAGCAGGAGTGCTGAGGATAAGACAGACACTCTGCAGGAAATGGCTACTGTAAGAGGAAAGGTGACGGACTCCAAAGGCGAACCGATTATCGGTGCCAACATTCTTGAAAAAGGGACCGCCAATGGTGTTATCACCAATACCGAAGGAGAATTTAGTATGAATATCCCTCCTTATGCCACTATTGTCGTATCCTACATCAGTTATGAACCGCAAACCATTGCCCTGAACGGTAGAAATAATCTCCACATCCGGATGGAAGAAAAGAGCCTCGCCCTGGAGCAAGTAGTGGTAACCGCCATGGGTATCCAGAAGAAAATGTCCTCATTGACCTATTCTACCCAACAAATAAGCAGCAGTGAGCTGACCCGTGCCAAAGAGCCGAACATGATTAATACACTGGCAGGAAAGACGGCCGGAGTACAAATCAATAAAACCGCCAATTTAGGAGGTTCTGCCAAAGTCGTCATTCGCGGTGCACGCTCTGCATTTGCCAGCGGCAACAACCAGCCCTTGTACGTAATTGACGGTGTTCCTATGCTGAACAGCTCAACAGAATCCACCTCCACCGTAATCGGCGGTAACTACGATGGATTGAACCGTGATGCCGGTGACGGGATTTCCAACCTGAATCCGGACGACATAGAAAGCATCAACATCCTGAAAGGTTCTTCTGCCGCCGCGCTTTATGGTTCGCAGGCAGCTAATGGCGTCATTCTGATCACCACTAAAAAGGGAAAGGCCGGACTGCAGCGCGTTACATTCTCCTCCAACCTGACCGTAAGTCACGCCATCAGTACCCCCGAATTCCAAAATACATACGGCCGGAACGAAGATGGCGGTACGGCAAGCTGGGGTACAAAAGGCAATGTAACGGACTATGACAACATAGGCGAATTCTTCAGCAATGGCATCACCACTTTCAATTCGCTGGCCATCACTACCGGAAATGAAAAGGTACAAACTTATTTCTCATACGCCAACACCACGGCTAAAGGAATTGTGGACAATAACAAACTACAGAAGAATAACCTGAACCTACACGAAACGGCCAGCCTCTTCAACAACAAGCTGAAACTGGACGGCATTGCAACACTAATGACCCAAACCGTCAAGAACTCCCCTGCTACCGGCGGCTATTATCTGAATCCGCTGGTCAGCTTGTACAGTTTCCCACGTGGCGTAGACATGAGCACTTACAGAGAAAACTTTGAAACGTGGAATGCCGACCGCAATATGATGACACAAAACTGGATTGAAAAGAATGGAGATGGTACCGTCAGTGAATGGGGACAGAATCCCTACTGGCTGAAAAACCGCGTGCTCAGTGGCTACAAGCGTTATCGCGCTGTGGCATCGGCCAGAGCCAATCTGCACATTACGGACTACTTCAACCTGCAGGTACGGGGTAATGTGGATTATATCAGTGATAAATTCGACAATAAGATGTATGCCACTACAGCTCCCAACATCGCCGGCAAATACGAGGACAAGGAAAACGGACGTTACATCTGGTCGGACAGCCAGGAAATCCAAGTCTACGGTGACGCAATGGTCTTGTTCAACAAGGAATTTGATGACTTTTCCCTCAATACGGCACTGGGAGCCAGCATCAACATGAGTAAAGTCAATTCACTGACAATAGACTCAAGGCTTGCTTCCCTCTACAAACCGAATGTATTTACCGTCCCCAATGTAGTGATGGACTCCAAAGCAGCCGTAAATCAGAGCATCGACAGCAAACGCACGCTCCAATCAGTATTTGCCACCATGCAGTGGGGCTGGAAAGGACTACTATACTTGGACATTACCGCACGTAACGACTGGTCATCCACATTAGCCCACACAGACAGCAAGAATACCGGATTCTTCTATCCCTCCATAGGAGCTACCTGGATTCTTAACAAAACCTGCTCCCTGCCCAAATGGATAAGTTTTGCAAAAGTGCGCGCTTCATGGGCGGAAGTCGGTAATGACCTCCCGATAGGAATCACCAATCCGGTAGACATCATCATGGTAGGCGGCAGTATCAATGTAAATACCGTAGAACAGCGCGGTGACCTAAAACCGGAAATCAGCAGCTCCATCGAATTCGGTACAGAATGGCGCTTCTTCCATCACCGCTTCGGGATAGACTTCACTTGGTATCAGACCAATACCAAGAACCAGTTGTTGAGAATGGACAATCCTACGGGCTCCACCTATAAATACCGGTATGTCAATGCCGGAAAAATACGTAACCAGGGTTTTGAGCTGACGGTAGACGCCACTCCGCTACTATACAGAAACTTTTCGTGGAAGAGTCTCATCAACATGTCCGCCAACAAGAACAAAGTAGTGACCCTGCATCCTGACTATCCGGAATTTTCCTACTACGAAGAAGGTTTCAACGCAGGCTATCAGATGCGCGTCAAAGAAGGAGGCAGCCTGGGGGATATTTATGGAAATGCTTTCCGCCGTAACGAGGATGGCAGCATCATGGTTGATGAAACCAGCAAAAGACCTTTAGGAAATACCGGAAACAAGGATTTGCTTGGGAATGCCAATCCTGACTTCACCATGGGATGGAGCAACACACTTACCTACAAGAACCTGGAGCTCTATTTCCTGATAGATTTCCGCTTTGGCGGCGAAGTCATGTCACTGACACAGTCTGAGTTGGATGCCAACGGCGTGACCAAAGTCACCGAAGATGCCCGCGCCCGAGGATATGTAGAATACCAGGGACAGAAGTTCAACGACCCGAGAGCATTCTACAGCGCAGTAGGCGGCAGAAATGCCATCTCCGAATATTATATGTACGACGCAACCTGCATCAGACTCCGTGAAGTATCACTGAGCTATTCTTTCCCGAAAACGATACTGGAAAACAGTAGATTCATAAAGGGAATCGACGTATCATTGGCAGCGCGCAACTTGTGTTTCTTAAAGAAGGAAGCACCGTTCGACCCCGATGCAGTAATGTCCGTAGGCAACAACAATCAAGGAGTAGACGTGTTTGGCATGCCTACTACCCGGAATATCGGCTTTAACCTAAGATTAACCTTTTAAAATGAATACCTTATGAAAAACAAGTGCATCATATTCCTTTTCTGCCATAGCATATTGCTGCTTGCAGCTTGCACCGGCGGTTTTGAGAACGACAACGAAATCAAGGGAGGTTTCTCGGACGACAAAAAGGAAATAGATTTCCAGAACCTGACTGCTCCATTCGAACCCATACAGTCGGGTATCTACTTCAATATAGGTTCTGTTGGCTTAAATTGGGTATGGCAGATGACACAATCCCTGAACCATGACATGTTCTCCGGCTACTTCATGGACCCTATTCCTAAATTCATGAAATCCAACGCCTGCTACAACCTGAACTCAGGCTGGACCAATGCCGCATGGCAATGTACTTACGGATATGTCTACACGGAGGTGCAGAAGGCAGAAAAGAACTTTTATGGCAATGACAACTTGAAAGGCTACCTCGGCATTACCGAAATTTTGAAAGTGGAACTGATGCACCGCATTGCCGATACATACGGTCCGCTGGTCTACCATCAACTGGGTGAGACACCCCGGGTTTACGGACTGCAAGAAGCCTATACACGCTTCTTTGCAGACCTGGACGAAGGGCAGCAATTGATAAGGGAATACCTGGACGAGGGCGGTGACAACAACAAATTCAAAGAGTATGATATGCTGACCAACGGCAAGACCTTGAAGGAGTGGTTAAAGTTTGCCAACTCACTACGTTTGCGCCTTGCCATGCGCATCTCCAATGTGGATGCAACACTTGCCAAAGACCAAGCAACCAAAGCACTGAATGACAATCAAGGTGTACTGGAAGGTGCAAGGGAAACCATCGCTGTAATGGGCAAGAACTATATCAATCCTTTGTGTGCCGTTGCCGGTTGGGGTGAAGTCTACATGAATGCCTCGATGGAATCCATTATCAACGGTTATGAGGACCCGCGTGGCAAGAAATGGTATAACACCGCCCTTCTCGAAGGTTATCAAAAACAGTTGTTAGGCATTCCCATCGGGTTACCCATGAAAGACGGTGACGCCAACATTTACAGTTTTTGCTCTTCCCTCAACACAAGTACCATCGGCGAAAAGACCGGAGCCGTATTGATGAGTGCGGCAGAAGTCTGGCTGCTCAGGGCCGAAGCAGCCCTCCGTGGCTATACCAAAGAGAATCCCCGCACATGCTATGAATACGGGGTAAGTACTTCATTTACACAGTGGGACTGTGCCGGTGCCTCCGAATATCTGGAAAGCGACAAAACCCCTGCCGATTATAAAGATGTAGTCTCAGGCGGCAAGGTAGGCAAGGACATGAAAGCCTTGATTACCATATCCCCCAAATGGGAAGAAGATGCAGACATAGAGACGAAACTCGAAAAGATTATTACCCAGAAGTGGCTGGCATGCTGGCCCGAAAGTTATGAGGCATGGGCTGAGCAACGCCGTACCGGATACCCCAAACTTTTCAAGGTCCAAAACAACACCGGAAAAGTGATTGATACGGATATCATGATCCGCCGCCTTCCGTTCTCAACGGACGCCGCCACTGCCGACCCGGCACAATACGCCACCCTCACGGAAAAACTGGGTGGCGCAGATAACGGCGCCACCCGCCTTTGGTGGGATACGGGGAAAAACTCTTTCTAGAACAGACTCCACGCAACCGTAAGCCCTGCCATCACAATGGCTACCATGCTCATCAGCTTGATTAGGATATTCAAGCTCGGACCGGATGTGTCCTTGAACGGGTCTCCTACGGTGTCACCCACGACTGTAGCCTTGTGGACTTCACTGCCTTTGCCGCCAAAGTTGCCTTCTTCCACATACTTTTTGGCATTATCCCATGCACCACCGGCATTTGCCATGAAGATGGCAAGCACGAAACCACTGCTCAATCCGCCAATCAGCAGGCCGAGCACACCGGGAACACCGAAAATAAGTCCCGTCGCAATCGGAGCAATGATAGCTATCAGTGACGGAATCACCATCTCGCGTTGCGCCCCTTTCGTCGAGATTGCCACACAACGCTCATAATCAGGCTCCGTTTCTTCCGTAAGGATTCCCTTGATTTCGCGGAACTGGCGGCGCACTTCGTCTACCATATGGGCCGCTGCACGCCCTACCGCATTCATCGTCAATCCACAGAAAAGAAATGCCATCATCGAGCCCAGAAACATACCGGAAAGAACTTTCGGATTCATCAGCGTCACATCGTAGTGATGCATAAAGTCGAAGAAAGTGGCATCTTGAAGAGCCACGGCATCGCCATGAGGAAGCGACAGTTCGGTAGTCCCGAGGCGGGTCAGCCCGATACGGATTTCCTCGACATAAGAGGCCAGCAAAGCCAATCCCGTCAAAGCGGCGGAACCGATGGCAAAGCCTTTGCCCGTAGCGGCTGTAGTATTGCCCAAGGAGTCAAGCGCATCGGTACGCTTACGCACCTCTTCACCCAGACCGGACATTTCCGCATTGCCACCCGCGTTGTCAGCTATCGGTCCGTAAGCATCTGTAGCAAGCGTGATGCCCAATGTAGAAAGCATACCTACTGCGGCAATGCCAATACCATAGAGCCCCAGACCCACATTAGAGAAGTCGAAGCCCGAAGCAAAGAGATAAGAAGCAATGATACCTATCACCACGGCAATCACCGGAATAGCCGTAGAAAGCATTCCCAAGCCTATACCGGAAATTATGACTGTCGCCGGACCGGTCTTTCCGCTTTCACTCAGCTTTTGGGTAGGACGGTAGGATTGGGAAGTATAGTACTCCGTAGACCGCCCGATGATGATACCTACTATCAAACCCACTATCACGGAGCAGGAAATCCACAGCCAGTTGTCCAACTTCAGCAACCACAGGATAAAGAAAGTGGCGACAACTATCAAAATAGAGCTGAGATTAGTACCGAAAGCCAGTGAGTTCAGCAAGTCCTTCATCTTCGCATTCTCTTTGGTACGCACGGAGAAGATACCGATAATGGAAAGCAATATTCCGACGGCTGCAATCAGCATCGGAGCGATTACGGCCTTGAACTGCATCAGCGTATCACCCGAGTGGATAAAAGCCGCAGCACCGAGGGCAGCCGTAGCAAGGATAGAACCGCAATAACTTTCGTACAAATCAGCCCCCATACCTGCCACGTCGCCTACATTGTCGCCTACATTATCCGCAATCGTGGCAGGATTACGCGGGTCGTCTTCGGGAATACCGGCTTCCACCTTTCCCACAAGGTCGGCACCTACATCGGCAGCCTTTGTATAGATACCGCCACCTACGCGTGCAAACAATGCCTGCGTGGAAGCGCCCATACCGAAAGTCAGCATGGTAGTGGTAATGATGCAGAGTTTATGGGTGGGAGTCATTACATCTTCCGGAATTACAGCATTCAGCAACAGATACCAGAAAGATATATCAAGCAAGCCAAGGCCAACCACTACCAGTCCCATCACCGCACCGCTACGGAAAGCCACGCGTAGTCCGGCATTCAGCGATGTGCGTGCCGCATTGGCAGTGCGAGCCGATGCGTAGGTGGCCGTCTTCATACCCAAAAAGCCGGAAAGTCCGGAAAAGAATCCTCCGGTAAGGAAAGCAATCGGCACCCAGGAGTTCTGCACTCCGAAACCGTATGCCATAATGGAGAAAAGGATAACCAGCCCCAGAAATACCCAGCCCACAATCTTGTATTGTTGGCGAAGGTAAGACATAGCACCTTTGCGCACAGCAGCGGCAATCTTAATCATCTGAGGCGTACCCTCACTCTCTTTCATCATCTGACGATGGAAATACCAGGCAAAACAAAGTGCCATAATAGAAGCGGCTGGAACCAGCCAGAATAGGATTTGGTCCATAGCATTTATTCGTATTAAAAGGTTGAACGAAAGCCTAAAAATATTGATTTGAAACGAAATAAGCAAATGAAAAAGAAAAGAAATCCAAGCAAGCATGTATTTATACTGGCGAATAAAACAACAAGCAGTACCCTTTTTTACCTATTTTTTGTATTTAATGAGAAGAACAGAGCACATATAGATATATATTACAACTTTTATAGTACCTTTGCAACAAGTAAACAAGCTAAAAACAAAGGCATTATGAAACCAATCTATTCTAACCTGACATGCAAGATGCTGGCTTTGACATTATGCAGCATTATGCTGGCATTCCTATCCATAGGATGCGAACATGACGTCTACAATCCCGATAATGGAAAAGACGATGAGAAGACTCCCAACTCTTTTGATTTTTCTACGACATCTTCCATCCAAGTAAATGTAAAGTATGATGTCCCCGAAGGCTATAAAGTACTTTTTGAAATCTATCTTGAAGACCCGTTCACGATTGACAAAGATGGCCAGATTATAAAACGCACAGACCTGGAACCGGTCATCAGACGCATGACAGACGGTAACGGTGCATATAGCGGCAAGGAAATCATCAATTCGGACCATGGGGACGAAGCATATATCTATACTTCTTATATAGGGGTCCCCACCCTCTTCAAAACAGTTATTGCAGGAGATGCCATTACTGCCGACATCAAATGGGATTCCACCGATGATAATCCGCAAACACGGGCGGAGGGATGGCAGGCACCCAAAGGATACCATGTATTAGGAACATGGAGCTCCAAAGGATATCCTCATTATTTAGACACAGACAACAAAATCACAATTCCCGGTGATGTATTGACAATCATCAATACGACCTTGAAGGAAGGAGGCACATGCCCTAAGCAATACCGACAAGCCATAGATTTTGAAATCAATGATCCGGAAGGGCGCAATGCGGAAGTATCCATCCGGATAATTGGAGGAACCAGCGGTGCAGCGAGCGCCTTTGGCTATTATTGCTATAGGGCAGACGCATCTTTAAGTGAAATTAAAAAAGCCCCCAAATGCATTGTTTTTCCAAACACTCTGATGGATAATTATTATAATAAAAAGGCTTCCGGACTACAAGGCGGTGAAAGTGTAAAGCTTCATTACATAGACCCCGACGGAGTGGACCAAGGCACCGTATTTCCCAATGGAGTAAAAATCGGATGGTTCCTATTGAATGACAGCTTCTATGGCGGAAACAATAAGCCTTTCTACTCTACTACAAAGCTGAATGGGGACGGCCGTACACATACAGCCGCATTCCGCATCGATGATTTTGTCGTATTGTCCTTTGAAGATTGGACAGACCAAGACTATAATGATATACAATTCAACGTATGGTCCAACCCCATCGAAGCCATCATCAATCCGGATATTCCTGATATCAAACCTGACGGTGGCAACGAGGATAAGAAATACAGTCTGGAATACAAAGGAATCATCGCTTTCGAAGATAATTGGCCCAGAAAGGGTGACTATGACTTGAATGATGTTATTGTAAAATACCAGTCCGTATTGAACTTCAATGATGCCAATCAGGCCCTTTCTACAGAAGACACCTATGAGTTGCTTTGGTCCGGTGCCACTTTCAAAAATGGTTTCGCTTACCAACTGAATACAGAACGCAGCAATATGTCAACTGAAATATTGGAAGCCCCCACAAGTTTCAACGGACAAGGACTGGATACAGACCTTTCCAAAGCTACCGTCAATGTATTTCTAAGTGCGCTCGATGTAACAGAGAGAAATACAAAAACCGCTACATATAAGATAAAGAACACCTTCAAGACTCCACTATCACACGAAACGCTTGGAATTCCCCCTTATAATCCATTCATCATGGTACATGACGAATTGAAAGAATCACGCATCGAAGTGCATTTGGTCAACTATCCTCCTACTGAAAAGGCAGACATGGCTCTATTCCATACCGAAGAGGATTTGTCCTCTGTACCGACAAGCTATTATGTAGCCAATGGCAACTATCCTTTTGCCATTCATCTAAGTGGAGCCACAAACTTCAATACTCCTGAAACCCAGCCGATAGACAAGAGCTTTGAACATTTTATGGATTGGGTCAATTCCAATGGAACAGATTATAAGGATTGGTACAAATAACCGATAAAAGATACTCCTTATAAAGAAAATGGCAACCATTCACAGGGTTGCCATTTCTTATATCTTCCTATGTTGTAATATAGTAGAGCGAACTTATTCCACCGTTACAGCCGTACCGCATGCCGTAACCATCAACATGCTGCCACTGCCTCCTACCGTTTCATAGTCCAAGTCTACACCAATCACGGCATTGGCACCCATAGCACGGGCATGTTCTTGCATCTCGCGCAAGGCTATATCTTTAGCTTCGCGCAGCACTTCTTCATAAGAGCCACTTCGCCCACCCACCACGTCGCGGATGCTGGCAAAGAAATCGCGGAATACATTGGCACCGATAATCGTTTCACCGGAAACGATGCCATAATAGCGGGTGATACGTCCACCCTCAATAGTCGGGGTTGTTGTTACTAACATAATTCATTTTTTTAGTTGTTGACATATTAGACGCAAGGAATGAAAGAAAGGTTGCAAAGCTTTGCTTTGGTCAGAACATCCGGCTGACACGAACTATACCTGCCACCAGCACATCTATCTCCTCCCGGGTATTGTAAAGCCCGAAAGATGCACGCACTGTTCCTTCGATGCCAAGACGCTGCATCAATGGTTGGGCACAGTGATGTCCCGTGCGTACGGCAATGCCAAGACGGTCGAGCAATGTACCCATATCAAAATGATGGATATCACCTACCAGAAACGATATGACACTACCCTTGTCTTCTGCCTCGCCGAAGATACGCATACCGGGAATCTCTTTCAGCCGTTGCATGGCATACTGGGTCAATTCGTGTTCATAGGCGGCAATCTTGTCCATCCCAACCAGCGAAACGTAGTCCAAAGCTTTGGCAAGTCCGGTAGTACCGATATAATCCGGCGTACCGGCTTCAAACTTGAAGGGCAATTCATTGAAGGTAGTCTTTTCAAAAGATACATGCTGAATCATCTCTCCACCGCCCTGATAGGGAGGTATTCTATCCAGCCACTCCTCTTTACCATAAAGCACCCCTACCCCCGTAGGACCATACA
>ERZ791854.1012-NODE-1012-length-14286-cov-5.52287_pt1 | contig 14286 bp, 17 predicted proteins | sample MGYA00510286_ERZ791854 | MGnify/ENA primary metagenome ERZ791854 (study PRJEB30046, sample SAMN00715267) | human gut metagenome | study: EMG produced TPA metagenomics assembly of the A metagenome-wide association study of gut microbiota in type 2...
TAAACTCCAGTCCGGAACTCATGAGCTTCAAGTTATACAGTCTGATCAAGCGTGGTCAGAACTACAATATGCCGCTGGAAATACAGAGCAACTTCCTGGCCAAATAAAATTTGCCCGTTCCATACAACCGAACGGGCTTTTCTTGTATCCATATGTGAAGATTCTTTTATTTCAGTTCTCCATGCTTATTTTCAAATTCTATGATTGCCTGACGTATTAAATATAACACTTCTCCATTGATCGAACGCCCTTCAAATTCTGCCAGGCTTTTCAGTTTTTTATGCGTTTCAGCATCAATCCGTAATCCTAAATGCTTCTCTTTCTCCATGATTATTCTCTCCATCTCTATAAGTACATATTAAGTTCATATTTCAAGTTCATTTTAAGTACAAATAATGGTAGAATGTTTTAAATGGACTTATTTTAAGTACACTATATTTTTTCACGGAGGAATTCAATCATGCATGAAAAAAGAAAAAAATATTATCATATCAGAAAAGATTTATTCTGGTACACCATCCTATTAGCTGTATCCTTTCTCATCGGTTATGCTATCCATCAACATCACGGTATTTTTCTAACACATTCCCTGAAAGCAGACGCCCCAAAAGAACGGATAGAAATAACCTTTGACGATCTGCAATCAAGCCTGAAAGATATCTCTACATGCTATTTATGTGGAAGTTCTGATTATAGTATGATGGACTATTATCGAAAATTTGATACGGTTGGACTGATTTCCCTCAATGACTGGTACGTCTTAGATTTCCAACTAAAAGCATATGATGAAAACGGAAATGAAATACCAAATAAAACCGGTTCAAATATCCTTTTCGGAAACACAGGCGAAATCACCTATTCCTCTCATGGAGATGTTTCCCGCAGAATGGCTGAGATAGATATCACGTTACCGGAAAACTACAAATTAAACAAAAGAAATCTAACAGATCATCTCTGCCAAAGTTGCCTTGATAAAGTTGCTGCTTCCTTAGAATATTGGAAATATGAAAATGAAAAGAAAGAACCAATCCCGCTGTGTTTGGTCGATTTTAAAACTCTTGATATTTATTCCTTACAAGATTATTACCGATCAATTTTCATCCGGGATTATTATGTAGAAATGGATTTTGAAAACAATTCCGTAGAAATAAAAGTCTTTTATCTGCCCGAAAGATTATAATTATGATATACTGAAAGAAAACGACAAATTGGAGTTGTAGAGGGGGTATTATAAGTGGATTTAAGTAAGGTCTTTTCATTTCAAAAGAATTCTCCTGCAACAGAAAATGAGATTAACTTTTCTGAAAATAATATTTTAGGAGATCTTCCAGAAGTATATAAGCAATTTTTAAGAGAAACTAATGGAATGGTTCTCAATTTATGTGTGTTATACGATACGGATAGTATTGTTGAAATGTACAAGGTAAATGAATTTGCAAAATATGCTCCGAATTATTTAAGTATAGGAAATGATAATGGTGATAGAGAATTGGTTATCAAGGCTGAGAAAGATGCTTGTGTATGTGGTTTTCTTGATGCTGGTGCAATAGGTACAGCTGAACCGGATGAGTGGTTTAACTTTGTATTATGGATAGAAAATGGTTGTGAAATGTTAGAAGAAAAACCCGCTGAATGGGGAAATATCTCAATTATCAATATTCCTGACGATAAGCTAAAATTTCTAATGGAAATGAAAAAAATTTTTGCATTGTCAATATCAACAGGTATTCTATTAAAGGAAGTAAATTCATTACCGTTTATTGTTGTGAGAGGAATACATATTGGTAAAGCTAAAAAGTTAATAAACCAAACAACTTTTCCAGACTGTTATAAATTTTCTGGTGAGTAACAAACTTGAATTTGAGAGGGGATTTTTGGGAATGGTGATTGAAACAAAACGATTGAAAATCATCGTTCTTACACAAGAACAGCTTGAAATGTTAGTGGATAATATTCCGGAATTTGAGAAAAGGCTAAACTGTTCATATCAGGGCGAGAAAATAGAGGGGATTTTCAAAAACATTCTTTATGAGCAGAGTTTAAAAATCGAAGCAAATAGCGATGTGTATTTGTGGCTGACATTTTGGCTGATTGTCAAAAAAGATGATAATATTGCAGTTGGTATGATTGATTTTAAAAATATCCCGAATGAGAATAGAGAAGTTGAGATTGGGTATGGTTTGGGAAAAAAACATGAACATTTCGGGTATATGACAGAAGCTGTTGAAGCATTTTGCACATGGGGGAAAAAGCAAGCAAGTGTAAAACATATTATTGCAGAAACAGAAATAGACAATTTTTCCTCTCAACGTGTTTTGCAAAGAAACGGTTTTATTGAATACTTTAGGGATAAGACAATTTGGTGGAAATTGTAACAAATCTCAGTTTGGACTTTTCTTATAGAGCCTTTCCCTGAAGGAGAGGCTCTATAATTTTTATCTGAAATCACTAAGGCTACTTTAACTGTCATCTTTTCTTAACCTAAAATCAATGTACATATTTTTTCTCTAAGTAAGTCGATTACAATATCTATAAATTCTCCAGCAAATAAGATAAAGATCAGAACACCTCCCATACAAACCAGAAAAGCTGCCTGTAGCCAGTCTTGATAACAGATTACTGTTCCAATGAACAACGCCATAATTCCCAATCCCAATATCTTTTTTGCGATTGCCACCATATGTACTAATAGCTTCACTCCGGCACCTATGATCGAAATGATAAACCACAATGGAATCAATAACACTTTTCCTGCCACTTTTAAAATACCCATATCTGTCCTCCTATCTTGCCAGCCACGGCATGTCATGATTTACTTCTGCCCGGTAATATCCACTGATTGTTGAAGGTGCATTGAACAATGCCGCAAGTAAATATTTCTTGATATTCTTGATTTTACTCGTATTTCCTTCCAGACAATGCAGCACATACTCTACATGGGAATAATCCAGCTTCATGAATTTTCCTCTTACCAAGGCTCCTGAATACCAGTTGCTTGCAATCAGTACTTTATCACTCTTACACATAACAGTCTCTACGATCAGATCCACGATTTCATCAATCTGATTTTTGTCATGAGGATGACTCACTAACAAAGAATCATAATCCAGATTGTCTTTGATCAGAGATTGATACGCATGTAACGTTTCCATCTCATCCTCTTCGGATCCTATCCCATCTGCAGATACGATATGATTAGATTTATTCTCACTAAGATTAGTATTGTTAATATTAGTATTATTAGAGTTTGAAATGTAAACTTCTTGAAGTTTATTTTCGGGACTTCTTGAAGTTTGTTTTTGGGACTTCTTGAAGTTTGAAATGTAAACTTCTTCTGTCTCTTCTTCCTCTACAGAAGTTTGATTTATAAACTTCACCATCTTTGATTTTTCTTTTTTCTGTTCCTCACATTCCTCCTGAACAAATGATTTTACATAGATGATCGTAACCTTTCCAAAGCCCTGTCTGCGCTTTTCAATCAAACCTATCCCTTTTTCATCATCCAGCTCCTGAAGAGATTTCACCGCTTTATTTCTGCCACAATTCAATAATTCCATGATATCTTCAATGGAAAAATAGATATATGCCCGATTTTCTTCATCAAACCACTGATTCTTAATGGATAAAGACATTCTGTCCAGCATCAAACCGTATAAGATCTTCGCATCACAGGAAAGATCCTTAAAACAGTCATTGGTAAATAACGCTTTGGGTATTCTGTAAAAACTAAACTGGTCTGCTTCTGTTCCATAAAAATATTTAAAATTCATTTTTTTGTCCATGTATCTTCCTCCCTTCCTTTCTCTCATAGAAGTCCTTTTTTTAAACTTCTGTATCTCTTCTTTCTTCGGGTTGTCTTATTTTGACAACCCTTATTCCTGTTCTCTTTTCCATTGTTCCAGTAATGCCTCAATCACCTTTTCCATATCCGTTTCCGAATAATCTTCCGGAAAATACTTTGTGAGCTTCTTTCCTGATAACACCACTTTTCTCTCCGGTGCTTTTACTGCTATGCAGCTATTGAAAATCGAGATCATAAATCCTTGATTCACAGTTCCTTCTTCCAACTGTTTTCTCAAAGCTGTAATCTGCTTTGGTTTGATAAATCCTGTATCCCGGATATACTCGTAGATCCATTTCTGCATTTCCTTATCAATGTAGGAAATATCAACGGCAATGGTAAAATTCAACTTCTTTGCATCTACCATATCCAATAATTCTGGAATCAATTCTGTAAGGCGAATGTAGCGCTGAATTTGTTTTGAACTTTCTCCAACTTCTTCCGCCAAAACATCACGTGATACCTTTCCAAAATTCTGGTCATTTTGACCAGAATTCTTCTGAGACGGTCTTCCAGCTTGTCTCTTCATCGCATCCAGTTTCATCTTATAAGCAAATGCTTTTTCACTCGGGAGTAACTCTTCGCGTTGAATATTAGCATCTACCATAGCAATGACCGCATCATCATCGGATAATTCTCTTACAATTGCAGGAATTGTTGCCAAGCCAGCTATAGCTGCTGCGTGCATCCTTCGATGACCTGAGATCATCTCATATCCATTTTCGCCATCAGACCGTAACAAAACCGGTGTCAATACCCCGTAAGTCTTTACACTCTCTACTAAATCTGCCATCTTTTCATCATCCAATACTTTGAAAGGATGATCTTTAAACGCATGTATTCTGTTGATTTCTATTTCCATTGCAGACTCTTCATTGACTACTCCCAGCAATTCATCAATGCTTGTCAATTTGATTTTTTCTCCGCTTCTACTTTTCATTTTCCAAAACCTCCTGCGTCAGATTTTCATAAGCCATAGATACTTTTCCATTTGGACAATGACAATAAATACTTTTTCCTTCCGCACTTGCTTCAGCTACCTTAACTGACAGTGGAATGACATTTTCAAAGATAGAAATCTTAGATCCATAAGTTTCTCTCACTCTGGAAGCAATATCTTTGGCGTAATTAGTACGGAAATCCACCATTGTCAAAAGAATTCCATGTATCGTTAGCTTCCGGTTCAATCTCTTCTTTACCATAGAAATAGTCCTGATCAACTGTTGAAGTCCTTTAACCGGCAGATATGCAGCTTGTACAGGTATCAGAACCGTATCAGAAGCTACTAAGGCATTGATGGTCATCATGCCTAAACTCGGCATACAATCAATTAAAATATAATCGTATCGTGATCGCATCGTATCAATATATTCCTTCATGATCCGCTCTCTGCTCATCACATTACTCATGGTTACTTCCAGAGCAGATAACTCAATATTGGCCGGTAGGAGATCGATCTGTTCCTTATGATGTAAAATTCCTTCTTCTTCTCCAATTTCCTCGTCATTGATAATATTCATCATAATAGTTGCAAGTGTAGTTCCAATATCATCCGGTTCTACATATCCAAGACTTGCAGTTAAACTTCCCTGTGGATCCGCATCGATCAATAAAACTCTCTTTCCCTGTTTCACTAATCCAACTCCAAGATTTAGGGTTGTCGTACTTTTTGCAACTCCGCCCTTCTGGTTTGCTACTGAAATAACTTTACACATACTGTTTTCCTCCATTTATTTCTCCCAATTTTCATTCTGCCAGATTTTCAATAATGCTATAATTTCTCGTTTCATCATGGCGGGTGTGTATCTGCTTGGGAAATATTTGTGAAGCTGCTCATTTGTAAAAGCAACTCTCGTGATCTCACCTTTTTTTATCTCACTCATAATTTCCTGCATCTTCTCTAATGTAAGTTGGTTTTCTTTACTTAACTTTTTAATTCGTTGTGCCTGTGATAAAGATGGAACGGCCTGAGCATAATCCATAGCTTCCAACAATTGTTTTTGCTCCTCTTTCTTCAACGCTGAAATTTCAACTGCCGGATTAAAAGATATCAATTCATCATCCAATTTCTGTAAAAACTCCGGTATCAGCCGCGTTAATGAAATATACCGTTGTACCTGCTTCGGACTATCACCGCATTCTTCACTAATCAACTCTACTGTTCTCTTCTTTTTTGTTTTGTGGTCAATTTGGCCTTTTTTCCTACCTGATTTTCTTTTCAGTACATCATTTTTCATTTTGTAAGCAAAAGCCTTTTCACTAAAACTGATTTTTTCTCTGTGCAGATTGGAATCTACCATATTCAAAATAGCTTCATCTTCATTCATTACACGAATTATTACCGGTACTTTTCGATATCCCAGTAACTCAGCAGCATGTCTTCTTCTGTGTCCCGCTATAATCTCGTAAACTCCATCCGGCACAGGTCTGACAATCAACGGAGTGAGAATTCCATACTTCTCAATACTTTCTTTTAATAAATGCATCTCATTATCATCTTTCACTTGAAAAGGATGATTTTTAAATGAACGAAGTCTTTCAATCTCAATTTCAATGATCTTCTCATCTTCATTCTTCTGGATAAATTCTTTCGTTACTTCAGTCATCATTTCCTCCTTCTTCGGTCAGACTAAAAAATGCTCGTCTGGATCCGATTATTTTTGAAATCAGTTCCAAACGAGCATCTCGTTTTCTATTAGCTACAGCTAATATATTTCTCCATTGTTTCAGCTAATATATGTTTGCAAATTATATTCTGCAAAGGATTTTTCCTTTGAACTACTGTATTTTACATTCCTAAATCAGTGGTGACAACAAGTACTTCCCCAAATGTTAGCAGTATCCCTGATTCGATATGTTTGCAAAATACTGTTTTTTATTAGCTGCCAGCTAACAATTATTTCATTGTGTTAGCTGGAAATCATCCTCAAAGCAATAATTTCATGCATTTTTCTAATCAAAAAAGCGCCCCATTATTTGCATTTCTGCTAACAATCGAACGCTTTTGACTGGCCGTCTCGTATAGGAATCGAACCTATAATTTAGTCTTAGGAGGACCATGTTATATCCATTTAACTAACGAGACAAAATGCCATTTTCCCTTGAAAACACGCGGTTTTCCGGCTTTTTGGTAATGGCAACCTTTATTTAATTATCAGCTTTTTTCAAGCTGTTAATTACTATTACTTTTCATGTTGGTGACATCAAAGCACTCCCCTTTTAGGGTAATACCTTCGTGTCAATTTTTACTCTTCTTAACTAGATTTGAACCCAAAAGTTTTTTCAGGAAGTGATAACCTTGGTTCCTCCTTAGGAGTTCAAGTCACTACAGAAAATCTATGTTTTTCTTGGTCAACATAAGTCAAGCAACAACTTGATTTTACTGACTTTCCTGTAAATCCATGTCAAAATAAGAAAACTGAAAATCATCCAAGTTAAGCACCTCTCGCTGACAAATGAGTGACACTGTCACCCTGAGGGTTCAACCATTCCGTTCCTGCGAATTCATATTTATGGCTACCATTCTCACTGAATATGCGGTAATGATAACACTGTTTTCTTATTAGATTATCTATATTATAACGTGTGTGAGGTCGGATGTCGATATGTTTTTGACCATTATTTACTTTAGTTTACTCATAATACCTTATAAACATATTGATTAAATTTTCTTCTCTCATAACGTTAATTACGTGTTATCTATTTCCGAACTTATCTTCTTTATTTTTCTTTCACGAAGATTATCTATGAATGATGAATATTTCTCGCAAAAATCCTGAACTGCCTGAATTAACTCATCAATATCATCCTTAGCTGCTTGTGTTAAATCCCAAACAATACTCATTGCTTCATCTGATGCACTTTCAATGCAATTCTCTAAATTTTCTTCATATGCCTCCATTGCATATTCCTCTTGCAACTGTTGATTTACATAATTTTCTGTATCAAACTCTGATAACTCAATAAGGGTATCACAACTCCTTACTTTCTCTATTTTTGAAAATAAATTCACCAATTCTTCATATACATCATTAGCTGCGATTATCTCATCTTCATCTCCATATGTAATAGTATCAATCGCATCATAAATATCACTTGCAATATTACAAGCCGCATTTACAATCTGAATAACTTTATCCAAAGTTCCTACTGTTAAAGCAGCTTCATGTTCAACATAATAATACCATTCTCCATCTATATCATCGTGCAATCTATATACTTCTTCATACAGTTCATTTTTAATATTATAAACCGCAGAAAGTGCTACATTTGCCTCAAGTAATAGCGTCGTATAATCATATTCATAATATGGAATCGCAGAAGCCTGAACATCTGGTAATACTTCAGAATTAATGTAATCAATAAATGCCTTATCCCTTGAAATAAATCCAAATTCAGTATTATTTACACTTTCCTCTGAATAATTTGCAGATCCAACATAAATAATAGAATCTGTCATTATTATTTTTCCATGATTTGAAAAATCAAAAAAAACTGTAGAGTTACTACCAAGACTTTCAGGTCTTAGCTTCGATAAATATAAGTTAATCTTTTGCCTTGCTTTATTCCTAAAAACATCACCATAATAATATTCCCATCTATGCGGAATATTTGTTATTACATTAATTACACAATGATCTGCCACTTTTTTCAATGCATTAACTAATGCGTTTTTCTTTTCAGATATATTAAATGTAATAATAGTAATCTCAAATGCATTTTCAAAATTATCTAAAACTTCTTGATATCCCAATTCATCTTTTGAATACACAAATTTAGCACCGCTCGTAAAGAATTCCTTTTTCACACTCTCTCCACCTTTCACTTTAGTTCTAACAAAACAGCCGCATGATCACTTATTTTATCCTTATCCATTATGTTAGCATCAATGTCCATTGATACAACATTTTCTTCTACACTTGGAGAAATAAAAACATAATCTAACCGGTTATGATATTTTACCTCTGTTGGAGTAGAATTTGGTTTACCTTGATGCAACCACAAATCCAAAGCCCCTTTACCAAGTAATTTCTTATATTTTACATAAGCCCTCGATGTTTCATCATATGTATTAAAATCTCCTATAAGCACAATTTGGTTCGTTTTATATTCTTCGTAAAAATCAATAATTTCATCCCAATAATCTTCTCTTATAGTTGGTCTCGATTTAGAATTGAGAGGAACATGTGTACCATAAATTATGTAGTTTTCAATTTTAATTGCACAATCCCTTGCATCTATTTTTGTTTTACTATGTGAAATATGAATTTGTGTCACTTTTTCATTTTTAACAAATAAAAGTGTCATTGATATTTTATATTCTGGCATTGCACCTTTTACCTTATACCCATTATCTTTCATCCAATCTATAAAAGACATTGGCTCTTCAGAATTATTCAATTCAAATTCTTGAAGTATAAATATAGTTGGTTGCTTTTCCCTGATAATGTTTTTTAATTTTTTGATAACAATCGTTTTTTCTATTTTTCTCCAAAAATCCCAATCCGTTACGGTCCTTCCATAATAATTTATCTTTCTATAATTTGCTAATTGTTCATTTACTCCACCGAAATCATTGATATTTAAGCTAATTATGAGCATTTATATTCCTCCCATAATAATCCAGTACCTCTACAATATATTATCATACAATCGATTCAAAACACAGCTTTCCCAATTATTGCTTTACAGTTATTATCCGCTCTTCTCTCTGCCTCTCATCAAAGTATTTCCAGAAATCTTTCAATGCTTCATCCACTGATTTCCACGGCAATGGTATTGGTTCCAACTCATCCAACCTTTTCAGCAGCTTCTGTACATCTTCGGTATCAAAATCCTTATCATCAGCTTCCATCATATAATAGTCCAACTTTTCTTTTATCAACCTGATTTCTTTTTCTTCATCTTTTGCCATGTAAAACCGCCCTTCACTATATACATGACAATATTCGACAGAATATTACAACGTTTTTGAATTCTACCCATCAAAAAAAACGACACTGCACAGACTTTTTCCATCTATACAATATCGTCTTTCTACCTATTATTATACTTTCATTGTCTTTGCCAATGATGTTAGCAATACTGCCATCTCCGGATTCCCCAACACCTTCATCAGCAGCTCTGCATCCACCCCATTCGGTACAATAATCGTACTGCTGCCTTCATCCTGCTCTTTCATCTGCGGATTAAGATTTTCCTTATTATAAAAGGCATTCTCCATAAGCTCCGCATTCTTCCTTCGGTCTTCATCAAGGATATGACCATACACTTCCGTTACCATGTCCGCCTGTGCATGGCCGGAATTTCCCTGGACTGCTTTAATGTCTCCGCCACTGAGTTTCAGCTTGTAGGTGACACTGGTATGACGCAGGCTGTGAAATACGACATCCGGCAGTCCCAGCTCGTCTATGATATCCTGCATTTTCGTCCTCAGATAGCTGTCTCCTATGGGAAGTCCGAAAGTTGTTGCCATGACCAGATTATAATTCTGATACTCATTACCCAGTGCTTCGATAATTTCTTCCTGATCCTTTTTCAGTTCGATTAGGCATTGTGCCACAGATTTCGGAATAAACACTTTTCTCTTGCTGCTATCCGTCTTTGGTGATTTTAACACCCTGACCGTTTTATTATTTTTCTTCTGGCTTGGAAATATCAGTATGATATCCTTGGAATTCAGCTCTTCCACTGCCTGTTTCGATACACGCTCTACTTCCTTATTGATATAAACATATGCCCGGTTGGCAGCAATCGCCTCATCTGAAATATCCATTGCATCCCAAGTCAGCCCTAGCACTTCCCCAATCCTGAGTGTTGCCGTAAATGCAAGATGAAATGCTATTTTGAGCATTTTGTTATTACAGGCTTCCAATGCCTGCATAAGCATCTCTGCTGTCCTGATCTCACGCTCCTGCTTCTTTGCTTTGGGAACGGTTGCATCCGCAGCCGGGTTCTTTTCCATCATATCCCACTTAACCGCCTGACGGAAACAGCTCCTTAATACCTTATGTATCTCATTTACTGTATTTTCCGTGATTGTTCCTGTACCATCCGGATTCTTTGTACTCTTTACCGCCGGCATTTTAAGAAGATCCTTATAATACTTCTCCATAAAATGTGTATTGATGCCTGCAAGCTTGGTATCTCCGATTGTGGGAAGAATGTAATTATTTATCAAAGCCACATTACCAGAGTAAGTGGAAACACCCCACTTGTCATGTCCATATATCTGCACATACTCTTCAAGCAATTCTTTTATGGTATTACACTGTGGGACTTCAAATTTTCCGATAGACTGCTTGTACTCAATTTCCTTTTTTCGGTTTTCTGCTTCTTTCTGCGTGGCAAAAGTTTCAGATGTTGTATGTTCTTCCCCATTATCATCCAGAATTTTATATACCACAGAATACGTCTTTCCTCGGTGTCTGATAAAAGCCATGTCATGTCACATCACCCCTTCCCTGTTTTCATTCAGCCAGTTCAGAAACTGCTGCCTGTGAACTCTCAGAACCTTCTCGGCTCCGATACACTGGAATTCTCCGGACTGCATCCACTTGATAACTATCGATACATTCACTCCTGCCAGTTCCGCTACATCCTGTCTGGATATGTATTCTTTTATCTCCAAGGATAATGCATCTTTTTCCTGTGACATCAGGGTTTCTTTCTGTTTAACCTCATCATCTATAATGTGATACACATTCTGAGCATTAAAGAATAACTGAAAACTCTTCCTAGTAATCCACCTTTTATTATTGCAGATTGTAGAATCCAGAAGTCTTCCGATCTCTTCGCTTCTTACAATCTTTGCCAGCTTTTCTTGTGAAATTCCAAGCAGATCCGCCGCATCCTGCAAACAAATGTAATCTTTCTCCAGTTCCTCTGCGGTTGGAATATGTGTGACCTTGCGGTATATATCCTGATCTGCATACCATTTTTCAAATATATCAACCGGAATGCGTCTTACAAAATCCACTGTAATATACTCCAAGTTCCACCAGATGCCCCACACACCAGCTGACAATATAACCATTGCCCTCCAGGTAGCCGTCCTCTCTCTTATCTGCACCGATTACCTTTGCGATGGACTGTGTGTAAACAAACCAGCCACCGCTTTGTGGCTATTTTTTCGTGCTGTCAAGGGTGGTGTCCGTCTATCACATCATAAAATATTTACAATTTTCAATGTGCAAAGTGTCTTTTTGTTTTTTTCATATATCATTTGACACTATCATCTGGGGATAATCCAATTGTTATAATTCAATTACGATATCTGCAAAATCTATGGTTGCTTGTTTATGTGCAATCGTAATAATAGTTTTTGTTTTTTTCAATTTTGTAATTGTATCTTGTATAAGAAATTCTGATTCATTGTCCAGTGCAGAAGTTGCTTCATCTAAAATTATAATTGGTGAATTTTTTATTATGGCTCTAGCCATTGCTATTCTTTGTTTTTCTCCTCCAGACAAATTGTGGCCGTTGCCAATTATCATGGTTTGATATTTATCGGCTTGCTTCATAATAAAATCATGAGCATTAGCTAATTTTGCTGCATTTATAATTTCTGCATCTGTTGCATTCGGTTTACCATATCGTATATTCTCGATAATATTTGTTTCAAACAAATATGCTTCTTGAGGAACATATGCTATCAATGCTCTTACATTTTCTAATCCAAGCTCTTTAATAGATTTTCCAAAAAATTTAATATCGCCAGAAGAAATTGGATAAAAACCTAATAGAAGTTTTGCTATTGTACTTTTACCACATCCCGATCTACCTATTAATGCCACATTTTTATTTTTAGGTATTGTTATTGTTACTTGATTTAAAACGGGTGTAGCTACATTATATTGAAAAGATAAATTATCAATATTAATTGCACTAGATTCATAAGTGCTATTAATTTGTATGTCATTTACCATTTCAGTACATTCTTCTTTCTCATCCAGAAAAGAAAATATTCTCTCTGCAAAAGATATACAATTCATCAATTCAGGATAATATTTACCTAATTGCATAAATTGTAAACTAAGTGCAGCATATATAGTATATACTGCTGCAATATCTCCCAAAGAAACTAATTGATGTTGTAAAAAATAAATACCTATAACTAAAAAAAGTAATGCACACAACATATCAAAAGCAACATTAAGAGATTCTAAAATACTAACTAAGTACATTCTTTTCCTCTGTACATAACAATATTCTTTATTAGCTAGTTCATATTTCTTCCGGTTATGATGCATAAAATCGTACATTTTATTTACCTCTATACCGGTCAACATATTAGATAATTTTTCTGTCATTATTGCACTTTTTTCTGCGGACTCTTTTCCTACTTTTTTCATTGGTTTAGATATTAATGTATTAAGTAAAAAAAGTAAAATATTCAAAAGAACAAGAACTAATGTCATTGCTGGATTGATTATAAACATTATTATTATATATACCAAAACGGAAATTATTGGAGCCAACACTCTCCTTAGTCTGGATGAATATATTTCACTTGCTTTATCTGTATCATAAATTAAACGTGATAGCAATTCACCACTATGATGTGTATCATAGAATTCCATTGGAAAATTTAATGTTTTAGAAAATACCTTCTTCTTTATTTCTATAGAACCTTTTTTTGCTTCATTATTGTAAATATACATAAACATTGAAGCAATACATACTGCAACTATTCCTATCAATAAGTAGAATCCCATAGTTACACTTACATCTTCATAATTTCCTTTTTCTGCAATATCAAATATAGATTTTACAAAAAGCGAACCTGTAACTTCAAATACAGCATAAAAGGTTGTCATCATTATTATAGATACAATATATATCATTAATCTGTTTTCTAATAAACCTAAAAACTTCCAAAAAACATTTTTCTGTGTCATAGCACTACTCCTATATACTAATAATTTTATTCTATTCCTGTTTCACGTTCGTTATTGTACAATTTTGAATATAAACCTTCTTTACCTAATAATTCAAAATGACATCCTCTTTCAGCGACTTTACCTTTATGTAAAACAATAATATCATCTGCATTACGTATAGTTGACAATCTATGAGCAATGATAATCACTGTTTGATTGTTCTTTCTTGTTTCTATTATTCTATTTATCGCTTCTTCCGTTTTTACATCTAAAGCGGATGTTGGTTCGTCCAATAATAAGATAGAAGATGATTTTAGAAATGCTCTAGCAATAGTTAATCTTTGCCTTTGTCCGCCCGACAAATTTACTCCATTCTCTCCAATAAAAGTTTGATATCCATCCGGTAAGGTAATAATATAATCGTGAATACACGCAGCTTTACATGCATCTATCACGGCTTCTATAGACACATCATCCATACCATAAGTAATATTAGAAAAAATTGTATCTGCAAATAAAAATACATTCTGTGATACCAGAGCACAACAGCACTATCCATCCTCT
>ERZ791854.1074-NODE-1074-length-13208-cov-2.64799_pt1 | contig 13208 bp, 8 predicted proteins | sample MGYA00510286_ERZ791854 | MGnify/ENA primary metagenome ERZ791854 (study PRJEB30046, sample SAMN00715267) | human gut metagenome | study: EMG produced TPA metagenomics assembly of the A metagenome-wide association study of gut microbiota in type 2...
AGACCTGCGATGTGATCGTACATGCAGGTGATTTTGATACGCAGATGCTTTATCACAAGCTGGAGGTAAATCAGCCCCTTTTTGCGGTGAGGGGAAACAATGACCGCGGCTGGTCCGGAGGCCTTCCGGGGATTAAGCGTTTTGAGATCGAAGGCGTAAAATTCATCATGGCTCACGAAAGGACACAGATTCCGGGCAGCCTGGGAGACGCTCAGGTGGTTGTTTTTGGCCATTCCCATATGTACCAGCAGCAGGAGATAAATGGACGGCTCTGGCTCAATCCAGGAAGCTGCGGCTATAAACGTGGTACCCTGCCCCTTTCCATGGCGGTGATGACCATAGAAAACGGAGCCTATACGCTGGAAACCATATGGCTGGAAAAGGGCTACGGAACGCCCGAAGATGCCATCGCAAAACGGGAAAAACCGAAGAAAAACAGGTATGAGCGTCAGCAGAAGCGTCATATGCAGGAGAAAAAGGATAAGGAAATGCTGTTTTTGATCGCAAAGATCCTGCGTCTTTATCAGGCAGATGCTTCCAGAGCCTGGGTTGTTAAAAATACAGGAAATGACCCAGAGCTTACAGCAAAAATTTACGATCTGTGCGGGATGGAGGAAACCTCCGACGCCCACCGGATTCTGGCAAAATTAAAGGAAGGGATCTGAAACCAGGCCTCTTCCTTTTATAAATGCGCCTTAGCGCGCCATCTTTTTCTTTTCCTCTTCCACAGTGATCCGTGATTCCTCCAGCGTACAGCCGAGAACCTTAATGAGAGTTTCCTTTTCCATGGTAGGAGCGTAGTAGAAGCCCTGCTGGTACTCACATTCATAGCCGTTTAAGGTATTGAGCTGATTTTCTGTTTCCACGCCTTCTGCGATGATATGGATGTTTAAATTCTTTGCAATCTGGATCAGGCCCCCGGCGATGGCTGCGCAGGAAGGATTTGTTTCCAGCTGCCATACAAACTTTCCGGATGGGATATGGAAACGGGTAATTACATCCTCTACCTTGTCTATAAAGTCCTCCTGGGTCAGCAGGAGAGGAGACACAGGAATACAGATGGATTCAAACTCTTTTCCTTCTTCCATCAGACGTGCGATCAAACGGCCCGCATCCTCCAGGGCATAGTAGCCAACGGCCCGTATCTGCCCGGAGTCCTCGGCAATGGGGCGGTAGCGGACCTCGATTTCATTTTTCTCCAGAGCAGTCTGCAGATATCGGGCAATGGCCTGGCGGCGCAGAACCTGCTCGTGAAGTTTGGAGTCAAAGACAGCGTACTGGTTTGGACCGTATTCCTCAGCGGCAGATACGGCAGCGTCGAGATTTTTCAGGACCGAGGTCATATCCGCTCCATAGGCAGGACAGGAGCAGATGCCGATTTGGGATATGAATCTCCCTAAAAATGTGCGATATTTAAAATCCTGCAACGTACCAATATATTCCATTATAGTACAATACAGGCAAAATCTCAAATTTAATTCAAAAATGATGAAAAATATAAAAGTTGTTTCCTTTTTCTTTGCAAATGGACCGGAGTATGGTATACTGTAACGAGAGTATCAGCTGCCGCCATGTTCGGCTGTCAGGTGATAAGTGAACAAAGGAGAGATTCACCCATGAAAATGAATCGAGTATTTTTAAAATTAAGCGGCGAGGCACTTGCCGGACCGAAAAAGACCGGGTTTGATGAGGATACGGTAAAAGAAGTTGCCAGACAGGTAAAGCTTTCTGTGGATGCAGGCGTCCAGGTAGGCATCGTGATCGGAGGCGGAAACTTCTGGAGAGGTCGCACCAGTGAGGCCATTGACCGTACAAAAGCGGATCAGATCGGCATGCTGGCTACGATTATGAACTGTATTTATGTATCTGAGATTTTCCGCAATGCAGGGATGAAAACCCAGATCTTAACCCCCTTTGAGTGCGGCTCTATAACAAAGCTGTTTTCAAAAGACCGTGCAAATAAGTGCTTTGAACGGGGAATGGTGGTATTTTTTGCAGGCGGAACCGGTCATCCGTACTTCTCTACGGATACGGGAATTGCTCTGCGGGCCATTGAGATGGATGCAGACTGCATTCTGCTGGCAAAGGCAATTGACGGCGTATACGACAGCGATCCCAAGCTGAATCCTGAAGCGAAAAAGTATGATACTATTTCCATTCAGGAGGTTATCGATAAGCAGCTGGCAGTGGTAGATCTGACTGCTTCCATCATGTGCATGGAGCATAAGATGCCCATGGCTGTATTCAGCTTAAATGAACCAGACGGCATTGCAAACGCTATGCAGGGTCGGATCAACGGAACCATCGTTACCGCATAGTTTCCGGCAGGACGCAGGCGCCGCCGGGTATGAATTTTATAAAATCAGGCCGACAGGCCCGCATTACAGGAGGACATATGGAAGATTTAAAGTTTTATGAGGATAAGATGAACAAGACACTGGACGTATTGGTATCTGATTACGCTGCCATCCGCGCAGGCCGTGCCAATCCTCATGTTCTTGACAAGATCAGAGTTGACTATTACGGCACTCCGACCCCGATTCAGCAGGTGGGCAATGTATCTGTTCCCGAGGCCCGCATGATCGTAATCCAGCCATGGGAGAAGAGCCTGTTAAAGGCCATCGAAAAGGCAATCCTTACCTCTGAGCTGGGCATTAACCCAACCAATGACGGAAACTGCATCCGCTTAGTCTTCCCCGAGATGACAGAGGATCGCAGAAAAGAGGTTGCCAAGGATGTAAAGAAAAAGGGAGATGGAGCCAAGGTTGCCATCCGCAACATCCGCCGGGATGCAAATGACGCATTTAAAAAGGCAGAAAAAGCAGGAGATATGTCCGAGGACGAACTGGCAGAGACTGCAGAGAAGATGCAGAAGCTTACCGATAAGATGGTTGAGCGCGTAGATAAGCTGGTAGAAGAAAAGACAAAGGAAATCATGACCGTTTAAGGCCGTGAAAGGGATACTTCCCATATGTGGAGGCAGGAGCGACTCCTGCCTTTTCATCTATTCAGAAATATTCCTGGAGAGAAAGGCGGAGAAAGAATGGCTTTAGATACAAATGCAGTAATACCGGCCCATGTGGCCCTGATCTTAGACGGAAACGGACGGTGGGCTAAAAAAAGAGGGCTTCCCAGAACCATGGGACATAAGGAGGGCTGCGTTACAGTAGAGAAAACGGTGGAGATTGCAGCCAGAATGGGCATCCGTTATCTGACGGTTTATGGATTTTCCACGGAAAACTGGAAGCGCTCCGAGGATGAGGTAGGAGCCCTGATGCAGCTGTTCCGCTACTACATGGTGCGCCTGTTAAAAATTGCTTCTGCAAATAATGTCCGGGTGAAGATGATCGGAGACCGGTCCCGCTTTGCAAAGGATATCATTGCAGGTATCAACCGTCTGGAAAATGAGACAAAGGACAATACAGGCCTTACGTTTGTGATCGCGGTAAATTACGGCGGCAGGGATGAGATCCGCAGGGCAGCTGCAAAACTGGCAGCCGACGCCGCCAGAGGAGCGCTGGATCCGGATGCTGTAACAGAGGATGTATTTGCCTCTTATCTGGATACGGCGGGAATCCCGGATCCGGATCTTTTGATCCGTACCAGCGGTGAATTGCGCCTGTCTAATTACCTTTTATGGCAGCTGGCTTATACAGAGCTTTATGTAACAGACTGTCTGTGGCCTGATTTCAACCAGGAAGAGCTGGAAAAGGCAATCCTGCAGTATAATAAAAGAGACCGGCGGTTCGGCGGAGTAAAGTAGGAAAGGAGACAGAAGTCCATGTTTACCACACGACTGATAAGCGGAATTATACTGGTGCTTCTGGCAGTCCTTTTTGTGGGAAAGGGAGGACTGATCCTGTTTGGAGTCACAGCCCTTATTTCACTTGTGGGCCTTTTTGAGTTGTATCGTGTTTTGGGGATCGAAAATCGTTCGGTAGGTGCGGTGGGTTATATTACAGCCCTTTCTTACTATGGGATTTTGTGGTGGGAAGGCCATGAGTATCTGAACCTTATGATTATCCTCTGTCTGATGGTGTTAATGGGTCTTTATGTATTTACCTTTCCAAAGTACAAGACAGAAGAGATTACAGGGGCTTTTTTCGGTGTATGCTATGTTCCGGTGATGCTTTCCTTTTTGTATCAGACCAGGGAAATGCAGGACGGAGTTTATCTGGTGTGGCTGATCTTTTTAAGCTCCTGGGGCTGTGATACCTGCGCTTACTGCAGTGGGATGCTTCTTGGAAAACATAAGCTGGCTCCTGTGTTAAGCCCTAAAAAATCCATAGAGGGAGCAATAGGCGGTACTCTTGGTTCTGCGATTTTAGGTCTCATTTATGCATGGCTCTTTGGTTCCAGAATGCACGGGATTGAAGAACCCGTGATTGCTTGTACCGCAGCCTGTGCCATTGCGGCTGTTATTTCCCAGATCGGAGATCTGGCGGCATCTGCCATTAAACGTAATCACAAAGTAAAAGACTACGGTCATATCATACCGGGGCACGGAGGGATTCTCGACCGGTTTGACAGTATGATCTTTACCGCTCCGGCGATTTATTTTGTTCTTACCTTTTTAGGATAAACGATTTTGTGAAAAATGTGTATTTTCGTAAAATGAGGAGAATATAAGTTATGATAAAGAAGATCTCAGTTCTGGGTTCTACGGGTTCCATCGGTACTCAGACACTGGAAATTGCAAGATACAATCAGGACATTGGGATCACTGCGCTGGCGGCAGGCTCCAATGTGGAGCTTTTGGAAAAGCAGGTACGGGAATTTCATCCCAAAATCGCCTGCCTCTGGAAAGAAGAGGCTGCCAGAGAGCTTAAACGCCGGATCAGGGATCTGGATGTGAAGGTGGTAAGCGGGATGGAAGGCTTGATGGAGGCAGCCTGTGAGCCGGAGGCTCAGATTGTGGTGACTGCTGTAGTAGGCATGATCGGTATCCGCCCTACCATAGCGGCCATGGAGGCGGGAAAGGATATTGCCCTGGCAAATAAGGAAACCCTTGTGACGGCAGGTCATATCATTATGCCTCTGGCAAAGGAAAAGGGAGTAAAGATTCTTCCTGTAGATTCGGAACATTCTGCTATTTTCCAGTGCCTTCAGGGAGCGGGAGAGAACCGGATCCACAAGATTCTTCTGACGGCTTCCGGAGGCCCATTCAGAGGCCGCTCCAGAGAACAGCTGGCCGGTGTACAGCCGGAGGATGCCTTAAAGCATCCCAACTGGTCCATGGGGCGCAAGATTACCATTGATTCTTCTACTATGGTAAATAAGGGACTGGAGGTTATGGAGGCCCACTGGCTCTTTGATGTGGATATGGATCAGGTTCAGGTAGTGATCCAGCCTGCCAGCGTGATCCACTCCATGATCGAATATGAGGATGGAGCCGTGATCGCACAGCTTGGCACACCGGATATGAAGCTGCCCATTCAGTACGCTCTTTACTATCCGGAGCGCCGTTTCCTTCCGGGAGACCGTCTGGATTTTACAAAGTTAAAAGAGATTACGTTTGATGAGCCGGATATGGAAACCTTCCGGGGCTTAAAGCTGGCTTACGAGGCCGGAAAAGCCGGAGGCTCCCTGCCTACCGTGTTTAACGCGGCCAATGAACTGGCGGTTTCATTGTTTCTGGAGAAAAAAATCCCCTATCTAGCCATCACAGATCTGATCCAGGGTGCGATGGAAAACCATAAGAGAAAAGTGGCTCCGAATGTGGATCAGATTCTGGCAGCGGAGCAGGAGGCATATGACTTTATCAGAGAGACATTAAGAAAGGAACGCATTTAGCCAGATGAATATCATTTTATCAATACTGATCCTGGGGGCCATTATTCTGATCCATGAACTGGGCCATTTTCTGATGGCAAAGGTTTGTGGAATCGGGGTAGTGGAGTTTTCTCTGGGTATGGGGCCCAGATTGTTCAGTGTGGAGATGGGGGAAACCAGGTATTCCATCAAGGCCTTCCCTTTTGGCGGTTCCTGTGCCATGTTGGGAGAAGATGAGGAAGCGGATGAGGAGAGCGCCTTTGGAAATAAATCGGTCTGGGCCAGAATTGCCGTCGTGGCCGGAGGCCCTGTATTTAATTTTATACTGGCATTTTTTCTGGCAATGATCTTGGTGGGCGTTTCCGGCGGCTATACGGTTCCTGAGGTTTTGGGAGTAGAGGAGGGCTTTCCTGCAAAGGAGGCCGGTCTTTTACCAGGAGATGTGATTACCCATGTCAATGGCCGTTCCATCCATTCCTACCGGGATTTTACAACCTATGTGTTTACTCATCCGGGAAAGGAGCTTAAGCTCACCTGGAAGAGGGAAGGAGAAGATGGAAAAAAGGAAAAACTGAGCGCTTCTGTGACGCCTGTGCTTACAGAAAATGGACAGCAGCTCATTGGCGTACAGTTTCAGCCTGGGATTGAACCGGCAGATACACTTTTGGAGCTGATGCGCCAGTCGGTATATGAGGTACAGTTCTGGATCCGATATGTATTTGATACTTTTTATATGATGTTTCATGGAGCCGTATCGGTTGATGATATCAGCGGCCCGGTTGGAATCGTAAGCACCATCGATCAGACCGTGGATGAGGCGTCACAGGCGGGAGCCGGGGCTGTGGCGATGACTCTGGTAAATTTCGGCGTTCTTTTAAGCGCTAATCTGGGTGTGATGAACCTGATCCCTTTTCCGGCCCTGGATGGCGGAAGGCTGTTTTTCCTGTTTTTGGAGGCTCTTCGAGGAAAGCCTGTTGACCAGGAAAAGGAGGCTATGATCCATACAGCGGGAATGGCGCTTTTACTGGCGTTTATGGTATTTATTCTGTTTAACGATGTGAGAAAGCTGTTTTAACAGGAGGAAACGTTAAGATGACAAGAAACGATACACGGGTGGTCAGAATCGGAGACCGGGTGATCGGAGGAGGAAATCCGGTACTGATCCAGTCCATGTGCAATACAAAAACAGAGGATGTGGCTGCTACAGTGGCTCAGATCCTTAAACTGGAGGAGGCCGGATGCGAGATCATCCGGGTGGCTGTGCCAACGATGGAGGCGGCAGAGGCCCTGAAACAGATAAAAAAGGAGATCCATATTCCCCTGGTGGCAGATATCCATTTTGATTATCGCCTTGCAGTGGCAGCCATAGAAAACGGAGCGGATAAGATCCGTATCAATCCCGGAAATATCGGAAGCAGGGAACGCGTGAAGGCTGTGGTAGATGCTGCAAAGGCGCGCCGGATCCCCATCCGTGTAGGCGTAAACAGCGGTTCTTTGGAAAAGGATCTGATTGCAAAGTACGGGGGTGTGACTGCACAGGGGATTGTAGAAAGTGCGCTGGATAAGGTGAAAATGATAGAAGACATGGATTACGATCATCTGGTGATCAGCATTAAATCCTCAGACGTAATGATGTGCGTGAAAGCCCATGAGGAGATTGCCAAAAAGACCGATTATCCGCTTCATGTAGGCATCACAGAATCCGGTACTCTTATGTCCGGAAATATTAAGTCCGCGGTAGGTCTGGGGATTATTCTGTACCAGGGAATCGGAGACACGATCCGGGTATCCCTTACAGGCGATCCGGTGGAGGAAATCAAGTCTGCCAGGCGGATTTTAAAGACTCTGGGCTTAAGAAAAGGCGGAGTAGAGGTTGTTTCCTGTCCCACCTGCGGCCGCACGCGCATTGATCTGATCGGACTGGCCAACCGGGTAGAAACCATGGTCACCGGTCTTGAGGGACTGGATGGCGTAAAGGTTGCTGTTATGGGCTGTGTGGTAAACGGACCGGGCGAGGCAAAAGAAGCAGATATCGGGATTGCAGGCGGAATCGGAGAGGGGCTTTTGATCAAAAAAGGCGAAATTGTCCGAAAGGTGCCGGAGGAACAGCTGTTAAATGTGCTGAAAGAGGAATTAACAGCAATGGCAGTGGAAAGAAAGAAGTAATTTTATGGCGAAGAATTTTCTGGAGGTATTTCCTTCACTGAATATTGCAGAGCCGCTTAGAGAGCTTTTAGCTCTGACAGAGGTAGAAAAGGTTACCTCTACCAGAGATAGAAGCTCTATTCGCGTTTATGTGAAAAGCCCGCGGCTCATACACAAACAGAATATTTACGATCTGGAAAAGGGAATAAAGGATCAGCTTTTTCCTGACAAGCAGGTAACAGTAAAAATCCAGGAAAGATACCGTCTTTCCGGTCAGTATACGCCGGAAAAGCTGTTAAAGATCTATAAGGATAGCCTACTTTTGGAACTGAAGCATTACAGCATCATCGAATACTCCATGTTCAGAAAATCACAGATCCGGTTTGAACAGGAGGATCTGATGGTACTGACCGTAGAGGATACCATGGTGAACCGGGACCGGACCGGGGAGTTAAAACGGGTACTGGAAAAGGTTTTTGCAGAGCGCTGCGGCCTTCCGGTAGAGGTGCGCTTTGCCTATATTCCCCCTTCCGGCGGAGAGCGCAGAAAACAGCTTGAGCGAAAGATTGAAAAGGAGGCACAGGCTATCTACTGGCGCAACCACAGGGAAGAGCTGGAGGCCATGGGAGGCTTTTCGGCAGAGGGCCTAGAGGGAAAAGAGCTTTTAAAGCAGACGGCCGGCCCTCAGGATGCTCTGATGGAAGCTCCTCAGGACGGCGCCCCCTGGGATATGCTTATGGCACAGGCAGCTTCAGGAGAGGTGGGAAGCGGAGAGGAAGCGTCCCTTCAGGCTGTTCCAGCAGGAAATGCCGGGTCTGGAAGTACCGGAACCGGAAACAACTCTCCCGGAAAGGAAAAGCGTCCCCAGTTAAATAAAGGGAGAAATGGCTGGGGCCGGGATAATGGCTTTGGAGAGGATAAAAAGTTTTCTGTCAAGCGTTCGAATAATCCCGATGTGCTCTATGGCCGTGATTTTGAAGATGAATTTCTGGAAATTGAGACGATTGACGGTGAGATTGGAGAGGTTACCTTAAGAGGGCAGGTGCTTACCTGCGAAAGCCGGGAGCTTCGAAGCGGCAAATTTATTCTGACCTTTGATATTACGGATTTTACAGATACCATTACAGCTAAAATGTTCATCCGTCCGGAGATTTTTGACGAGGTAAAAAATGTAATACAGAAGGGAATGTTCCTTAAGATCAAAGGCGTAACCACCATTGATAAATTTGACGGCGAACTGACCTTAGGTTCGATCGTGGGAATCAAAAAGGGCGAGGACTTTACCAGCAAGCGTATGGATACCAGCATTGAAAAGCGTGTGGAGCTTCACTGCCATACCAAGATGAGCGATATGGACGGTGTCTCTGAGGTAAAGGATATTATTAAGAGAGCTAAAAAATGGGGAATGACCTCAATCGCGGTGACGGATCACGGCTGTGTCCAGGCCTTTCCGGATGCAAACCATGCTTTGGATAAGGGAGATCCCTTTAAGGTCATCTACGGGGTAGAGGGATATCTGGTAGACGATACAAAGCAGCTGGTGGAAGATTCCAAAGGACAGAGCTTTAAGGATTCCTATGTGGTTTTTGACATAGAAACCACCGGCTTCAGCCCGCTGAAAAATAAGATCATTGAGATCGGGGCGGTAAAGGTAGTGGACGGAGCTATCACAGAGCGCTTTTCCACCTTTGTAAACCCGGATGTTCCCATTCCCTTTGATATAGAAAAGCTCACAGGCATCAATGACGCAATGGTGCTCCCCTATCCGCACATTGACGTTATCCTACCCCAGTTTCTGGAATTTGTAGGAGATTCCGCCCTGGTAGCTCACAATGCAGGCTTTGACGTGGGCTTTATCAGCCATTATGCGGAGGAACAGGGACTTCCCTTTCAGCCAACGGTTCTGGATACGGTATCCTTAGCCAGACTGCTTCTGCCGAATCTGAACCGTTTTAAGCTGGATACAGTGGCAAAAGCTCTGAACATTTCACTGGAAAATCATCACCGGGCCGTGGATGATGCAGAAGCCACGGCAGAGATCTTTGCGGCCTTTGTAAAGATGCTCCGGGATCGTGATATCGAAAATCTGGATCAGCTCAACCGCCTGAGCGCCATGGATGCCCATACCATTATGAAGCTTCCCACCAACCACGTGATCATTCTGGCAAAAAATGATATCGGCCGCATTAACCTGTATCGTCTGGTGAGCTGGTCGCATCTGGATTATTTTTCCAGACGTCCCAGAATCCCCAAAAGCGTTTTAAACGCACACAGAGAAGGACTTATTATCGGCTCTGCCTGTGAGGCAGGAGAGCTGTACCAGGCTCTTTTGAGAGGAGCGCCGGATGCAGAGATTGCCAGGCTGGTAAATTTTTATGATTATCTGGAAATCCAGCCTCTTGGAAATAATGCGTTTATGCTCAGGGACGAAAAAAGCACAGTAAAGACGAGGGACGATCTGATCGAGATCAACAAACGGATCGTAGATTTGGGCGCACAGTTTGGCAAGCTGGTCTGCGCTACCTGCGATGTGCATTTTCTGGACCCTCAGGATGAGGTATACCGCCGGATCATCATGGCGGGGCAGGGCTTTAAGGACTCAGACGATCAGGCGCCTCTGTATTTAAGGACCACAGAGGAAATGCTGGAAGAATTTGCCTATCTGGGGCCGGATAAGGCCTATGAGGTAGTGGTGACAAATACACGCAAAATCTCACAGATGTGTGAAAAGATCGCTCCGGTGCGGCCGGATAAATGTCCTCCGGTCATCCCGGATTCCGATAAGACGCTGACAAAGATCTGCTATGACAGAGCCCATGAAATGTATGGGGATGATCTGCCTCAGATCGTAGTAGACCGTCTGGAGCGGGAACTTCATTCTATTATTACAAACGGCTTTGCGGTAATGTATATTATTGCACAGAAGCTGGTATGGAAATCCAATGAGGACGGATATCTGGTAGGTTCGCGAGGTTCTGTCGGCTCCTCCTTTGTGGCAACCATGTCCGGTATTACGGAGGTAAACCCGCTAAGTCCCCATTACCACTGTCCCAAGTGCCGCTACTATGATTTTGATTCAGAGGAGGTAAAGTCATTTTCCGGTATGGCGGGCTGCGATATGCCCGATAAGGCCTGCCCGGTCTGCGGTACGCCTCTTGAAAAGGACGGATTTGATATTCCCTTTGAGACATTCCTTGGCTTTAAGGGCGATAAGGAGCCTGATATTGACTTAAACTTTTCCGGTGAGTACCAGAGTAAGGCTCATGATTACACAGAGGTTATTTTTGGAAAAGGTCAGACCTTCCGGGCAGGTACCATCGGTACTCTGGCAGATAAGACGGCCTTTGGCTATGTAAAAAAATATTATGAGGAAAGGGGAACCAGAAAGCGCAACTGTGAGATCAACCGGATCGTCCAGGGCTGCGTAGGCGTGCGCCGTACCACAGGCCAGCATCCCGGAGGCATTATCGTGCTTCCGCTGGGAGAGGAGATTTATTCCTTTACTCCGGTGCAGCACCCGGCCAACGATATGACGACCTCCACCATAACGACCCACTTTGACTATCATTCCATTGACCACAACCTGTTAAAGCTGGATATTCTGGGACACGATGATCCCACCATGATACGAATGCTCCAGGATCTGACTGGTCTTGACCCGGTTAAGGATATCCCTCTGGACAGTCCGGAGGTTATGAGCCTGTTTCAGAGCACTGAGGCGCTGGGGATCACTCCGGACGATATCGGAGGCTGTCCGCTGGGAGCATTGGGCGTACCTGAGTTTGGTACGGATTTTGCCATGCAGATGCTCCTTGATACAAAGCCGAAGTACTTTTCCGACCTGGTCCGGATCGCAGGACTGGCTCACGGTACGGATGTATGGCTGGGAAATGCCCAGACGTTAATCCAGGAGGGGAAGGCAACCATTCAGACCGCCATCTGTACCCGAGATGATATTATGGTTTATCTGATCGCCAGAGGGATGGAGCAGGGGCTTTCCTTTACGATCATGGAGAGTGTGCGGAAGGGAAAGGGATTAAAACCTGAATGGGAAGAGGAAATGAAAGCCCACGGGGTGCCTGACTGGTATATCTGGTCCTGTAAAAAGATTAAATACATGTTCCCCAAGGCCCATGCGGCAGCTTACGTTATGATGGCGTGGCGGATCGCCTACTGCAAGATTTTTTATCCGTTAGCCTACTATGCAGCCTTTTTCAGTATCCGCGCCAATGCATTTTCCTATGAAATCATGTGCCAGGGCCGGGACAAGCTGGAGTACTATTTGGCAGATTATAAAAAACGGGCAGATACCCTGTCAAAAAAGGAACAGGATACATTAAGAGATATGAGGATTGTTCAGGAAATGTACGCCAGAGGCTTTGATTTTATGCCTCTTGATATCTACAGGGCAAAGGCAAGGGATTTCCAGATCATTGATGGTAAGCTTATGCCTTCTTTAAGCAGTATTGACGGTCTGGGAGAAAAGGCAGCGGATGCGGTCGTTGATGCGGTAAAGGACGGCCCATTCCTGTCTGTGGAGGATTTTTCAAGCCGTACCCGCGTAAACGGAACGATCTGTGCCCTGATGTCGGATCTGGGACTTTTAAAGGATCTGCCCCAGTCCAATCAGCTTTCTCTGTTTGATCTGTAAAAAAGACAGCCGTTGCCATTTTATTTAATCTGTGTTATGATACGGAAGAGCTTTTTTTATAAAAAGCTCTTTTCCGGCTTTGCGGGGGAATGCATAAGGGCCGGAATACAAAAAAATTATGGGAGATATGAGAAATGGAACGTGAAAAGTTTTCTTCCAGGCTGGGCTTTATCCTGATTTCAGCAGGATGCGCCATCGGTCTGGGCAATGTATGGCGTTTTCCCTATATTGTGGGAAAATACGGTGGAGCCGCCTTTGTGCTGATCTACCTTGCTTTTCTTCTGGTCCTGGGACTTCCTATTGTAGTGATGGAGTTTGCCGTGGGCCGGGCCAGCAAAAAGAGCGCGGCTCTGTCCTTTGATCTGCTGGAACCCAAGGGAAGCAAATGGCACCTGACAAAATATATAGCAATGGCCGGAAACTATATGCTGATGATGTTTTACACTACAGTAGCCGGCTGGATGCTTCTGTACTTTTTTAAAATGCTCCGGGGCGACTTTAATGGACTTGATTCTGCCGGTACGGCAGAGGAATTCAGCAAAATGCTGGCTGATCCGGTGATCATGACGGTATTTATGGTTGTCATTGTTCTGGTATGCTTTACCATCTGCGCGCAGGGACTTGTATCTGGCGTAGAGCG
>ERZ791854.1097-NODE-1097-length-12878-cov-3.30055_pt1 | contig 12878 bp, 7 predicted proteins | sample MGYA00510286_ERZ791854 | MGnify/ENA primary metagenome ERZ791854 (study PRJEB30046, sample SAMN00715267) | human gut metagenome | study: EMG produced TPA metagenomics assembly of the A metagenome-wide association study of gut microbiota in type 2...
CGCCGCCCCGGCCAGCAGAGCCACAACCGCCTTTATCAGCCGTATGTTCAGTACGATTTTCGCCGTAGTCCGCGGGCAGTCGCCGCCCGTCAGGGCCGCCCATACGTCGCCGACGGGAATGCGAACCGCGCCCACAGCCAAATCCAACAGGAAGAGGCCGACCGTAAGCACGGACAACGCGGTGAACAGGATGACGGGGCGTGAACGCATCTATTTCAGTTGTTTGTAGTATACGAAATCTTCTTCGACCAACTCGGGGTGGAATATCTTCACGAGGTCGCGCAGAAGAAGGTCGGGATTCACGACGGCCGATTCGTAGTAGTCGTTGCCTCCGGCGGCATTGGTGCGGGCGTTGTTGTTATAGACATAGCCGTTTCGGACGCAGCGGGTATCGGCGAACTTCGGGCAGGCGGCTTTCAGTTCGTCGAGTGTGTTCGCCATGCCGACGTTCAGCCACATATCGGCCTCCGAAGCGAGCAGGTATGCCTCCTCCAAGTCGATAGGCGTCGAAGAGTTGCCCGTGTTCTTCTTGTAGATGTAGTCGCCTCCGGCGTCGGTATGCAACAAGGAAGCCACACGGCATAGTTTTCCGTCGAGGGCATGAACCACGAATCGCCGTAGGGCGTATTGAGCATGACCGACGGGGCATCGAGAACGGCACCGGACACTTTCTGTTTCAGCGCATTGTATCGGATCGGAATATCCGCGAATACCTTTTCGCCCTTCGCGCGTTTCCCGACGACCTCCGAAAGCGCCACCAGCCATTCGGCTTTGCCCAGCGGAGATTCTTCGAGATAATCGCCGACATACATGAACGGGATGCCGAGCTCCTTGAGTTTGCTCTCCATCGCACTGGCCCCGTTCACGCCGAAAAGCAGCACAAGGTCAGGGTCGAGCGACAACAGAAGTTCATAATTGATATTTCCCTCGTAACCCACGTCGCCGATGCTGTCGCGGCGTGCCTGAATGTCGGGATTGGAGATATAGTCGAGTCCCGAAACGCCGACCACACGTGCCGTCTCGCCGATGGCGTCGAGCATGGCGATATGGGTCGAGGACATCGCCACGATGCGCTGCGCATCCCCTTCGAGGACCTGCCCGTCGAAACCCTCGGGAACGGGTTCCCCGTTACGGGAGATGAACAACCGGGTGGTGACGCTATCCGCGCCCTGCCACGGATTCATGACGGAAACCAGCACGCTCTGTCTGCCGTCTGCTCTTTCAATCTTGAATCCCGAGGCATATTCGGGAGCGTAAAGCTGTTTGTTGAAATCGGCAAGTTGGGAACTCTTGCCACGACAGCCTGCAAATGCCAGCGCAAGCAGCACCATCAGGCTCAAATTCTTTAATACTTTCATATCATTACCTTATTTACGTTTACATTATTTTCTGCTTTTCCCGAATTTCGGGGTGATGCCGATGAAGAACTCGAAGTTGATGCCGGGCATAGGACGCGACAGCACCGAGAGATAGTCCTCGTTGAACAGGTTATTGACGGCAAGTTTCAACTGTACATCCAGCGGTTTGAACGACAGCATTTTCTCCAGTGAGATATTGCTCATGAAATACCGGGGCAGGTGGCCTGTCAGCGTGTAATCGTTGCTCGACATGGTGAAACGTTCCGAGTAGTAAGCCCACTTGTAGAGGAACGCCCACGTCCGCCATGACAGCCGTCCTGTCAGCGAGGCGGAGTGCTCCGGCACGTAAGGCAGTTGTTTTCCCACCGACTGGTCGGCGGGCGACATCTTTTCGCCCTCGTTGATGGAGGGGGTCCACGAATAGGAACCGTTCAGGTCTATCAGCCAGTCCTTTGCCGGCTGCACGGCAAGGTTGGCCTTCACTTCGACACCGTAGGCATGGACTTTCTTCACGTTGCGCGGCGAGAAGAACCCCTTGGTCGTCGGCAGCCAGATGATCCAGTCGTCGATGTAGGAGTCGAACCAGCTTGCGCTGCCGCCCAGTTTATATACCCCCTTTTTGCCGACATCGAAACTCACTCCGGCGTCATAGCTGAAGCCGTGTTCGTTTTTAAGGTCGGGGTTGCCGCCCGGCAGAAAGTAGAGGTCGTTCAAAGTCGGAAAACGATAGTTGCGCGATACGGAGGCTTTCACCATCACGTTCCCTTTGCGCGAAATCAGTCCGTCGATGAAGAATGCCGGGATGAGCGGAGCCCATTTGTCGCCCGACATCTCCTCGCGCAAGACCAGCGACAAGCCCAACGGCTCGACAGGCTGCCATTTGGCCGATACAGAACCGGAGAGCTCGACACGCCCCTTGTCATATCCGACGACGGCTTTGTTGCCATCCTGAAGGATGATGTTCTTGTCTTCGCTGCGCACGAGATGCTGGTACACGGATACGTTCGAGGTGAAGAACCATTTCCTGCCGGGCGAGTATTCCGCTTCCGCCTGTCCGTAGAACGTGTTTATCTTGCTCCGCGAACGGGTCATGGAGGCCCAGTTGTCCGGCGCCACCTCACGACGGTAGTCGTAGGCCATCCACGTATGGATATAACCGCCTTTCACGCCGACTTTCCATTTCTCTTTGATATGGTCCCATGACAGGACACCACGAAACGTCTGCTCCCGCTGGCGGTTCTCGAAGGCGGTCTCATCGCCGTAATCGGTCGTGAGCATCGGCAGTTCCCGGTTGGAGTTGATATACCATGCGTTCAACCCGAAACGGTCGCCTTTCAGGGTGTTGTAATATACCTCCTGCAACAGGTGCAGGTCCTTGAACGAACCCGATCGGTTGCGTTCCTTGGGATGATACTGTCCGATGATGTTCTTCTCCTCGTCGTAGATATTTATCTTCTTGTCGTGGTTGGTGTACTTGTAATCGTTGGGCGACGACGAATAGACCGCGCGGGTCGAGACCTGCCATCGGTCGCTGCCGTAGGTGAAGCGGGCGAACTCGTCGAACGTGCGGAACGACCCGATGCCCTGCACGTATTGGGCATGGAAGCCCTCGCCGACCTGCGGCGTAGTACCGAGTTTGACAAGTCCGCCGAGTCCGCCGCCCGTTTCATTCACCGACGACGTGCCATGAAGCAGCGAGGCCTGATCTATGAAGTAGGACGGTATGGTGGAAAAGTCGGTCATACCCAGCATGGGATTGTTGATGCGCATGCCGTTCCACGTCACCTGCGTGTGGCTGGGCGACGTGCCGCGGAAAGCAACGGTGGAGAGCGTGGCGCGTCCGTAACTCTTGACGAACACGGACGAATTGAACGTCAGAATGTCGGCCATCGATAAGGCAATGTTCTCTTTCAGTGCGAGCGAGTCGAACTTCGTCTTCTGCACGCCGATTTCTTTCATCGGGCGTTTGCCCCACACCGTGACCTCGTCTATCTGGTGGATGCGTCGTGTGATTCCCTGCGCGGACAATACGGACGGACAGACGAGCAGTAGCGAGAAAAGTATGTATTTCGTATAAATCATTTGATTCCGTTTTTAGGGTGGGTATTCGCGGAAAAATGTACCGTGGAGGATGCCGGCACGGACGTTTGATGCGGGTCGAACCCATTCTCTTCAAGCAGTTGTCCGTATTCTTCCTCGAACGAGATCTCCTGATGGATTGTATGCTGCTCCTCGATGTGCCGTCTGAGCCGGTGAAGGTCGCTGAACGACACGCTGAACGAGTCGAATCCGGCAGCCCAACCGGAGAAGTCGGCATATTCCGGGGTTTTCTGGTATACCGTTCCCGTGGCGCCTTTCACCTTGTTCACGATCTTGCTGAAATCCCCGGAATTCGGAATCTCGACAAGTACATGCACGTGGTTGAGAAAGGCATTGGCGGCATGTACGCGGCAACCTTTCCCTGTAAAAATCCGTGTCATCCGCTCGAGCATCAATCCTTTTCCCGTTGTCGGAATCGTCATCTTGCGTCCTTTGGTAACGAAGATGAGATGGTATAGGTGTCGTATCCTGCCCATCACTTCCAACAAAATGCGCCGGGGATTATCCCGACATAGAATTCATCGATCAGTTCACCTTCGGACGAGTAGCGGTAGACAATGCCCTGCTGCTGGTAGTCGATGGCATCGGCCACGTAGACATCGCCACGCACGGGGTCGACGGTCAGGCCGTAATAAATCGTACCGCTGTATTCGAGGAACGGGCGCACGGGAACACGTTCCGCATCCACGTCCATCGACCATATGTCCTTGTTGATCCAGTAGAGCTTGTCGCCCGTACCGTTGAGCTGCACCTCCGAAGGCCAGTCGCCCATCTTGAACTTGAACTGCTTCTCTACGGTGAACGTCTCGGCATCGATGCGGTAGAGAGACGGGGCTTCGTAGCCGTAGGGCGAACCCTCGTACCCACCGTCGGTGATCGTCCACATCTTGTGGTTCTTGTCCATTACCAGCGAGGTGGGCTGGATGCCGACTTTCAGTTCTTCTACCACCTGATCCGTTTCGGTATCGATCTTGATGATGCGGTTTTGGTACGACCAGCAGTTGCAATAGACATATTTGCCATACTGCACCATCTGCTCCGTGGAGCCGCTTTCCATCGTCATGTCCGGCACCTGGATGTAACCGGTGATTTCATATTTCTTGGGGTTGATGATGAAGATGCGGTTGTCCCACAATTGGGTGACATAGGCTTTCTCGTCGCTGAGGAAATGGATATAGCGCGGCGAAGTCAGGTTCGTGATACGGCCCACCTCTTTGAACGTATTGAGGTCGATGGCGAAAATCACGTGGGAATTGTTCACCACGACCCAGCCCTTATTGTCGTGGATGCACATCGATTGCGCCACGTCGCCCAGCTTCATGCCGTTGGCACGGAAGAACACTTCATTCTGCACCTGTTGGGTTTCGGGGTCGTAGTACGACAACGTGGCATTGCCGTACTGGAAGTTGCCCTCGTTGGTGATGAACAACCCGGCTCCGGTAGCGTTGAAATCTTCCACCGCATCTCCGTAGTCCCACTCCATGCAGCCCGCCAGCAACAGCGGCAACCCGCATAGAAGAATGATATGTCGTATCAGATGTTTCATTGGCTTGTTATAAACGGGAAAGAGTACCGGTCTTTCGGCCAGTACCCTGTTCCCTTGTAAAATAATGGGTGTTACTGCTGGGTATAGCGACCGGCTTGCATATCCTCGTAGGTGGGGTTATAACCGCAATTGGTTACAAGCCAGTCTTCTTTCTTGATTTGCTCTTCTTCTACAAAAGATTTGAAGAACGTATAATCAACAAACCGTGTCAACCGGATAAATCGAACTCCTGAGAGTTTTGTTAAAGTTGGCATATTGAAAGTCGTAAGCGATGCTGCATTTGCAGCACAAAGTGTTCCATCAATGGCCTGCAATTTGGGGCATGAAATAGTTTTTACGGCACGAACAGTCATACCAACACCCCCGACATGTTCCAATGACGGAAATGTAAAATCTTTATTTGATGCCATAAAATCTAAAGAACCATATAAAATATTATTAATCACCCCTTCTTTGATATATTGAGGATTGCTTGAACAACCGACTGACTTTAAATTCGTAAAATCATAATCATAGTTAGAAACAGCGTTCAGATTACCGATAATACATAACTGACCTCCGACAATTTCCAATTTCGGGAACGAGATATTGTTTGCCATTGTAGTTTCGATGCTTAAATATCCATCTACACTTACCAAGTTAGGGGCTGAAACGCCTTTTTTTGAACCTCTTATAATTTCCATATTCCCGTAAACTCGTTCAAATTGGAATACAGGATCTGTTGTCATATTGCTAGAATACTTAAAATTCTTAATACTCTTAAAATTCAATTCTGGATCTATTCCAACACTTGAACCGGTAATACCGCTCGGAGCTAGAAACATGCTAACTTGCGACATATCCTCTTTTGTGATAATTTTTGAGAATATAGTCCCGTCTGTAATAGAAATTAAAGGTTCGTTATCCTCAAAAGGTACAAAATTTACTTTGCTCAAATCTAAAATTCGATCAGAACACTCCAATAAACGCAGCAAGGTCAGTCCTCCGAGTTGTTCTAATTTACTCCAATCCGGCAATTTTTTCAAGACTTGGAATTTAGATATTGTCAATGTGCCTTTAACAATCGACAAGTTAGACAGTCCATCTATTTCTTGTAATTTATTATTTCCCGTAGATGTAAAAGCATCGGACGCAATATAACTGGAAACGAGATTAAGGTCGCCGTTTACTACCGATAATTCCGGCAATGAAAGGGTCTCCAACGGAATCGGTATAGAAGCAAAATCCACACTTCCAACTTCTTGTAATTTCGGAAATTCCAAAGAAATCATTTTGCCTAAATTATTAACCCCTAAGCGACCGTTTACTTTTGTCAATTCAGGAATTCTCAAAGATGTGATTTCTCCTCCTGGTTCTCCGTCACTTGTCAGACACTGGAGATCAAAATCCTTTACGACAGTGGTTAATTTAGGGAATTCAAAACTTTGTAGAGATGAAGTCCTGAATATTATATTTCCATCAATCGTTTCAAGGTTGTCGAATTGCACATATGCTACTTGATTGTTGCAGACAACGATGTCGCCAGTAATATGCTGCAAAGATCTCATACTGACCATCTGCAATTTACTGTTGGTCGCAAAGGCAGTTTCAGTTCCTATTTGCAAACCTCCAATTGAAGTGATATTATCAAGTCCCGTAAGATCTTGTCCAACATAACTTTTCCGAATGATGATGTTTCCTTCGACTTCCTTCAATATTTTTAATGCGGCGATATCCGACAATTCTTCTGCATCCTCAGCATCCGACCCGATAATCAAATCACCTTTGATAACCGTTACGTCCGTATCAATGAAAGCCGTAACATCCGCTGTTGTCTTCAATTCCACATCCCCTTCATAGCGAATCTCGTCTTTAATGACTTTATATGTATAATCATTCGCTTCTCCATTGTAAGAGGTTACACGAAACGTTCGTTCCGTATCCCAGTCAGTAATGCTTGCCGGATCGGGAATAATTGTTGCCGAGGATGTGTATTTGAATTCGACTTGAGCATTATTTAACGAAACAGTATATGGAACTGTTATGGTAATTATATTGTCAATTATTTCCGCTGTATAGGATTGACTTGCCACAGTCATCACGACTGATGTGATAAAATTGTCATCGGCATCAGCAGGACTTTCTGGAGTCTGATTATCTTCTGAACATGATAAAAAAAGAAATGGGGCAATGAATAGTAAAAGCCAAAACTGTCTCATATTATTGATTATTAGTTATTGATAAGTCTTCAAATGAAAATACTTCTGTGGATATCTCTCCAAGCCAACCACTTTTCGATAATACTCCACACTGAACTTTGATAAAGTCTATATATTGCAATTTTACTGGAGTCCCGTCATGATATATTGCATTGGCTATTTTGAATCCGTTGCGCTGACCGCTACCATCAATGACATTTCCTCCTACCAGATTATCTGAACCCATATTATCCACATACCCCCACTCATAAGCGTTATTCGCCCAATATCCTGTAACGGGATCTTGATTGTTGCGAGGAGTCAGACGCGTCCCATATAATGTATAGCTATCTTCTTTAATCCAATTGGGATAATAATATTCTTGGCCATGGTATGCATTCATATCGACAGAACCTGAATTACCTTCACTATCTACCCACGGAGTATGTGCTCTGGGTGCAGGTCTATAGTAAGTTACTTCGTAGTCTTGTATTGTACCATCGATGCCGGTTTCAGATCCTTTTAATTCATACCATTCATCGTCTGGCTGGCCATTGCCATTTATATCTTGCATTACCCAAACAATGCCCGGCTCATTTGAGCCACCGCTCGAACTGTTAAAAGCATTTCCTTGTATTGCAAAATCGTATTCTCGGCCACTCGGAGCAATACTATGGTCAAAACCGATGATGATATAACCACCGAAAGATCCCAGTGAAACATGCGCTTTTTTGTTCAATCGTTTCGTTGCATACTCTATGGCTTGTTGGGGCGTCGTTTCATTTCCTATAAATCCGGTATTTTGGGATAACTCATTAATAAACTGTCCGGGAGCAGGAATGAATTCATAAACCTTATCCCAAATACCTGAACTTGTCGCTGTCGCTTGCCGATAGCGTTCTTGTTCCGTTTTTTCTTCACAAATAACCTTAACTGTCGTTGTAATTGAAGTATTACTACGTGTTATGTTACGTGAAAGTGGCTGTGTGTTGGGCATTTTTTCTGTAACAGTAACAGCAACGAAATATTCTCCAGGAGTCGTCGGCGTGAATTTAAAAACCCTGTCGGTAGCGGCTTTCATAATTTTTCCATTGACCTGCCATTGATACTGTGGATAATCGAAATATTCCAGCAAAGGCCGCAAATATACAGGACGCCCTGCAAAAGTATAACGATCCGTAGAAGTTTGTGTATAGGATGGTGTCGGAAACCGTACGGAATAAGGCATTGTTTCCACAACTTCTACGTCGAAATCACGGATTGTTTCTCCGTCTATATTGGATGCCCGGATTGTTATCGAATATGTACCGAGTTCTTTTTCGTGAAACGTATATGCTTTTTCTGTTCCGACGATTTCTCCATCGCGTACCCATTCAATTCTAAAATTTTCAAGATCGTCATGTTGAATATCTGGAGATAAAATATAATCCGTGTTTTGAGGCACTTTTAATCCTTTAGAGGGGATTATGATTGAAATTGTAGGTGGAGTTAACTCCAATACTTCTACTTTTAACTCTTCTTCCGCATAACCCTCTGGTGTATCAACTCGCAATTTGATATATAGATGTTGTTCCTGATTCCATGTATACTTCAATATTGATTCAGATGAAAGAAGTTTTCCATCTACTGTCCATGCATAAAGTGCATTATTCGCATATTTATATGTCGGGGCAATTGTCAGTTCACGCCCAACTTTGATAGTGTAAATGCCAGTCTCACTATCGAGTTCAATTATAGGAGCTTGTTTTATTTCTTCAGTAATTACATCGTTCTTATTACAGCTTGTAATAAAAAACAAAAGTACAAGAATACTAAATATGAAAGCCTTCATAATAAAAAAGGCATAGAACTGAAATCAGTTCTATGCCAAACTATATTAAATTGTTATTCTATTGTAACGTCGTCTATACAAAGATACGCCGGAGTATTGAGTCCATATATAGGATCGACATCAGATCCTTCAAAATTGAATTTTACACTTTGCACATCCGCTACATTAATATCCCAATATGTCCATGTAGTTACGGGGGACACTGTTGGTTTATCATATCGGTAGTCGGCCAACAATTTCGATACAGTGGTGATCAAATTTCCATCTACGTCATAACATTCGATGTTGACTTGGAAATATCCTATATTGTTGCCGTCAGAATCTTTCAGATTACTCAACGGTGTTGCAACACCCGATGTTCCGAACTGATTACCATTTATAATCACACCATAGGTATATGCTGTGTTACAATACCATAAACCCTTGAATTTGCGAGGGGAGTCAAAATAGAATTCAGGTTTGGCCATCCACTCCGTATTTCCGAAATCAGAGTAGCCGTATACAACAGCAAAATTGGAACCGCTGTGACCTGCCCCTGTATTGGCCCCATCTGTGGATGCTGTATTATAGACACTACATTGATTCTCCCAAGTATACCACCAATTAGTTCCAGAAGTCTTGCCGGCAGCAGAATCAGAACGATAATTGTATTTCGACAACGCAATGGCACCACTGGAAAATTCAGTATACGCTCCATAAGAATTGGTTACAGTATTCATGTCGGAGACAAACACAAAATCGGGATCGTATATTTCCCTGATTTGGTTCTCTGCAGTATATCCATAAAGCGTGTAGTAGTTCTCTGCTTTAGGCGAAACCGCCATGAATGTTTCATCGAAGTCATCGAATGTAATGGTTGTAGTGCCATCATCATTAAAGTTGGCTCGGGTTTCGGGAGTTACTGAATCAGTTTGAGGATTCATCAAAAAGTCATCGTCTGAATTACAGCCGGTGAACAGGGCGGTTGCCGTCAACAGGAAAGCTCCCGCCAGAAAGCGTAAATTTCTTTTCATAGCTTACTTGTTTTTTAATAAAACATATTTTTAACAAACACAAAAAATCCCGTTCGCGCAGGTTTACACGAACGGGATTATGTTTGTCTTCAAATATGAGAATGACTCCTACGGCATTCCGTATCTGATCGCAACCCGATTTTCTCCCGCGGGTGTAAATCCTTTTCCGGTCATGGCAGGTCTTCTGACTCGTCCCAGTCGTCGCGCCTTCCCAGCATTACACCAGTGGCAGGTTGCGGCAACCTTGAGGGGACTTACAGCAGCGGGTACTGTCCCGGATTCTCACCGGATTCCCTTTTCATCCGTGGCGGCGAACCACCCGGAACCATTTCCAATTACAAAAATACAAATATTTTTTATAATAATATCATTTACACGAAAAAAAATCCGCAACCTGCCGGAATCATTCCGCACTATACTTTCAGAAAAAGGTTTCATGGCAAAGATTCTCATCGCCCGGGGACAGGCGACCATCTATGTCCAGAAGGACGGGTATACCATAACCCAGTCTTTGGGTGAATACGTGTTCCCCGCGGATGACACGGGGAAGATTCTCTCGTCCGTCACTCTCACCTCGACCGTACGGGTGATGTGCGGGGACGAGGAACTCACGGCCTTTACCATCGGTGCGGTGGGTAAGCCGGCGGGATTCTCATCCGTTACCGTCAATAACGGCACGAAGACCTTAACCTACGTTATCACCGCCGGTACGACGACCCTCGCCGACCACGGAACAATAGATATTCCCGTGACAATTTCCGGTATTGTCTATCATCTGTCGTTCGTCTGGTCGAAAGCCAAGGCGGGTATCCCGGGCAAGGACGGGGTCGATGCCGACATGCTCGACTGGGTCAAGGAGTGGAATACGGGTAAGACGCTCATCAACGGCAACACGGTCATCACCCCCAAACTCTTTGCGGGCACGAAAAACAGCGACGGCACCGTCTCCGGGATAGCCATAGGCTCGTTTACACTCAATACGAAGACCTCCTCGGGAACGATCGCCGCAGAGGCGGTAAACGGCATCTATGGATTTAGGGATGGCTACAAAACCTTCTATGTAGATAACGGCGGTAACGCCCAGTTGGGTTATGGCGACCAGTATGTCAGGTATAACGCCACGACAGGCAAGGTCGAGTTCGGCAGCGGAGTGAGTCTGAACTGGGTCGGTGCGACCTACATCGACAAGGACGGCGTCTTTACCGGAACACTCTCGGCCGATACGATTAAGACGATTTCCATCAGTGCTTCCCAGATCACATCGGGGATTATCGCTGCGGCACGCATCGACACGGCGGCGTTGAAAGCCTCCTTGATTACCGCCGGAAACATCGAAGCTCTGACCTTGAACGTTACAAAAGGGAAAATCGGCGGCTGGACGGTGGATGCCGACTCCCTTTACCGGGGTACGAAGAACAACACTGTGGGGAGCTGCACCTCTGCCGCAGGTAGCATTACGCTCGGCTCGAACGGTATCCGGGGCTATAAATGGCGGCTGGATGCCTCGGGAGCCGGAGCGGTCGCGGGCGGCAACATCGCGTGGGACGCTTCGGGCAACGTCACGTTCGCCTCGACGGTCAGTGCCTTGTGGACGGCACCTATCGGCTCCCTCACCACGGCTTTGGGCGGCAGCGGCTATCCCAAGCTGACGAAGATCACGGCCGACGGAATCTATACCGGCAGTATCACCGCCTCGCAGATTACCGCAGGAACCATCTCCGCCGACCGCATAGCGGCAGGCAGTATAGCGGCCTCGAAGCTCGATGCCGCCAGCATCAGGTCCTCCATCATCAACACGGACTATATCAACGGCCTGAGCTGTACCTTCACCAAAGGAAAAATCGGCGGCTGGATGATCGGGGCTTCGGCCCTCACTGCCACGCATATCTCGATAGACAGCGGCAACAGACGCATCGCGGTGTACGGGGCCAATTCGGGTGTCGCTAGCGGGCAGCGGGTGCAGCTCTACTACAACAGCGACACGGACTTCGGGCTCTATACCACGGACAGTGCAGGGTACTGCGTGGCACAGCTGGGTTCGAGCAACAGCATAGCCGGCTGGACGATCGACACGACTTCCATTCGCAAGGGCAACGTGTCGCTGGGCAGCGACGGCTCGATCATCAACTCCACGAAATGGAAACTGAACAACGACGGTTCGGGGCAGATCGCCTCGGGCAACATTGCATGGGACACTGCCGGGAACGTTACGTTCGGGGCTTCCGTATCGCTGCAATGGAAGAACGACATCGAAGCGGCCAAGGTTACGAACTTCGGCTATCGATATTACAAGAAACTCATCATCAACGGCGACGAAGCGACCTATTATCCAGTCGTTTTCAAAGGTGGCGACCAGAACATCAAACGTACCATTCTCGTCCGTCGGGGATATGCCGAGCAGGCTCCGGTCTCGTGGAACACATCCACGCACAAAGGAGGTCTGATCGTACTTATCAAAACCAACTTCGGCGGTTGGGGTGGCATTGCCTATTCATGGGATATCTATGACCTTTCCGAGACCTACTGCCGGATGTTCGCCGGGGCGCAGCTGTGCGGCAACTACTGCATGTTCGCCGTCTTCCTGCGTGGCGGCGGCGATACGGGTGCCGTGTACCTCTACTCCGACCAGCCGATAGAGAGCAGCAGTTATAGTCCTTCGCCGATTCCGGCAGCTCCGCAAATCGCTTACGGCAACGACCTTATCTTCCAGAGCGGTTCCACACAAGCCTATGCCCCCGCGCCGCGCACCCTCACGGCTGCCGTCGAGGAGGAGATCCGCCGCCATCGGTTCATTGCTCTGGCGCAAAGCACGGACAGCACGCTTGCGGCGCACCCGCTGACCTATATCGGCTC
>ERZ791854.1100-NODE-1100-length-12845-cov-2.52002_pt1 | contig 12845 bp, 15 predicted proteins | sample MGYA00510286_ERZ791854 | MGnify/ENA primary metagenome ERZ791854 (study PRJEB30046, sample SAMN00715267) | human gut metagenome | study: EMG produced TPA metagenomics assembly of the A metagenome-wide association study of gut microbiota in type 2...
AAGGTTAAAATTCTTGGAACTGGCTACAACAGCCAAATCTTTAAAAAGACGGCTGAAAAAGCCCCAAAAAAGGAAGAGCTTCCAAAAAACAGCCCTGTGCTTTCCTCTGATTCAGGCCCTATCCGCCTGATATTTGCCGGAAAGCTTTCCGAAAAAAAGGGCGTAAAAAGCCTGCTCCGGTCTCTCCGTCTTCTGCCTCCTGATCTGGCAAAGCGGCTGACTCTTACCCTGGCAGGCGGCTGGGGAAATGAGCAGGAATTTCAGGAAATCAGACAGCTGGCAGACCAGAGCCGTGGCTGTCCCTGTCCGGTAGATTTTCCTGGAAGACTGTCCCAGACAGAACTGGCCAGGCAGATGAACCAGTCGGATCTGTTTATCCTTCCCTCCTTTTATGAAGGCCTTCCCCTGGTTCTTATCGAAGCCCTGGCCTGCGGTCTCAGACCTATATGCACCGATCTCCCCGGCATCCGCCCCTGGATGGATGAAAACGTGTCGGGCCATGGTATTCTCTTCGTAAAACCGCCTGTCATGGAAAATGAAGACGAACCGGACGCCGCCTCTCTCCCGGCCTTTGAGGCAGAACTGGCGGCAGCCGTGGCCCAGGCGGCCCAGGCCGCTTTCTCTCTGCCGGAAAACCTGGATGCCAGTCTGCAGAACCTCTCCTGGGACGGTTTGTGCAGGCGGCTGTTAGACGATATGACCGAACAGGCAGTGTAGATAAACATTAAAAGTAAACAGGAAAAAAGAGAAATCTGAAAACGAGGTGTCCAATATGAATCCATTGAAAATCAGAACTGTTGTTTTTGGGGAAGGAAGCCCTAAAATCTGCGTTCCCATTGTGGGCGTCAATCGAGCCGAAATTCTGGCTGCCGCCGCCGCTCTAAAGGAAACACCCGCTCATGTGGCAGAGTGGAGAGCCGACTGGTGTTCCGATATCCTGAATGAAAACGGAACGCCAAACCTGACTGCTGTCACAGATATTTTAAGACAGCTGCGAGCCGTTCTGGGCAATATGCCTCTGCTTTTCACCTTCCGCACCGCCGCAGAAGGCGGCGAAAGAGACATTGATTTCCAGAGCTACAAAGCCCTCAATCTGGCCGCTTCCGGCGAGGGACTGGCAGATCTGGCGGACGTAGAGCTTTTCACTTCCGGAGACGCAGCGGAAGCTTTTATTGAAGAACTCCATAAGCGCGGTGTTAAGGTCGTCGTCTCCAGCCACGATTTCCATCAAACGCCTGACGAAGAGGTTTTAATCGACCGCCTCTGCGCTATGAGAAAAATCGGCGCAGACCTGCCGAAAATCGCAGTGATGCCTCAGAGCCGGAAAGACGTCCTGGTTCTTCTGAAAGCCACAGAAACGGCCTCCTCCCTTCTGGACTGCCCCATTATCACCATGTCCATGTCCGGCGCCGGAGTGATCAGCCGCCTCTGCGGCGAGGTGTTCGGATCCGCCATGACCTTTGGATCTGCCGGAAAGGCTTCCGCTCCAGGCCAAATGGACGTACAGGATTTATCCGTTGTGCTGGAACTGCTCCACAAGAGTCTGTAAATCTGCATTGCAGTTTGGCCGTCCGTCAGACATTAAAATATCCGCTGAACCAGTGCCATATAGAAAACTGTGCCTCCTGCAATCGAGAGAAGCATCTGCCGTTTCCACAAATGCAGAGCAGCCACAGCAGCCAGAGACAAAAGCTCTGGGATTCCGTGACTGCCCTGCATCAGATTTACGTTCTTCAGGCAGTAGATAACCAGCAGCCCGAATACGGCAGACGGCAAAGCCTTTCCCAGATACTGGACATACTTAGGCACAGGTTTCCCTGCTGGGAACAAAAGAAACGGCAGAAAACGTGTAATCATCGTTCCCAACACCACCATTCCGATTGTAATAATCTGCTCCGTCAGAGTCATCTGTTCCCTCCTCTTTTTATTCTTCTATTTTTGTTCTTCTATTTCTATTCTTCCTGTTCTATCTGACTTTTAAACAGCGTTAAAAGAGCCAGAATCGCCGCCATAGCCGGAATCATAAAACGATCGGATCCAAATACAGACAGGCACACAAGAGGCGCTCCCAGTCCCAGGAGAGCTCCTGCATGTCTCTTTTCCTTTGTCCACTGCTCAATAAAAATTACGGCAAACATCGCTGTCATAACAAAATCCAAACCCTCTGTATTAAAATGAATCAGAGAACCGAACATTCCGCCAAGAGACGCTCCCACTACCCAGTACAGATAATTGAACAGAGTGACAAAAAACATAAACCATCCCCTGTCCACATCCTTTGGAATATCCGCTGTATAGTTGATAGAAAAACTCTCGTCGCACATGCCGAAAATCAGAAACACCTTTTTAAATCCAGTTCCTCTGTACTTATCCAGCATTGAGATGCCGTAAAATAAATGGCGGGCGTTTAACATCAGCGTCATCAGCAGAGCCTGAAGAGGATCAAACGCCCCCAAAAGCAGATTAACTGCCACAAATTCCACCGATCCGGCGAAAATGGTCATACTCATAAACATAGGATACCAAAAGCTGAATCCCGACACGTTCATATAAATTCCATACGTCATTCCCAAAAATAAAAAGCCTGCTAAAATAGGAAGCGTATGCGGAAAGGCGCATCTGGCCGCTGTCCTAAGCTCAGATCGCTGCCTCTGAGTACGTCCGCTGCCCATAAGAATTTCCTCCCTGCGGAAAAATCACTGTCAAAAGCTAGCATACATTGAGAAATAAAAAAAGTCCTTGAAAATCAAGGACTCTTTAGAGGCGACAACCAGATTTGAACTAAAAACACTCTCAAAAAATCTTGTAGAAAGGAGGCTTCTGGAAACTCTGATTTCATTTGCACCAAATCTGCACCAATTTTAACACTTCAAATATTCACTTCCACGACAACCAGAAAACCTGTCAAGAATTTGCATGACAAACGAAAGCCTGTTCTTGACAGGTTTTTGTATTGATTGAGAACGCCCCATAATAATGAAAAGAGGTTGATAGACGCTCTTATTCATCAACCTCTTGATTACTATTTACTGAATTTTTTTATAGGTAATAATTTCCGTATAAACATTTCCCGTCCATTCCCCCGTTTCAGGATCAACCGGCTTATAGGTATCATACCACTTAAATGTTTCGGCATTCTCTACAATCCAATAAAAATCTGGCTCCACTTCTCCACCAACAGGGCGCCATTTGTCTCCATCTTTCTTGTAGTCATACTTTTCTGCTATTTCTTCATTGAAATATGCCGCATACTTAGGATCTTCCTCAAAATACATTGTAAAGGAATCGTCAGCGCTATGACCGATCCTAATGTATGAGGCAAAGTTGGCTGCCCGTAATCCATAAGGAGAACGATCCTTTAACAATATATTGTCATAAGACTCCGTTGTTCCATCAAAAACACTGCCATGTGAAATCACGGTTTGAGTATCTTCGTCAAATATATCCGTTGTATAATATTGATAATATCCATCCGATAAAATTGCGCTGTTATTACTTCCTGACGCAGACTGCAAGCCATTAGAAACTACTTCTTTTGTCTGTATGGTTCCATTCTCTACCCATGCCCCATCTGCGTTTACTGTATAGCCATCCGGTGTGGCAGTATTCATTAACAGCCATCCTGCATTGTCAAAATAGTAGCACTCCGCAGTTCCATCTCCATTACCATCAATCCACTGCCAACCGTTATTCGCATAGGAACCGTTACCATTATCATACCACCACTTTCCTTGATCTGCTCCGGTTCCTGTCTGCCAAGTTCCTGCCATTGCTGAAAATGTCATAGAGCAAGAAATTAACATTGTTGCAAGTAAAACTTTTTTTAACATCACAAAACCCTCCTAAATTTTTTATTTGTCCTATTACAGGACAACTTTTTATCACATTCACTATACCATAGTAATTGTCTTATTACAAGACACTATTGTGAATGGAAGGTGAAATATGCCAAGAATCATTGATGGTACAAAAAACAATCTTACAGGAGAAAAAATCAAACAGTATAGAAAAGAACGAAAAATGAGTCAACAACAATTATCTGCGAAGCTAGAGACATTGGCTGTATATATATGTAGAGGTTCTATCTCTCGTATTGAAGATGGTTCTCGTACAGTAACGGATATTGAACTTTATGGCCTATCCCAGATTCTACAAGTCCCCATAGAGAAATTTTTCGAAAATTAAGTGAAATAATATATTAAAAATATACTTTATAAACCTTTTGTTAAATTATTTGTTTTTTATTGCCATTTTTCCAATAATATGTTATGCTAATCTCATCAATATTTGGAGGTTTTCTTGATGATATAGTTTTAATTCCATAATTTTCTGAATACGCTCACGTGCCCGCGCGGCTCGCAGGAAAGTTTATCGAAAAGATAGACAACGAAATTTCAAAAACACAATAAATCGTGTTTTTATGCCGATCCTATTTCAATTAGGCTCGTAAAAAATTTCTGGATTCCTTCGAGTACAGCGTTTTTTTATTGCTTGCTTCTCGATGGGATCGGGGAGCTTTTTAGTTCCCAAATACTTAAAAAATACGAAAGGAGGAAAAGAGGAATAAAGTATGGATTTCAAGCTGACATTTAATCAGTTTTTTCCCCGTGGAGCTATCCTCGTAGAGAGCCGGCCTTGGCATGAATATAAGGATGGGCAGCGAACGGAGAAGCAGTTGGGACTTAACTATACCCTTGTACGCCTTCCTGGCTATGATAAAATCTCCGTTAAGGTTCCCCAACTTACCCCCATCATCTCCAATGAAGAAATCGCCAGTTCTGATACAGTTATTTTGGTGGAGGCTGAAGGATTTATCGGCACTATTTATTTTACTAAAAGCTCCGCCCAAATCTCCTGCTCCGCAGAAAGGCTGGTGATAGTAGATGCATAATATATGGAAAAAATTTTTGAAATATATTGAGGACGAAGATATACCTGGCTTACTCCGCTTCTGCCTGATCCTCCTCCCCTTTGTGGGAGGAGCCATCTGGGGTATGGGTGCCTTGATCCGCTATATAACGATTCATCAAGAAATTCTCGTTATAATCGGAATTGCCGCCTGTATGATCATCCCTCCATTTCTGAAAAAGAAAGAGAATAAACCCGAAGGAAAAAGTCTCCCAGTCAATGACAATATGCTTTTCTTTGAGCGACTTTTGACAAAAGCTCTTTTTCGGATTTTTACGGAATACTCGCAACAGTTCAATGTGATTGCGCCGCTCCGCTATTCTGATCTGAAAGATTTGATCCCATCGGGGTTTGATCCTGGAAAAAAAATTTGTGTCTATCGGTTTAAGATCATGGCAGATGGCGAACCATTATCAATGGCGGACTTCCACGAATATCTCACTATCCATATCGAAGAACAGCTAGCGAGTGGAGAACTGTCCTTAGGTAGACCAACCGTTGAATTCAATGGTCGGCTTTACCCCAAAATTTTTATCGATGAATGCAGTTTTGCGGGAGGTGCTTGGCATATCGTTCTGCTTGTCTGCGACAATGAGAATGTGTCTCGTTATATTGACAACAAACGCCAGGCCATTATGATGAAACATTCTCGCTTTACTGATCAATATGACGATCCCGACTTTCGATGAAGCACCTAAAAGTTTGTCTCGATGAGAACCTCTGTTCCGTGGGAATCGAACGATGGATTACCTTAGATGAATTTTTTACCATGGGACAGCGGTGCTTGATCGTAGGCCCAAGTGGAAGTGGCAAGACCGTTTTTGCCACTTCCCTGCTGGGGAAATTATCTTTGCACCTAAAAGAACCTGTTATATATTTGATTGATCCAAAAGGAATTGACTTTCGCTTTTGTGAGAAATGTAGTAATTACTACCCTGTTGACAAGGCTCCTGAAGGTCTGGAAGAATTTTTTGAGTTATTTGAAAATCGTCTCCATAATCCAGATGTTTTCAAACAACCAATCATTCTATTTGTGGACGAACTTAGCAGTCTGATCTTATCTCTGCCTAAAAAAGAAGGAGACTTGTTGAAAAATAAAATGGCTAGAATTCTAAATCTTTCAAGAGCCCTAAATATTTCTGTGATAACGGCTCTCCAGCGTGCAGATGCGTTTTTCTTTGAGAATGGAGCCAGAGATAACTATAATATCCGTTTCTTAATGGGGAATATTGCTAATAATAAGGAAGCTGTGGCAATGATCGCAAACGAATATCGAGAATTTATAACCCCTTGTAAAACGGGCATTGGTTATATGATTACCGATAACGGAATCAAAAAAATACGCTCTGTTCTTCCCAGAAATACGAATAAACTACATGAAGTTATATGCGAAGCTGTAAACAGGAGGCCGTCAGGCGATGCGGAGCAATAGCCTAAAGGCCTCCGGGAGTGCCCTGCTTGCAGGGTGCTCCTTTAACTTGATTAACAGGTCATATTATGCCATGATTAAAAAAACAAAAATAGATGTACCAAAATATATTGATGATCGGAGACCTGTTTCTCTAAAATCCATGGGGAATATTAAACAGATCACCATATTAGACAGACAAAATTCTGGTGCAACCATCAAACCAATATCAGCACATGAATATATGGTTGTCTCTACCGGCGAAGTCAGAAAAATTGTTTACCATGCTCATGATCGTACAGGAAACATACGGAGCCTTGAAAAAACCATGCGGAATCTGCGAGACCTAATCAACACAAATGTAACGCCCTCTAATATTCAACAAGTGCGTTTTATCACTTTGACTTACCGTGAAAATATGAGAGATACAGAAAAATTATATACCGATTTCCGTGATTTCAATAAGCGATTACGGCGGTATGTAAAGAAAGAATATGAGCTATCTTATGAATATATCGTTTGTGTAGAAGCTCAAGGACGAGGAGCCTTTCATCTACACATGATAGCCATTTTTCCCCATATTCCTCCATTTATTGAAAATGAAAAACTATCAAAACTATGGAGCCATGGATTCGTAAGCATAAAATCTCTAAATGGAAATATAGACAATATAGGAGCTTATCTGACCGCCTATCTTTCTGATCTGGACATTGAAAGCGGCATTCCATTAACCTCTGATCTATTACAAGGAGAACTCCGTGAAGTCCTAACAGAACAAGGTAACAATAAACATATCATTAAAGGAGCCCGGCTGAAGCTTCTCCCTGTAGGCTTAAATATCTACCGATATAGCCGTGGAATCCAGAAACCTGTCATAGAAAAAATGAGTTATGGAGACGCATTAGACGCACTGTCCAATGCGAATTATCAAAAGGTACATGAATCTGCTATTAAGATCTCTGATTCCGAACGAGATTTTAACAACACCTACATAAGCCAGATTTACAAGCAACTTATTAACCCCAGTTTTCAACGCAATGGTTCAACCAAACAAAACACCAAAAACCAAAACAGCCAAAACAAACATACCCCAAAAACCAATAAATAAACAATCATACTAAACACATAAAAATATCAATTCAATTCTAAAATTAAAAACAAATCTATTTATAAATCCCAAAAATAATATAATGGTTGCACTCCGTTGCCATAAGGATATTTGACAATGGATAATCTTGATTTTTATCTCTTCCAAGAAATAGTAAATTGTGGTATGCTTTCCTCATCAGAGTTTCCAGAACAGCTGTTTATGATAAAGAAAAAGAAAGTCGATTCAGTACACACTGGAAAAATTTACGAAAGGAAAGATGGTCGTTTCATTACCAGAGTAAGCGAAAACGGCGAAGAAAAGCAAGTAAGCGGAAAAAGCGAAGCTGATTTGTATACTAAACTCTATGATTTTTATTTTGGAGAAAGTAATTCAACCTTAGAGACCTTATACCCTCAATGGTTAAAGTGGCGTGAGGAACAAGCCAGTGTATCCCCTAAAACAATCAAAGAAAATAGCTATCTTTGGAATGCATACTTAAAAGATATCCAAGGTTCCAATACGATTACTAAAGCCAAAGGATTTTATCAAATTCTTTCGTGAGGTTACCAAGGGCGGAGAAGTTACAAGGAAACGCTTTAATGACATGAAAAGTGTCTTAAATGGAATTATCTATTATGCTATTGAATTAGAAATCATTGAGCATAATTATCTGCGTGATATTAACTATAAACAGTTCCGTTATAAAGCAGAGAATAATAATATACTTCCATTTACAGAAGAAGAACGCTTGAAGATCATAGCACATCTTCCGAACGATGATCTGTATTCCCTAGCCTTGAAATTTGACTTTCATATGATTTTACGCATTGGGGAACTAAAAGGGTTAAAATGGTCTGACATAAAAGGCGATTATATCTATATCCAGCGTTTTATCAATGATGATAATGAAATTATAGAGGATATTAAAGGACATCAGGAAGAAGGGCGACGGTTTATTCCTCTGACAGCTACCGCCAAACAACTTTTGGAACGAATCAGAGAAATAAACCCAAACAGCGAATTCCTATTTGTGCATGACGGCGTACCATTAGCCACTGTGACTTTTAATCGACGGTTGAAAAAATGCTGTAAGGAATTGGGAATCGAATACCGTTCATCACACAAAGTCCGCTTCTCAACTGCCTCCATTATGTATAAAAATGGTGTCGGTGCGCCAGAGCTTCAAAAAATGTTAGGACATACTACTCTGGCCATGACAACGCACTACCTTCGTTCAGTAACACCGGAAGAAGAAACTTTATTAAAAATGAATAGCGTTTTAGGTTGATCTAGCCTACAAAAATACCTTGCACCAATTTGCACCAAGAATTTTAGAAAAGCAAAAACCCCAGAAGCCTTGTAAAATCAAGGTTTCTGAGGTTCTAAGTTAGAGGCGACAACCAGATTTGAATAGCTGGACGCCCAAAATATCACGTAAAAAGGAGGGTTGCACATACCGATTCTTTTAACGCAAACAGTTCGCAAACAGACTCCTTCGTTCCATTTTTATTGTTATTTTCTTCTCTTTCCTCTATCTTATATCAGTTTTTTGAGTTTACACAAAACTTGAAATGGTCTCGATTTAGGCTTCTCACTCTTCATTATCATAGAAGAGCTGAATTACAAACTTTTCTTCAAACACTCATTCCAGTTCTTACTTTTTTCTGGGCAAGGACGCAATGTCTTATGGATTGGCTTATTGGCTTCAACGATAGCGGCTTTTTACCCACCCAAGTAAATTCGTATGCCTCATCACCATCAATTACGCTATCTGTTAGCATCTGACGGAGAGGTCGAAGTTGATAGCCTTTTTTCTCTTTGCCATTTTCGTCTACTGTCTCAGTCACACAATTCGGGAACAATGCACCAATTTTCTCTATATTCTGAATTGTCAAATCAGGTGACACCATTCTCATTTTTTCTATTCTTACTTCCTCCTAAAAATCTTTGTTCATGGCTCATATCCACCGAAACAATAGGACTTTGTTCTTCATCACTATACATAATTTTTATATCAAAATCCTGCTGGTATTTATTTGAATACATATCCTCGTAATAAAATGAAAGTACATAATCTCCCAAATTTGCACTTTGTTTGGAACAGTCCTCAGAGAAAATATGAAATACTATGGGACAAAAAGTTTTTAATGAAATTACAGGCAGATATTTACGGTCTTTAATTTCTATGTTTTTTCTGTTTAATCCATACCTTAATCTCACTGCCGTACCATTCCCAACATTCTCTATTTCCATTGGAACACATATTTTATCAACTTGAACCAACTCTTTTTTATTACCACTCGGTATCCATTTCATACCGCCATTTTCAAGCAACTCTTTCTGTAGCTTGGTTAATCGTGTTTTATAGATAATTTTCCCTTCATCAAGAATACAGTAATAATCTTGCAATTTATACTCAACATATCCCTCTTGTTTATCAATATTTTCCTCACCATTTTGGGGGGCAGCTGAAAATATTTTTATATGAGATTTTGTTTTAAGCATATCGATTGTGATAAATGGTAATGTTCTATTACGGACATCCTCCTTATAATTTTCTTGACTATATCTTATAGTCAAGAAAACACCATAAACCGCAATAGCTGAAGCAACAATTGTACCGTAATAAGACAATGCCACATCAGATTCCCAGTCAACAGCTAATAAATTCACAGGAGCTGGCTGTTTAAAAAGCCAATTTATAATCAATGGTCCAACAAACACTGCTAACAAAATCCAAGTAACCACAAGCCATGTAACAATCTTTTTGGAGTTTTTAATAATCCAGTTCTTCAAATATTTACCAGCTCCTTTCTAAGTTCCTTGACTTTCCTCTTTCTATATACTACTTTCAGTGTAACATAAACGTAGCATTAAGCAAACCCCCCTGTTTTATAAAAAGCAAACACAAATAAACTTCACAACAAAATGCAAGCTCCTCTACTGTAAGTAGAAAAAACTACACATTTTTCCTCTCTTTTTTAATGGCATACAATCAGGGGTAATAAAAGGTAATCCTTCCTCTTATCAGGGTAATAAGTTTTTTACAGCTTATTACCCTCTTTTTTCATTTTTGACTTTTATCGTATTTCTTAACAAGGTACTTAAACCTGTCTACACCTATCCCCATCTGCTGCAGTATAAATTTACGTGTCAGGATTCCTTTGCGATATTGCTCGTAATAATATTCCCATTGTTCAGGATAATCTTTCTGTGGTCTTCCAAATATTACACCTTTCTCCCTTGCTGCAGCAATTCCTTCTTTCTGTCTCTGATGGATCGTTCTGCGCTCTTCTTCTGCTATACTGGATAAAACCTCAATTACAATATTATTTACCATGTCTCGAATCCACTCCTGTCCTTCTGGTAACTGAATCATAGTGGTTGGTAAGTCAATGATTTTCAAAATAATTCCCTTTTCCCGAAACCATTCCAACTCCTGTTTGATTTCCCGTTTATTCCGGCTCAGTCGGTCTAAAGACTTTATTACCAACACATCCCCTTTTCGTAAGCCTAAAGCCCCTTTTAATGCCTGATACCCCGGCCTGTCTAAATTTTTTCCGCTGGCTTTATCAACTACAATGTTGTCTTCCGGAACATACTTTTTAAGTTCTACTAGCTGTCGATCTAAATTCTGTCCTGTACTGCTTACTCTGGCATATCCCAGTATTCGTTGTTCTCCCATGCTTAATTCCTTCTTTCTTCGGTTTTCACTAAAAAGAATAAAGAAAAAGGAACCACATCTCTGTGATTCCCTAATCCAGTTCTTTCATTATTACTTTCTCTTTACAAGCCGACTTCTTCAAGTGTTAATTCACCAGCAGATTCTGCCAGCGCTTCTACATATCTCTTAAATTGCGATTTAATTGAATTGAAGAATGTAAATAACCATTCATTTACAGTTTTTTCCATATACTCGACAGCTAAACTGGTTCCTGTATATCGGCACTGTCCATTGTCCTGTCTTTCAATCTTTACTAATGTTTGGTACTCTTCTACACTTTTAGGCCTCACGTCTTTCCATGTACTGTTTTCGATTACCTCTTGACAGATCTCACGAAAGTCTCCCGTAAAATCATATAATTCTTGTTCCATATCTATTTTCCACTTTTCGTACTCCTGTCCTGTGCCTTGCTTTAATAATGGCTCTATTACCCGACGCAATAGTTCATCGTAATAAGAAATTGCTTCATCTACCGCTTTTACAAACTGGCAATTCCATGCTGTTTCCCTCATTTTTACCAAGAATTCCTGTGCTGCTTGTAAACACATTTGCTCCTGAGCAAACAGCTTGTTTTCATTTGGATCTTCCTCTGCAAAATTATATCTTGGTTCCCATTCTGGTTGAAGCTGTAAAAACAAGTACGCTCCCAGTGGCCCATAAGACTCTGCTTTCTTTTTTTTAAGGTCATTCAAATGCTGACGGAACTTCTCCATTTTCTCTTCTTCACTCAGTTTCTCAAAACTATCCCAATCAAACATACTCAAATCCTCCTATCAATATTTACAATTTCTCCAATTAAATAAATTGGAATTGTATCATACGCATCTCCACAGCCACCCTTTGATGGGATTGCCCGAATTGCTCTGTCTATAAAACCTTTTTCTTTGTAAAACTTCAATGATTTTGCCTGGTTGTTGCTGCTCTTTACCTCTATTCCATAGCGAATGTAATTTTTATCTACTACAACAAAATCCAGCTCATAACTTCCACAGGTAGAAAAACATGGCTTATTTCCTAAAACTTTCTTTTTGCTGGCCGCCTTCTGATAAAGGCGATTTAACTCAGTATAAGCGAATGTCTCCGTTAAAAGTCCCTCCACAGCATCTTTTGGTAAAACTACCATGCTGGAAACATAATTAGCAATTCCTGTGTCCAAAAAGTAACTTCTACGATTATTGATTACATCTGTCACATCACCATTATTATACAAATCACAGTATCCAATAATCCCTGAATATAGCAGCCAGGATGCAGCCCCTCTTACTTCATTGCGGCTGACTGGTTCTTTTACGGAATCCTTTACAAATTCGGTAATATCTTCAAGCAGATTTTTTCCTGTCCCCTTTTTCTCTTCTGCCATCTGTACCAAAACTGCCCTGTATACTTCCTGGAATACACTCAGTGCTGTGCTATTAGAGAAAAACCGACTGGACTCTGCTGTGAATGTTTCTACCAGATTTTCTAAAACATCCATACATTCATCTTCACTACCTGTCTTGAGATATGTAGTGACCACTTCCGGATAGCCCCCAATTTTCCTGAAAACCCGATAGGCAACTTCTAATTTCTCATAATCTTCTGCAGGAGATTTTCCATATGGATGTAGAGAAGACAATAAATATTCCAATTTCAACGCTCTGCAAAACTCACGAAATGATAATGGAAGCATTCGTATATAAGCAATTCCTGCTGGAAGAAAGAAATCCTTGGAATGT
>ERZ791854.1102-NODE-1102-length-12819-cov-4.06009_pt1 | contig 12819 bp, 9 predicted proteins | sample MGYA00510286_ERZ791854 | MGnify/ENA primary metagenome ERZ791854 (study PRJEB30046, sample SAMN00715267) | human gut metagenome | study: EMG produced TPA metagenomics assembly of the A metagenome-wide association study of gut microbiota in type 2...
TATTGACGAGGGTATAGAAATCAGAAAAAGCGGTTCAAAACTCCCTATTGTGATTCTTGGCTACACTCCCGTTTCAGAGGCTGAAAATCTTGCTGAATATGATATTTCTCAGGCTGTTTTTTCACTTGAGTATGCAAAGGAGCTTTCCGAAAAATGTGTTGAAGAGGATTGTATCTGCAAAATGCACATCAAGGTTGACTCGGGAATGTCAAGAATCGGCTTTATGTGTCAGGAATTTCCACGGGATGAATATTCTATTGAAGAAATTTGCGAGGCTTGTTGCCTTCCGAATCTTGAGGTTGAGGGGCTTTTTACTCATTTTTGTGTGTCTGATGAAGATGCCGAGGGCAGAGAGTTCACAAACAAGCAGTATGAAAACTTTATTCATGTGCGTGACAGCCTTAAAAAGCGAGGCGTTGATATCAGCGTTGTTCATTGCTCAAACAGCGGCGCAATTGAAGATTACCCCGAAACCTGTTGCGATATGGTAAGGGCAGGTATTATCCTCTACGGACTTGCTCCGTCATCAAAGCTTGCCGACAGACTTGACCTTGTTCCTGCAATGACTCTTAAAACAGTTGTCGCTTTTGTAAAAGAGGTTCAAAAGGGTGCAACAATTTCCTACGGCAGAACTTTTACAGCCGACAGAAAGATGAAAATTGCAACCGTTCCTATCGGATACGCTGACGGATTCATCAGACAGAATGCAAAAGACGGCTATATGACGGTAAACGGAAAGAAAGCGAAAATTGTGGGCAGAATATGTATGGATCAGACAATGCTTGATGTTACCGATATTGAAGATGTCAAGACAGGTGACGAGGTTGTCGTATTCGGTACAGGCGAAAACGGTGAGCCTACTGCAGATTCACTTGCCGAAAATACAGGAACTATAAACTACGAAACCGTCTGCCTTGTCGGAAAGCGTGTTCCGAGAATTTACATTAAAGACGGAAAAATTGAGAATGTGATGTATAAATTATGAGATTACTTGCTGTTGACGGAAACAGTATTGTAAACCGTGCGTTTTACGGAATAAGACCGCTTACCACAAAGGACGGTCAGTTTACAAACGCAATTTACGGATTTCTTACAATGCTGTACAAAATTAAAAATGAAGAAAATCCCGACGCCGTGGCGATTGCCTTTGACCTGAAAACACCTACCTTCAGACACAAGGCTTATGCAGGCTACAAGGCAACACGAAAAGGTATGCCGGAGGAGCTTGCGTCACAAATGGAACCGCTGAAAAAGCTTCTTACCCTTTTAGGCTACAGGCTTGTTACCTGTGAGGGCTTTGAGGCGGACGATATTCTCGGTACGCTCGCCAAGGCTTGTGAAGAAAACGGAAACGAGTGCGTTATTGCAACAGGTGATCGTGATAGCCTTCAGCTTGTGTCGGACAAAACAAGCGTTCATCTTTGCTCAAACAAACAGGATATACTTTATACCCCCGAAAAGATTCTTGAAGCTTACGGTGTAACTCCAAAGGAACTTATAGAAATCAAGGCGATTCAGGGCGATACTTCGGATAATATTCCGGGTGTTGCGGGAATAGGTCCAAAGGGTGCAGGCGACCTCATTCAGAGATATCACACGGTTGAGTATATCTATGACCATCTTGATGAACTTGAAATCAAGGACGGTGTGCGTAAAAAGCTGACTGCGTCAAAGGAAAATGCAATTCTCAGCCGTATGCTCGGTGAAATAAACTGCAACGCTCCTGTTGACACAAGTGTCGAAAATTATGTTGTAGATATGAAAGATGCCGATGAATGTGCCGGATTTATGGCAAAACTTGAACTGTTTTCTTTAATAGAAAAATACGGCATCAAGGCTGACAAAAATACAAAGCCCGAAAAGGTTGAGAAAAATTCGCTTGAGGTTGTGTCTGATTTTGACGAAAATGAACTTTTAAAAAATGTTAAGTCAGAGAAAAAGCTCTATCTCAACTTTGAAACAGAGAATAAAGAATTAAAATCCTTTGCCGTACTTTTTGACGGCAAGGTGTATATAAGCACGGACGAAGAACTTTTTGTTAAGTTTATTGCCAACAGTGAACTTGAAAAGTACACAAGAAACATCAAAACGCTCTACGCTTATGCCGATGAGAAAAATATTGATGTTGAAAATATTGTGTTTGATATTGAGCTTGCGGCATACCTGATTGAACCGTCGTCAAAGGATTATTCGGACAAAAATCTTTGTGCCTCTTACGAAATCGCTCTGCCTGTTTGCACTGATGAGCAGAATGAAAAATACGAGGCATTTGCCTGTTACGCAGAATTGTGCGAAAAACTCGGAGATAAAATCAAGGCTCACGGTCAGGAAAAGTTGTTAAGTGAAATTGAAATTCCGCTTGCAAAGGTGCTTGCAAGAATGGAAAATATCGGTGTCTGTGTTGACCGACAGGGCATTGAAAGCTACGGCGAAATGCTTTCTGCACAGATTAAGGAGCTTGAAACCGCAATTTACGAAAGTGCGGGCTGTGAGTTTAACATCAATTCTCCCAAACAGCTTGGCGTAGTTTTATTTGAAAACCTCGGACTCCCTTGCAAAAAGAAAACGAAGAGCGGCTACAGCACAAATGCAGAGGTGCTTGAAAGCCTGAGGTATGAACATCCCGTTGTTGAAATGGTGCTGAGATACAGAACGCTTTCAAAGCTGAATTCAACCTACTGCGAGGGACTTTTAAAGGTCATTGCAGATGACGGCAGAATCCATTCAAATTTCAATCAGACCGAAACAAGAACAGGCAGAATCAGCTCAACAGAGCCGAATCTCCAGAATATCCCCGTAAGAACCGAGCTTGGCAGAGAGATGAGAAAGTTTTTTTGTGCAAGAGAGGGCTGGGCGCTCGTTGACGCCGACTATTCGCAGATTGAACTCCGTGTGCTCGCCCATATTTCGGGTGACAAAAATATGATTAAAGCGTTCAAGGATAACGAAGATATCCACGCAATCACGGCGTCACAGGTGTTCAATATGCCGCTTGATATGGTAACTCCGATTATGAGAAGCCGTGCAAAGGCTGTTAACTTCGGTATTGTTTACGGAATCGGCGCATTTTCACTTGCAAAGGATATCGGTGTTTCAAATAAAGAGGCAAAGCACTACATTGAAAGCTATCTTGCCCATTACAGCGGTGTTGACAGCTATATGAAAAATGTTGTTGAAAAGGCGAACGCTGACGGCTATGTTGAAACGATGTTCGGCAGAAGAAGAAATCTTCCCGAACTCACCTCGAGCAAGCATATGATCCGTGCATTCGGCGAGAGAGTTGCAAGAAATATGCCTATTCAGGGCACAGCCGCAGACATTATCAAAATTGCAATGATTAAGGTTGACGAGCGAATGAAAGCCGAAAATCTCCGTGCAAGGCTTGTGTTGCAGGTTCACGACGAACTTATTGTCGAAGCCCCGCAGGATGAGAGCATGAGAGTTGCACTCATCGTTCAGGAAGAAATGGAAAACGCAGTTAAAATGAGCGTTCCGCTCACAGCCGATGCGGCAATCGGAAGGACTTGGTATGATGCAAAAGGATAACAGAATGATTGCCTTTGTATGCACGGGCAACACCTGTCGCAGTCCCATGGCAGAGGCAATTTTTAATGATATGGCAGAGAAAAACGGTGTTTGCGTCAGGGCGGAAAGCTTTGGCATTGCAACCTCAACGGGACTTCCCGTGTCGGAAAATTCAGTGATTGCCTGTAAGGAAATCGGAATTGACCTTTCGGGCAAAGCTTCAACAGCCGTAGCTGATGCCGGCATTGAAAAATACGAAAAATTTTACTGTATGTCGCAAAGTCACGCAAAAATGTTGATGCAGTTTTTTCTTGTACAGCCCGAAAAAATCGCCGTGCTCGGTATAAGCGATCCCTACGGCGGCGACATTGAGGTGTACAGACATTGCCGTGATGAAATTGTTAATTCTGTAAAGGAAATATTAAAAGCGTATGAAAATTGACAGAATGACCGAAAATCAGCTTGAGGCGGTTGCACAGCTTGAACAGCGGTGTTTTTCGCATCCGTGGTCGTTTAACAGCCTTGAAGAAGAACTGAACAACGAAACCTCGCTGTTTTTTACCGCAACGGAAGACAATGCCGTTGTCGGATATATAGGAATGAGTGTTGTTGTTGACGAGGGTTACATTTTCAATGTTGCCGTTGACGGTACACACAGAAATCGGGGAATAGGTTCGGCGCTTGTTGAAACGCTTGTGACCTATGCCAAGAAAAATAACCTTTGCTTTCTCACTCTTGAGGTTCGTGAAAGTAACGGGAACGCCCGTTCTCTCTATGAAAAATTCGGATTCATCAAGGTGGGAGAGAGGAAAAATTACTACTCATCTCCAACCGAAAACGCTGTTTTAATGACACGCTGTTTTTGACATATATATGTAATAAAACATTATAATAACGATATTACGGAACTTCATCATAAATGTTTCGTAGTGAAAGGAAAATTATGAAGATACTCGCAATAGAATCGTCCTGTGACGAAACTGCGGCAGCGGTTGTTGAGGACGGCAGAAACATAATCTCCTCGGTGGTTGCTTCTCAGGTTGAGGAACACAAGCTTTACGGCGGTGTTGTTCCCGAAATCGCATCACGCCGTCACGCAGAGGCAATTGTTCCTGTTGTAAGGCAGGCTCTTGAAGATGCAGACTGCAGGCTTTCCGACATTGACGCAATCGGTGTTACATATGCCCCCGGACTTATCGGAGCGTTGCTTGTGGGAGTGAATTTTGCAAAAGGACTTTCACTTGCAACAGGAATTCCGCTTGTTCCTGTTCACCATCTTCGTTCACACATTGCGTCAAATTATATTTCAAACAAAGAATTAAAACCGCCGTTCCTCTGCCTTGTTGTGTCGGGCGGTCACAGCCATATTGTTATGGTTGAGGACTACACAAAGATGAAAATTATCGGCAAAACCCGTGATGATGCCGCAGGCGAGGCTTTTGACAAAGCCGCAAGGACAATGGGAATGCCGTATCCGGGCGGAATTGAAATGGACAGAGTTGCGGAAAACGGCAATCCGTTTGCATTCAAGCTCCCTCGTCCCGCAGTTCACGATGCACCGTATGATTTCAGCTTTTCGGGACTTAAAACAGCCGTAATCAACCTCATTCACAATTCGGCACAAAAGGGTGTTGAGCTTAACAAAGCCGATGTCTGTGCATCATTCCGCTATGCCGTTGTCGATTGCCTTGTTACAAACTTTATCAAGGCGGCTGAAGACCTGGGACAGAAAAAGCTTGTAATCGCAGGCGGTGTTTCGGCAAATTCACTTCTCAGAAGAACCCTTGCAGAGGAGTGTAAAAAGCGTGATTGGGAAATGTATATGCCCGAAAAATCTCTTTGCGGTGACAATGCCGCTATGGTCGGTTCACAGGGATATTACGAGTTTCTCAGCGGAAATATTGCAGGAACAGACCTCAATGCTTTTGCTACAATGAGTATTGAAAAAGGCTGATTTATTCGCAAATAATCACTAAGACACTTGCTATTTTATCAAGAATATACTAAAATAGTGTTAATAAACCGAAAGGACGATTTAAAATGAGCAATCCTATTGTTACTTTTGAAATGGAAAACGGAAAAACAATCAAAGCGGAGCTTTATCCCGAAATTGCTCCGAATACTGTAAATAATTTTCTCAGCCTTGTAAACAAGGGTTACTATGACGGCCTTACATTTCACCGTGTAATCTACGGTTTTATGATTCAGGGCGGTTGCCCCGAAGGCACGGGTATGGGCGGTCCCGGATATTCAATCAAGGGCGAATTTGCCGTGAATGGCTTTGAAAACAATCTCAAGCATACAGAGGGTGTTCTCTCAATGGCTCGTTCAATGATGCCCGACTCAGCAGGCTCGCAGTTCTTCATTATGCACAAGAACGCTCCGCACCTTGACGGTCAGTATGCCGCATTCGGCAAGGTAATTGAGGGTATGGATGTTGTCAATGAAATCGCAGAGTGTGACACAGACTATTCCGACAAGCCTCTTGATCCTCAGATTATGGCAAAGGTTACAGCCGAAACCTTCGGTGTTGACTATCCCGAGCCTGAAAAATGTTGATTGTTAAGAAAGGAATTTTAAAATGAATGTTTTGCTTGCAGGCGGCGCCGGATATATCGGCTCGCACACTTGTGTTGAACTCATCAACGCAGGTCACGATGTTGTAATTGCAGATAATTTTTCAAACAGCTGTCCCGTTGCGGTTGAAAGAGTTGAAGAACTGACAGGCAGAAAAATTCCGCTCTATGAGGCCGATGTATGTGACAGAGATGCCGTTGAAAAGATTTTTTCGGAGAATAAGATTGATGCGGTAATTCACTTTGCAGGTCTTAAAGCAGTAGGTGAAAGCTGCGAGAAGCCTGTTGAATATTACCGTAACAACATTGATTCAACGCTCACATTGCTTGAAGTGATGAAAAAACACGGTGTAAATAACTTTATTTTCAGCTCAAGTGCCACGGTTTACGGTACTCCGGAAACTGTTCCGCTTGTTGAAACAATGCCAAAGGGTTCTCCTACAAATCCGTATGGCTGGACAAAGTTTATGATGGAACAAATTCTTACAGACACCGCAAACGCAAATCCCGATATGTCTGTTGTTCTTCTTCGTTACTTTAACCCGATCGGCGCTCACGAAAGCGGCAGAATCGGTGAAGATCCTAACGGAATTCCGAATAACCTTATGCCGTACATAACACAGGTTGCCGCCGGCAGACTCAAGTGTCTCGGTGTTTTCGGCAACGATTATCCTACGCATGACGGCACGGGCGTGCGTGACTATATCCATGTTGTTGACCTTGCAAAAGGTCATGTAAAGGCTATTGAATATTCCGCAGAGCACAAGGGAACCGAGATTTTTAATCTCGGAACAGGTGTGGGCTACAGCGTTCTTGATATTGTAAAGGCTTTTGAAAAGGCAAATTCTATTGAAATTCCTTATGTTATAAAGCCACGCCGAGCAGGCGACATTGCAGAATGCTTTGCCGACGCAACAAAAGCCAAAAAAGTACTTGGATGGATTGCCGAAAAAAATCTTGAGGATATGTGCCGTGACAGTTGGAACTGGCAATCTCACAATGTGAATGGTTACAAATAACAAATAAATGATATTTTATTTGTGCATTCCTACAAAAAAACAATATTTTGTCAAATAATCAGTCAGCAAGAGTTTTTAGCATTGACTTTTGGTGGTTGATTGTTGTATAATTAAACTGCTTATAGAAGCATTATCACATAAGGAGGAAAAGAAAATGTTCAAAAAAGCACTTAGCCTTTTACTGTCTATGATGCTTGTTGTGACATCACTCGTTGCAACTGTAGTGAGCGTTTCTGCTGCCGGCGATTCATATTTCGTATCCGGTTGTGAAGAACTCACAGGTTACAAGTGGGCTGAGACTGAAGCAACTTGCGGAGATAATGTAATGACAGAAAACGGCGACGGTAACTACGAAAAAGTATTTACCAACGTAGCAGTCGGCAACGGCTACCAGTTCAAGGTCGTTAAAAACGATAAAGAGTGGATTGGTGTAGGCGATACCGGCGAAGACAACTTCACATTCAATGTAACAAAGGAATGTGATGTAACAGTAACTTACAACCCTACAACAAATGAAATCACTGCAACAGGTGAAGGTGTTGTAATTCCGACAGAACTTGTTGTTGACCACATTACAGTCGTTGGTAACGGTGAAGATGCATGGCTCAACGGTAAGGACTGGAAGGTAGATGCTGAAGCTAACTACATGACAGAAACATCTGAGGGTTCAAAGGTTTACCAGATTAAGTTTGAGAGCCTTGACGCTTATGAGAACTATCAGTTCAAGTTTGCTGCCAACGGTTCATGGGCAGATAACTGGGGCCTTCCTGAGCAGGGCACAGCTCCTCTCAATGAGTGGTTTGACCTTACATACAACGGTCAGAACATGATCATTGATACAGATGCAGCTGGTTACGAAGACGGTTATGACATCGTTCTTACACTTGACCTTTCAAACTTTAACTATGCTACAAAGCAGGGTGCAAAGGGTAAGGTTGACATCGTTACTGGTGCAGAGCCTACAACAGTAGCAGAGCCTACAACAGTAGCAGAGCCCACAACAGTAGCAGAGCCTACAACAGTAGCAGAGCCTACAACTGCAGCTCCTGCAAAAAAGGGTCTCACAGTTACAGCTACTTCAAACCTCTTTTCTGAGAAGCAGGTTACTCTCAGCGCAGATCAGAAGACTGTAAGGGTTACATACATGTTCCAGACCAAGGACAGAGATGGTATGTTGAACTTCCAGTATAAAATGAACTATGATCCTTCTGTTCTCAAGGTTTCAGCTAATACAAGAAAGAGTACTTCATTCGAATATCCAAATTTCGAATTCAACAAAAATGTAGCTCCTGGTTTACTTATGGGTATAGGAAGTGACACAAGTCTCTATTTTTCATCAGAAAAAGAAATAGTATTTTCTTCTGTTGAATTCGATGTGATCAATCCCGAGGCTGTAGCAACTACTGTTGACCTTGATGTAGAGTATCTTACTATTTCAAATCAAGACCCTGTATCAGAGTTGGAAATCCCTAGTGATGAAGTAGTACTCTTAGACAAATCTGTATTAAATCAGGATGCAGTTGATAAGTATGTCGCAGTTGCTAAAACTGTAACAGTTCCCGACGGTTCAGTAGAGCCTACAACAGTAGAGCCTACAACAGTAGAGCAGCCTACAACAGTAGAGCCTACAACAGAAGAGCCTACAACAGCTCCTGCTGCCGATACTACATATGTAGTTGCCGGTACAGAAAATCTTACAGGTTATGAATGGGTTGGTACACCTGACGCAGCTCCTGAAAATGTTATGACAGCTGACGGCAGCGTATTCACAAAGACATTCTCTGCTGTTCCTGCAGGTAAAAACTATCAGCTCAAGGTTGTTGCAAACACAGGCGACGAGCAGAAGTGGATCGGTCTTGACGGTACAGATAACAATGTAACTTTCGATGTAGAAACAGCTTGTGATGTTACTGTAACATTCGATCCTGCTACAAACAAGATTACTGTAACAGGTGACGGCGTTAAAATGGTAACAGACCTTGAAGTTAACAGCATTACAGTTGTTGGTAACGGTGAAAACAACTGGCTCAACGGTGTAGCATGGGGTGTTGACGCTGAAGCTAACCACATGACTCAGGTTTCTGACAAGGTATATCAGATTAAGTATGAAAATATTGAATCTGCAGATGATGCTTATCAGTTCAAGTTTGCTGTAAACGATGATTGGGCAGCTAACTGGGGTCTTCCCGAGCAGAGCGCAGCTCCTATAGGCGAAGAATTTGACCTTACATTCAATGGTGAGAACATGCTTCTTAACACAGTTTCTGCAGGTTTTGAAGAAGATTCACTCGTTGATGTAACAATCACACTCGACATTTCTAAATTTGATTATTCAACACGTTCAGGCGCTAAGGCTACTGTTAAGGTTGAGCCTTCAACTCCTGCAGTTGATAATTTAACAATCAACGCTACATCTAATATTTGCCAGGCTATCGGTTCAGGCACATTTAATGTAGGCGACAAGGTATCAGTTTACTATCTCCTTGACACTAAGGACGCACAGCTTGAAGAAGTACAGTGGGCTCTTACATATGATAAGAACCTCCTTACACTTGATTCACTTACAATGCCTGAAATCGCTGACGGCATGGTAAATATGAATGATGTTTCAGGCAATGCTTCAAACCTTGCACTTTATGATTTTGCAGGCGGCAAGAAGCTTGTTGAGGCTGTGTTCACAGTTAACGGTACAGGTACAACAAATGTTGACCTCAATGTAGTTGATCTTACACTTGGTAAGCTCAATCCTGCAACAGGCACAGTTGATGCTGATTCAGAATATGAAGCAGTAGTTAACGGCGACATGGCTAATGATCTCTTTGATCACATTAACTCAGACGCTAAGGTTGAGGCATATGTTGAGCCTACAACAACAGAGCCTACAACAACAGAGCCTGCTACAACAGAGCCTGCAACAACAGAGCCTGCAACAACAGAGCCTACAACAACAGAGCCTGCTACAACAGAGCCTACAACAACAGAGCCTGCTACAACAGAGCCTGCTACAACAGAGCCTACTACAACAGAGCCTGCTGCAACAGAGCCTACTACAGTAGCTCCTACTACACCTGATGCTACATCTGCTACACAGGCTGCAACAAAGGGTCAGTCAACAGCTGACACAGCTACTTCTGACACACCGGCTAACGGCACAAGCAGCAACGCAGTACAGACAGGTAATGCTTCTATGGCAGTAGTTATCCTCTTAGCTCTTGTTTCTGCAACAGGTGTTGTTTACTTCACAAGAAAGAGATTCAATAAGTAATTGAATTTCCTATTGTAAGACTGTTAACGGCGTTGACAGATTAAAAAAATAATTTTTCGCCTCTCGGTTTTCCGAGGGGCGTTTTTTTATATCGTAATGTTGTGAAAATCAGTTTGAATTATAATTTCAAAAATATCATTTCTTTAAAGGCAAGTCTGCAATTAATTTTTTTCACATAAATTTCACCGAGAATTGTTAAAATATTGATTGAAATTTTAGTCTTAATGATATATAATAGGGATATCAAACTAAAGGAATGAAAAAAATGTCTAAAAAAATCAAAAATATGCTTTCAATTCTCTTCGTGGCTGTACTTACCGTGTCAGCATTCTGTATTCCTGCAAGTGCTGCCGAGGATAACCTTACAATCAGCATTTCAACAGATGAAAAGGATTCCGTAACAGCTAAAGTCGGCGATACGGTAAAGTATGCTATTTATATGACCGATACAAAAGAAGAAGTAATCGGAGCCGCAATGAGTTTCTTTTACAACGATGAATATTTGAAGTTGAATGCCGATTCAATAAACTGTGAAAGCTTTAAAACTGCGATTGGCAACCCTAAACTTAAGAATTTTTACACCTTTACATGGACAGATGTTCAGAATCCCGTAAAGCTTAACGGTGACAAGGCTCTTGTTTCTGCTGAATTCAAGGTACTAAAGGGAGGCAAAACCGATCTTTCATATTTCATCTCGGATATGTACGGCGATGATATGACATATCTCAAATCGTATAAAATCACCTGCAAGCTTTGGGTGAACGGTAAAGAGGTAGAGGATAGTGCCGTTCCGATAGTAAATAATGATACGGCAAATTCCGAAAAAATTCAGGGCGATTTTGTAAACTACATTGACGGAATGGGCGAGGAAAACTCACCTAACAAAGACGACCATAAGTCGGTAGTTGTTGAGAAAAAGTACATCTCAACTCAGCAGAATAGTCAGGTTGTAGATGTTACAAAGGTTGTTGAGAGCTCTGCAAACGGTTCGGGTTCAAACACGACATTAATTATTATAATTGCAATTGTTGTTGTTTTGATTGCCGCAGGTGCAATTATTTTCGTAAAGAAAAAGGACGAAAAAAAGAAAAAATCTGCGGACAATAATGCAATGTCGGACGACGCAGATGCGGATAAATAAAACAGATAAATATCTTTTATAGGAAAATTTTTTATAATACAAGCTAAATACACAAAATTGCGATTGCAATTTTGTGTATTTTTTTGTTTTAAGCTTTTTGAAAAAGATTGCAATTTTGAAAATTTTGTTATATAATGATTCCATACCGATAGAAATCGGAAATTTTTTTGGAGGAGATTCAAATGTCAAAAAAACTTATCAGTATCATAGTGTCATGCGCTCTCGTTCTTTCACTTGCTCTTGTAGGTGTAATCGGCGTTTCTGCAGCTATTGATACAGACGGTCGTTATGTCCCAAGTGAGGGCGTAAAAGAAACACACAAAGTTTACTTCCTTATGCCTGAGTCATGGAAGAGTGAAAAGTTCAATGCTAATGATGCAGGTGCATACTGGTGGAACGGTTCAGACGCAGGCAGCTCTCTTGACGGTACGTCAGTAGGTGTTGCTTGGCCGGGTTATAAGATGCAGGTTGAAAATGCTGAAAATAACATCTTCTATCTTGACCTTCCTACAGATGTTCCTAATCTTGATTTCAACAACTACCTTAACGGCGGTCTAAGGACAGAAGATGCCGCAACAGGTAAAGTAACTTACGAGTTTAGTGAGGAACAGTTTAAGGCTGCTAAGCAGACTGCCGATGTTTCTTGTCAGTACTATTCGGAAGGCGACAATGAATATTATGACAATTTGCTTGACGGCGAATTCTGGACAAAGGCTCAGGAAGCATTTGACGGTGATGACAAGACATTCTTCGGTAAATTTGCTGACAACTTCTTTGAGGATCCTGACTGGGGTATCTCAATGTACCTCACCAACATGATTTATGTTATAGACCCTAGCAACACTTCTGTAAGCGTAACAGGTAAGGAAACATATGCCGGTGAGTTCTACTTCTACTATGGTCTTAACGAAGAAACAGGCAAGTACGAGTACGGTTCACTTCCTAACTATGATATGGCTAAGGAAGCAGGTCTTGTTCAGTCAGTAGACAAGAATGCTACTCCTGATCAGGCTGCAACAACAGCTCCGTCAAGTGACAAGAAAGATGACAACAAGACAGATTCTACAAAGAACACAGTTCCTACTGCAGGTCAGAACCCAACATCTTCTGCAAACGCAGTTTCAACTGCTGACACAGCAAAGAGCACAGACAACAGCGCAGTTCAGACAGGTGCTACAACAGCAGCTGCAGTTCTCGCAGTTCTCCTCGTTGCAGGCGGTGCAGTTCTTTACACACGCAAGAGATTTGAATAATCTTAAATAATTATACATAATTATTTGATGCCCTCCGCTT
>ERZ791854.1142-NODE-1142-length-12280-cov-6.11305_pt1 | contig 12280 bp, 14 predicted proteins | sample MGYA00510286_ERZ791854 | MGnify/ENA primary metagenome ERZ791854 (study PRJEB30046, sample SAMN00715267) | human gut metagenome | study: EMG produced TPA metagenomics assembly of the A metagenome-wide association study of gut microbiota in type 2...
AAAAAAATCAGCTACAATAATAAAATAAAGATGAAAGACTGCCAGCGAGGACGGCGGGTTTGGAAACAGTATCCGCAAGCGGCACGGGTAGGGGGTCTTTTCCGCCAAGGGTCTGATCGGGTTTGAAGACCGGGCAGACCAGTCGAATTTTTGCGCACGAACATCAATACCTGCACTTTTATGCCCGCACGAAGACTATCTGATTTCGAGAAACGCGCGAAAGGCGTTCATTCGAGCGCCAGAAGCGTTTCGGACAGGGTTTATGACGCGACAAATTCGCTGACCGTTGTCGACGATAGCAAAAAGCAGGGCGATGTCGTCGCCATCGATCCCCCCTCGGGGCTCACGGCGGACGCGAAGAAGGCCTGGACGGACGCGCTGAGCGAAATAGCTCCTCTGGGGCTTCAGAAAAGCGATTTGAAGACGCTTGAGCGGTGGTGCCGGTACTACGCCCTTTATAGAAAGGTGGCCCGCAAGGTCGAAGACTCCCGGGAAGACCATCTGATAGAGATCGATGATAAGGGAAACAGGAAAGTTTCCCCGGAGTTCACGATCATGATGCAGATCGACTCGGCGATGTTGAAACTGGAAAAGGAATTGGGCTTTACGCCCCTCGCGCGTATGCGTGCGCCCGCGCGGGAGGAGCCGGAAAAGTCGAACGTTTTTAATGCCTTCGAATAGAAATTACCTCAAAATAGCCGAAAACTACGGGGAAAAAGTGATTTCCGGTGAAATCGCGGCCTGTGGATGGGTGAAAAAGGCCATTTCCCGCCAAAATGACGATTTGGAGCAGTATTCGGGGGAAAACAGCCCCTACTACTTTGATGAGCGCATGGCCGCCCGGATCTGCAGGTTTATCGAGTGCCTGCAGCATACGAAGGGCGAACTCGCCGGTCAGCGCATACGCCTTGAGCCGTGGCAGTGCTGGATTTTGACCACGGTTTTCGGTTGGAGAAGGACATCGGACGGCGGCCGAAGGTTTAGGCGGGTCTATATCGAGATCCCCAGGGGAAACGGGAAAAGTCTGCTGAGCTCGGGCGTCGCTCTTTACTGCCTCCTGGCGGACGGAGAGCCGGGTGCCGAGGTTTATTCTTTCGCCACGACTAGAGACCAGGCCGGAATTGTTTTCGGCGACGCCAAGCGCATGGCGCAGGACAACCGGGATCTGCGTTCGCATTTCGGGCTTGAGGTTTTGGCCCACGCCCTCTATGTTCCGAAGACAAATTCCACCTTTCAGGCGAAATCGGCTGAGGGTTCGACCCTTGACGGCTTGAACACGCATCTGGCCGTGGTCGACGAGCTGCACGCCCACAAGCGGCGCGACGTCTACGACGTGGTCGAGACGTCCCTCGGAAAAAGAAGAAACAGCCTGATGTGGGTGATCACCACGGCGGGCAGCGACACTTCCGGAATCTGCTACGAAGTCCGTTCGGTGGTGACGAAAATTCTCGACCGATCGGCGAATGATCCCTCCCAGTTCGGGATCATTTACTCGATAGACAAGGACGACGACTGGAAGAGCGAGGCGGCTCTTATCAAGGCCAACCCCAACTGGGGGATAAGCGTCAGGCCGGAGGTTCTGAAGTCGCTGCAGAAGAAGGCTGTCGCCGTTCTCTCGGCGTCTAACAACTTCAAAACGAAGCACCTGAACGTCTGGGTGAGCGCCGACACCGCCTGGATGGATATGGAGAAGTGGAGAGCCCTGGGCGACTCCTCGCTCGACCCCTCGGACTTCGAGGATGACGAGTGTGTGGTGGGGCTTGATCTGGCCACTCGCAAGGATATATGCGCCAAGGTCAAGGTCTTCAGGCGGTACGTTGACTCTGTCCCCCATTATTTCGTTTTCGGGGATTACTTCCTGCCGGAAGAGGCGATCAAGAGCTCCGCCAATTCGCAGTACGCGGGGTGGAGCGAGCTGGGGTTCCTCACCGCCACGCCGGGATTCACCACTTCCTTTGGAGCGGTTGAAGACTCCATAAGGGAAGACTGTTCTAGGTTTGCGGTTTCAGCCGTGGCTTACGATCCGTGGCAGGCGACTCAGCTCGCAAACGAGTTGTCGGACGGCGGCGCCCCGATGGTCGAGGTGCGGCAGACGGTTCAGAACCTCTCGGAGCCCATGAAGCTGCTTGAATCCCTCGTGCTTGAGGGGCGCATTCACCACGACGCCAACCCGTGCCTCGACTGGATGCTTTGCAACGTTGTGGCTCACCTTGACGCCAAAGACAACATTTACCCGAGGAAAGAAAGGCCGGAAAACAAGATAGACGGCGCGGTCGCGCTAATCATCGCTCTCAGCAGATATGTCGAGAGCGAAGAACAGTCAGAGGATTTTTCTAATTTCGCTGAGATGGCGGTTATATGAACATTCGGAGATTTGTTAGGAATCTGCGCTTCTGGGGCGGGGCGTTAAGCGACCACTCGGGAGAGCAGATGGGCGTTCCGGGCGTGTCGCCGTCTACAGGCGTGGTTTCCCCCGACAGGGCGCTGCAGCTCGCTACCGTCTATGCGTGCGTAGACATGATGGCGTCGACCATTTCGGCTTTCCCGCTGATGGTGTACCGCCAGAGCCGGGGAAAGAAGACAGCGGCGAACGACACGAGGCTTTGGAACCTACTGCACGACTCGCCGAACGCTGATATGACACCCGTCGATTTCTGGCGGGCGATGATCGTCCAGCTGATGCTTCGCGGCAACGCGTACGCCGTTATCGACCGGGATGAACTGACCAAAGAGGCCGTTGCGCTTTATCCTCTTTCGGCCGATCAGATGTCCGATCAGATCACGGAAGACGGCGTTCAGATCTACGTTTACAGCAAGGACGGGAAGCAGATAGTTTATCCGGCCGAGGCCGTTCTCCACCTTAAGGGAATCGGGACCGGGTTTCACGGGTTCAGCAAGCTCGAGTTCATGACGGACTCGATCAACGAGTCGCTCGACATTCAGAAGTTCAGCGGAATACTCGCCAACACGGCCAGCAAGCCGTCCGGCATTGTCGCGGTCAAGCACCAGCTCAAGAAAGAGGATCGGGCCGCCCTGATGGCCGCGCTCGGGGAGTTCAAGTATGGGGACAAGCGGTTCATGTTCATCGAGGGCGACATGGACTTCAAGCAGGTCGCCATGAGCCCGCAGGAGTCCCAGATCCTCCAGACAAGGCAGTTCACTACGGAAGAGATTTGCCGCTGGTTTGGCGTGCCGCCGCAGCTCATCGGCGGAGGGACTACGGCCTCCTGGGGTAATGGCATCGACCAAATCACTCAGGGATTCGAAAAGTATGTCGTTCGCCCGATGGTCGTTTCCATCGAGCAGGCCATTTCAAAGCGGGTTCTTACTCAGCAGCAGAGAAGGCGCTACGCAGTTGAGTTTTCCATGACGAATCTTTTGCGGGCTTCGATGGCCGATCGCTTCGCTGTTTATTCGACCGCAGTCCAGAACGGAATCATGAGCCGCAACGAAGTGCGCTCCCTTGAGAACATGGATCCGCAAGATGGGGCCGATGAGCTTACGGCGCAGACGGCGCTTGCTCCGCTTTCTTCCCTGGGGAAAGTCGCAAACAACGGTTCGCCCGACTCCGGGAGGGTTATCAAGTCATGAAAAAGCAGTTTATCAACTTGTCGGCTGATCTTCAGGCATCCACCGCTGAAGACAGGTGGATTTTTAAGGGCTATGCCTCCGTTTTCGGAAGCGGAAACGACCGCGGCTTCTCCATCGCCCCCGGCGCTTTCAGCGATGTGATCCAGTCCGGGGCCATTCCCTCCATGTTCTTTAACCACGATCGTCTGGGCGTGCCTGTTGGCCGGTGGCTGAGCCTTGCCGAGGACGACAAGGGCCTGAAGGTCGAGGGCGAGCTGAGCAAGAGAGTCAGCCAGTCTTCTGACATCCACGGGGCTCTCCTTGACGGGCTGATCACCGGGATGAGCATCGGCATCGTCTACGACCCCGAGGACATGAAAGAGGCCGATGGGAAGTACTCGCTTCATAGAGTTGCCGAGCTCCCCGAGATCAGCCTCGTGACCTTCCCGTCCGATCCTGAAGCGAGAGTGGCCGAGGTTCTTTCCGCCGATGAGATTGATGAGGCTATTGACCGCATTCAGTCTGTTAGAGATTTTGACGGTTTCCTGCGGGATGCGGCGGGACTGTCCCGCCGTCAGGCCAAGCGTCTGGTGGCTTCCGTCAAGACAGCGTTGACGGCTGAGATCGAGCGAGACGCCCGGGATCAGAGAAATGCCGCTGCATTTAAGCGTCTTAATGACGCTATTTCCAATCTTTAAAAGGAAACTTATATGACCGAATTTAATGAAATCGCCGAGAAACTCGAGGCTAAGCTGGCCGCTGTCGCCGAAGACCGCAAGGCCTCTGACAAAGCCCGTGACGAGCAGCTCAAGGCTCTGTCCGACAAGCAGGTCGAGCTGGCGAAGTCCATGCTCGAAGTCGAGCAGAAGCTCGCTAAAGCGCCCGCTCAGGTCCAGAAGAAGGCCGCCACTCTTGACTCGGTTTTGACCGACAGCAAGCTGTACGCCGACTTTGTTTCCGGCCACACCCGCAGCGTTTCTGCTTCGCTCGCCGCCATCACGACCCCGGGCAACGGCGTTCCGGCCTACCGCGTCCCCGGCGTTGTCGGCTCGCCCGAGGAGCAGACGTTTGACGTCGAGCGCGCGTTCTCCCACGTCCCGACCGCTTCCAACGCCATTGAGTATCTGAAGGTGTCCTCCGAGACTAACGCCGCCGCGGCAGTCGCCGAAGGCGCGGCTAAGCCCGAGTCCGCTTTCACGTTCTCCGTCGCCACGGCCCCGGTCCGCACGATCGCTCACTACGTCCGCGTTTCCCGCCAGCTCGCTGACGATGCCGCCGCCGTGACCGCGTACATCAACAACCGTCTCGCCTACGGCCTGAACGTCGCCGTTGAGAAGCAGCTGATCGCCGGTGATGGCACGGGCCAGAATCTGTCCGGCATTTTCACGACCGGCAATTTCACCGCCCACGGCCTTACCACGGCCAACTTCGCCAACGCGAGCGAGCTTGATGTGGTGCGCCGCGCCGCCACGCTTCTCCGCATGGCCAACTTCACACCGTCCGTTGTCTTCCTCAACCCGCTCGACTACGACGCTCTGATCGGCGAGAAGGACAAGCAGGGCCGGTATATGCTCGCCAATCCGACCGCCGAGAACACGCAGAACCTCTGGGGTCTTCGCCCGATCCTGTCCTCGCAGATCACCTCGGGCCAGTTCATCGTCGCCGATGCCGCCCAGGGCGCGACCATTTACGACCGCATGTCCACCGAGGTTGCGATGTTCGAGCAGGACGCCGACAACGTGACTTCCAACCTGATCACGATCCGCGCCGAGAAGCGTCTGGCGTTCGCTATCGAGAACACCGCCGCCTTCGTTGGCGGTGCGCTTGTTCTTTCCGCTTCTTAATTAGCGGCTGAGCCCGGAGGGAGGGCTGCGAGGCTCTCCCTCTCTTCTATATGGAGTTTTGTTATGAGTGAACCCATTCTTACGCTGTCGGAGACAAAGCTTTGGCTTCGAGTCGAGACCTCTGAAGAGGACTCACTCATCACGGCGCTTATCGCTGACGCTACCGAGCTCGTTGAAACCTATTTGAAGCGTCCCGTTATCGGAGCGGCCGATGAAAACGCCGTCTGCAAGACGATTGACGATGTCCCGGAGAGCCTGAAAATAGCCGCGCTTTCCGTGGTGGCCCTGAAATATGAGAAGAGGGATGCCACCGCGGACGATGTCTCCGATAGGCTTCTTACCAATGCCGGGCTCGACAAGTACATCGACTGGAGCGCCTGAGATGCCCTTGGCCATCGGGAACTTCAACCGCAGGGTAACGATCCAGTACCTCTCTTCAGAGGCAGACGACTGGGGTCAGCCTAAGAAAGAGTGGTTGGATCTTTGCACGGTCTGGGCATGGATTAAGGCGCCGACCGGCATGGGCACGATCACTTCCGAGTATCAGTCAGAGTCCGGCGGCATTTCTCGCAGCCAGTACTCGATTCGCATCCGCTATCGCTCGGACGTGACAGCGAAGATGCGGGCCGTCTGCGAGGGAACGATCTACGACATCCGCTCTGTAATACAGGACATGGCGGGACATGAATACACCGACCTTGTTGTTGCCGTGGGAATGAACGATGGCTGATTGGTCTTTTGGGGTAGACACCAAAGAAGTGGACAAGCTCCTCAATTCCTGCGCCGATCCGGATATGAGGCTTCACCTCGCCCGTTCGATGTCGGTGGCGGGGGCGAAAGTGATTGTCGATGAGGCCGTCAAACGCGCCCCGGTCTATAAGCCCGGAGTCGGAAGGGACGGAAAGAAGCAGCGCATCAACGCTGTTTCGGCCGCTAACGCCGGAGCCTTGAGGGACGCTATCTACCAGGCGTATCGCGATCAGCTGAGCAGTGCGAACCGGGTTATCTACTCCGTTTCGTGGAATTCTACAAAGGCACCGCACGGGCACCTCGTTGAGTTCGGGCATTGGCTTGTGAGCGGCAAAGGAGGAAACAGACGGGTGATTAAGTGGGTTCCGGCTTATCCATTCCTTCGCCCGGCCTATGACGCAAAGAAAAAGGCCGCTGTGGCGCAGATGATCAAGCGCGGGCGGGAGCGTCTCCCCGAGCTTCTTCGCGAGGGTATGAAATGACGACGATTGAGCAGGAAATATACTTGCGGCTCAAGAGCCTCGTCTCAAACCGCGTTTATCCCGATGTGCCGCCGGACAACATGCAGCTTCCTTTCATCCTGTATCAGCAGGTCGGCGGCGAGTCTGAGCAGTATATCGACAATAGGCTCCCCGACGCCCGGCATTCCCGCATCCAGATTAACGTCTGGAGCGAGACAAGGGCAGAGGCTAACACGATCGCCCGAGAGATCGAGAAGACGCTTGTCGAAAGCGATCTGGTCTGCGAAGCCTACGGCGGCCTGACGGCCATATATGACGATGACGCGAAGCTTTACGGCACTCGCCAGGATTTCGGTTTCTGGTATTAATTTTTCTGCCGCCTTGAGCGGCTTTTTTCATAGAGGAGAGCCTCAAGATGGCTTCTATTTTCGCGAATGGGACGCTGGTCTCCATTTCTTCCACTTTCAGCGAGGCGCAGACGATCTCCGCGATCACCAACGCGGCCTCGGCTGCCGCGACCGTTTCCGGAACGCTCTCGCAGGGCGACATCGTTCTGCTGGCCAGCGGATGGAGCGGTATTAACCAGCGCGCCGCCCGCGTTTCCGCTTTCGCCACCTCTGCCGCCACGCTCGAAAACATCGACACCTCTGATACCGATGTTTATCCGACTGGCGAGGGCGCCGGTTCGATCATCGCGGTCAAGGACTGGGTGCCGATCAACCAGATCGCGGAAGTCAGCAAGTCCGGTGGGGATGCCAACTATGAGCAGTGGCAGTTCCTTGAGGATCGCACCGGCCTTCAGCGTCAGCGGCCAACCTATCGCAGCGCCAAGTCCATCGACCTGACGATGCACTTTGACCCGCAGTTTGCCTGGTATAAGGCCCTGCTCGCGGCAAACGCTGCGGGCGACCTGCGGGTTCTGAAGATCGTTTCGCCGTCCGGCGATGTGGCTCTTTACCCGGTGTACGTGAGTTTTGATGGAGATCCCACGCTTGAGATCAACACGAACGAGACGGTTTCCGCGTCCTTCGCCCTCGCGGCGCCGTACACATACTATCCCGCGGCTTAATTGAGGAATCGTGACCCATGGCAGGCTTCAAAATCGTAGCTAATCCGAAGTTCGATGCGGATCTTACGTTTATCTGCGCCGGAGTGGAGCAGAGTTTCAAAGCGACTTTTCGGCACATGGGGTGTAAGGAGTTCACCGCGCTCTACGGGAAGCTTTTCGATGTGAAGGACCCCGACAAAGCGGCCGTTGACGCCGTTCTGCAGGTGGTTGATTCGTGGGACATCGAATGCCCCCTGGACGAAAAGAACGTCGTGAAGCTTCTCGACAACTATCCCGGTTTTGCCTTCGCTTTGCTTCAGGGTTACCAGCAGGCCATCGTCACGAAACTAAAGGGAAACTGATCGGGGCTGTCCGGGAGATCTACAAATCTCCTGAGACAGCCGCGGCAGACCTCGGGCTTTCTTCCGCGTTTTTCGAGGAGGATAAGCCCTATGAATTGTGGGAGGAGAACGCTCTTCCTATTCAGCTCTTCCAGGACAACGCCACCCAATGGAGAACCGGGGCAATGGGTGTTGTCGGTCTGGACTATACGGTGTTCTTCCACGAATTGGACCGCAAGGGAATAACCGGGGAAGAGTACGACCAAGTAATGAAAGCGATTCGGGTCATTGAATCGGAAGCCCTGAATCAGATCTACAAAGACCAGAAGAGGAAGTGAACCATGGCAGATGAAGTCGTCGGAACAGCCAGAGTAGACGTCAAGGTCAATGTAGACGAATTCAATGCCGGCATTGCCGCGGCTAAGCGGCAGATGAAGGGCTTTTCTGACGCATCGAATGATGTGCAGAAGCAATACGCCGGGCTGACGGCCGCTCAGAAGCGGGTTGTCGACAGCCTTCTTCGTCAGGCGAACACCTTCGGCATGTCGAAGGACGCGATGCTTGGCTATCGCATCGAGATGAAGACTACCGGGGACATTCACGACTATCTGAAAAGGAAAATCCTGGAGTCTCAGGCCGCGGCCCAGACTGCTTCCACCAAATTCAATCAGTACGGTAAGTCGCAGAAGGAAATCGCTGCTGCTATGCGCGGTGTACCGGCTCAGCTGACCGATATTTTCGTAAGTATGCAATCGGGGCAGCGTCCGCTTACTGTTTTGTTCCAACAGGGCGGCCAGTTAAAGGATATGTTCGGCGGCGTTGTTCCTGCGGCTAAGGCTCTCGGGTCTACGCTTGTCGGAATTGTCAGCCCCGCAACAGTTGCCGCAGCCGCTCTCGGAACGGTCGCTTACGCCGCTTATGCCGGAATAAAGCGGGATGAACAGCTGAATTCAGCTATCACGATGACGGGCAATGCCGCCGGAGTGACCGTTAGTCAGCTGAATTCTATGGTTAATTCCATAGGCAACGCAACCGGTAGTTTCTCTTCGGCTCAGGATGCTGCCGTTCAGTTGGCCGGAAACTCGAAGATAGCGGGCGATGCTTTTGAGTTGGTCGCTTCCGCTGCCGTCAACATGAAGGATGTGACGGGGCAGTCCATCGAAGACACAATCGCTCAGTTCAATAAGCTTGCTGACGATCCCGTAAAGGCTTCTCAAGCTCTCGATGCTCAGTATCACTATCTGAACGCTTCCACCTTCGAGCGCATCAAAGCGTTAGAAGATCAGGGACGACAGGAAGAGGCTGCGGCTCTCGCTCAAAAATCTTACGCTCAGGCGATGAAGGAGCGGGCTGAGGAAGTCAAGGCAAACCTGAACGCTCTGGGGAGAGCCTGGGCGTGGGTTGGAGAAGAAGCGTCCAAAGCTTGGCGGGCGATGTCGAGCATTACCCAGGCTTCAACCACCGAAGATCTTCTCAAAAAATATCAGGAGCGTTTGGCTGATTTAGGCCCCGCTCAGACTGAAGCCAAAAAATGGCTGGGAGACCAGATCTCTAAGCTTCAGAAGCAGATTGACTCTGAGCGCAAAGTAACCGCCGAAAAACAGAAGCAGAAGGCTGCTGATGATGCGGCTAAGGCGTTTATCGCCGACTCTGACAAATATTTGTCGGATAGAGAGAAGAAAGACCGGGAGCATCTTAAGAATCTTGCTTCGATCAACGCCCAGTATAAGGCTGCTAATGGTCTTATTTCCGAGTCCGACTACAAGAGCCGCATAGCAAAAGAGAACTCCCGCTACCAGGCGAGCATCTCTAAAGGCGGTCGAAAGGCATCGTCTCGCAAGAGTGTTTCTTTAACGCCCTACATAACTCGCGCCGATGTGTCCGAAATTCAGGATGCGCTGCGGGTTGAAAGAAGCTCGATACAGGCGCAGACAACCGCTCTTGATGCCGCTTATAGAAGCGGCTCGATGACTGCGGCTGATTATTTCAGCCAGAAGCGTGATCTTGTCAATCAGGATACCGAAGCGCAGATCAAGGCTCTTGAGAAGCAGAACGCCGTCCTGTCAAAGGAAAAGGCGAACGGGCGGGACAGGATCAATCTGCAAAAGCAGATCGCGAGCAACACTTCGAAGATGCAGGAAGTGCGCTCGTCCGCAGCCGCGAAGCTCTCGGGAATCGATGCTGATGAAACAGCCGCTATCAGGAAGCGTCAAGCGGCTCTGCTGTCCTATAAGCAGACCTTGGCCGACCTTCTCGCCACATCACGCACCCAGTACGGTCGGGAAGAGGCCACGGCATGGATGGGCGGACAGGCTTCTTCCTACGCATCGGGCATGAACGGAATATCGGACCGGGTTTCGAGCGAACGCCGGAAGCTGCAGTCCGACCGCGACCAGCAGATGGCTCTGGGGAAGTGGTCGGACGATGACGAAAAGGGCTATCAGAAGCGTCTTACCATCCTGAGCAATTATCAGGAGGAAGCGGTCGTCCTTTGGAATAACCACTGGAACACGCTCAGATCCGGCGAGGAAAACTGGGTAAACGGGGCGGAAAAGGCTTATGACGACTATCTCGAGAGCAGTAGGAACGTTGCCTCTCAGACGGAAAAGCTTTTCGGCGACGTGTTTTCCGGGCTGGAGGATTCGCTCGTTGACTTCTGCACGACCGGGAAGGCGAATTTCCGTGATTTCGCCACTTCGATCCTCAAGGACATGGTGAGGATTCAGGTCCGGGCGGCCATGACGGGGCTGTTTAAGTACATCGGCAGCACGGGGGTCGCCTCTTCCATCGGCAGCCTGTTCGCCGCTAGCGCGAACGGAAACGTGTTCAACGCCCCCGGTCTGCACCAGTACTCAAATCAGATTGTTTCGAGACCCACTCTCTTCCCCTTCGCCAAAGGTGTCGGGCTGATGGGCGAAGCGGGGCCGGAAGCCATCATGCCGCTTACCAGAACGAGCAGCGGCCGTCTGGGCGTTCAGGCCCAAGGCACTGCCGGAGCGGTCAATGTTGTCGTAAACGTCTCTTCCGATGGAACCGGGACGACAAAGACGTCAACCACTAAGAATCAGGACTTCTCTATGGGCAATGCTTTGGGCCGCCTTGTGGGAACCGCGGTTCAGTCCGAGATGATGAACCAGATGCGCCCAGGTGGAATCCTGTGGAAGTGGCGGGCCGGGAGGGTTTAAGACATGGAAACATTTACGTTCAAGCCAACGCTTGAGTCCTCTTCGGGCAGCGTGAAGCCCCGCACTTTATCAGCCCAATATGGGGATGGATACAGGCAGGTGGTTGGGGATGGAATTAACAACCTCCCGCAGGCATGGAGCCTCCAGTTTTCGGGCGATGAGGACGAGATCAAGGAAATTAAGGCGTTTCTCGATGCTAGAGCCGGATACGAACCGTTCTATTGGAAGCCGCCCTTCTCCGACAGCACTTTGATCTGGACGGCTGCTGACTACAGCCTCACGCCCAAGGGTGGGAGGATTTGGAATTTGTCTGTCGACTTCATGCAGTTTTTTGGAGCTTAAATGACAATTGCTGCGGACATTCAGAAGCTCTCGCCCGGGAAGCTGATCGACCTCTACGAGCTGAAGCTTGATGGGGTGGGTGGGGAGAGGCTGCGCTTCCATGCCTACACAGAATCGGGCTCGATCTGGTGGCAGGGAGAGGAATATACGCCCTGGGCAATGCAAGTCACAGGATTCGAGCGCACAAGTGAGAGCCAACAGCCTCAGCCATCACTCACGATCAGCAACGTGGGCGAGGACGCTAATGGAAATAAGATTCCGGGCATTATTTCGGCCCTTTGCGTGACTTATGACGACCTGGTGGGCGTGAAGCTCGTCCGCCACAGGACGCTCGCCAAATACCTTGACGCTAAAAACTTCACCGAAGGCAATTCCTCCGCCGATCCAGACGAGCATCTTCCTGACGAGGTCTGGATTGTCGAGCAGAAGGCGAATGAGACCAAAACGGAAATCGAGTTCACCCTTTCCACAGCCCTTGACTTCGCTAACAGGCAGCTTCCTTCGAGGCAGATTATCGCCAACCTGTGCTGCTGGAAGTTGAAGGGGGGATACCGCGGAACATATTGCGGATACACCGGATCTGCGTACTTTGACGCTGATGGAAACTCCGTGGCGGACGCCGCTAAGGACGTTTGCCCAGGCCGCTTGAGTGACTGCAAGAAGCGTTTTGCCGCTCAGCAGGGTGTTTCCGAAGACGCTGCTGTCATCAACTTCGGCGGCTTCCCGGCCGCCAACACGA
>ERZ791854.1175-NODE-1175-length-11900-cov-2.87505_pt1 | contig 11900 bp, 10 predicted proteins | sample MGYA00510286_ERZ791854 | MGnify/ENA primary metagenome ERZ791854 (study PRJEB30046, sample SAMN00715267) | human gut metagenome | study: EMG produced TPA metagenomics assembly of the A metagenome-wide association study of gut microbiota in type 2...
CAGCATAAGGTCGAACATTCTTGAGAAAAAAGTGTAAACCAATATTGACAATATCAAAATGACCTTCCATTACCGTAAGGGCAAGGATGACTGCAATTGCAAGGTGTAACTGGACCAAGCTTAGGTGCAACACTGTGTGGCACCCTTGAAATGCCATTTTTGTTAAAGTTCTTCTGAACTTTCATATATTTCTTACTCATCTTAGATATCTCCTTTCACCATAAGAAAAGGCCCCGAAGCCTAAGCTTCGAAGCCTTATCATTACCTGCACTCTTTTTGTAAGTGCTGTTTTCTTATTAAATTGCCTTTTTCAAGCTCATTCTTGACTTTGTACCTAGCCAAGTCATAAACATAATCCGGAGCTTTGGATATACCGAGTTCCCAATCCTGCATGGTTCTATACGGTATTCCCATCCATTCAGCGAACTCTTTTCTGTTCATGCCAGTCTCTTTCCTAAGAGATACAAAATTCTCAGAAGCAGCTGACTTTTGTACATCTTCCAGTCCGGATTTTTTCTTTTGGAGATTGCTTCTAACAGATGATTTACCAGGCATTATAGAGAAGCCTCATGCTTCTTGGTTGCAGCTTTTGTAGCTGCATCCTTTGCCGGATCTTTCTTTGCAATCTCCTGTTTCTTTTCTTTCAGATCTCCAAGGACGGAATCCTTATCAGGTGCATCATGTTCAGCCTCACGCTGACGTTCCTCATACTTATCAGCCAGCTCAAAAATATGATTCTGGCTGTCGTAATGATAAACATGATCCGTAAGCTGATCTGCAGGCTCAACCTGAGTAGCATTGACCTCTTTGACCATGTTTTCCAGCTCCTTGGCTGTCATCTGGCCATTGTCCTTTACAAGCAACACCTCATGGATACTGCTTGGGAGAACGAAGAAGTCACCGCCCATCTTCTGAGCTGCATCTTCCATGAAATTCGGATATGCAATAACACCGGCCCCATGAATCTTATCCGGAACTGTAGCAACAAACATCTGCTCATCTTCCGGCGCGACCTCAGGAATCATGCCAGGTGCAAGCTCACTCATTACTTCCGACATACCTCTGATCTCAGAAGGTCTGATCTCTGGTGCATTCTCCATGGCATCAGCGCGAAGCTGCTCTTTGGTAATGCCATACTGATCAAGCAACTGATTGGTAACAAGGATTGTTCCATTGCCGGAATCTGTCTGATCAAGCACAAAGCGATAAACAACAGCCATATCCTCCATTCTTTCATGAGGTACGCTCTCAAGAAGTTCCGCATTCTTCTCTGCAGAAACCACTTCCATAGAAAGCTTACTCTTCATCTGCTCATAATCAGAAAGCGACTCCAGATCGACCTGAGGGGATTCACGGAATCCTTTCTCCACTGCATCAGCAAAATGCTCAGCAATCTCTGGGATTGGTGTACCATTCTCATAAGCAGCAAATGCTTTCTCAACGCTGATGTTCACTCCAATGGAACTGTCCACAGGTCTTACTGTGATAGCATCATAGCTGTCATTCATCTTATCTACTCTACGAGCAGTAAGTTCAACATCAGCTCCTCTAACAGCAAGTTCAACCTTTAAAGCATCCTGGAAACCTTCTTTGAAACGTTCATAATCCATATTCAATTTTCTCCTTTTCTTTGACAGTTTTAATAGAAACACCGGCGCGCGCTTTCCGGTTTCGGACAACAAAAAAAGCGCCACACACGACCTTGAGGGTTTGGTAATGTGGACGCTTAAATCTGCTTCCTATTCTTCTGCAAAAGAAAAACAAGTGAGTGGCTTTTGTTTACCTCTCACTTGTCTATGATAATAATAGCACCGTTAAAACTATAAGAAAAGTGCTAATGTCGGTCGAGACGAGACAAAACGAGTCAAAATCGGTCAAATCTCTATTTTGTGTCTATTTTATAAATCATATCTCCAGTATTCCAGATATTCATAATTCCAAATAACGGATTTGACTCTTCAGTCCATATCCATCCTTGATAACTTGTGTCATATCCATTGTATCCTTCAGTAACTATTTCAAATTCTGCACTTGGAAATTTTTCTTTAAATTCGTCCAAAGAATAACTTCTCCCTGAAAACGACCTTTCTCCGTCATATCCATATGGATTATCAAACACCATAATGTTGCATTCTTCAACATCGGTCTTTGTAAATTCAATTACACCTGAATAACTTCTTTCTTCCTCCTGCTTATACTGAAAGATTCTATCCATTGTTAACTGCAAACTATTCTGGTTAACTTCAAGCTTTTGAATTCTACTATCATGTAAACTTAGATGAATATTACTTGATCTATCCCTTATGTAATTTTGCTTTTCAGAACATGAATCAAGTTCAAAAGATAAAATATTATGGTCCGAAGTAAATGTCTCTATCAACTTGAAAGCAATCCTTTTTGAATCTATCGATTTTCTTATGAATATCTGATCTATTGTTGTCTGTCCAGGCTTGTAAGTAATTACTTCATCAGGCACTAAGCCTCTGTATTCATCACTATTTGATAATACACTAAGCCAATCCTGATCATTGAAATCACCCAAAATAATATCAGCCTCTTTTAACTGAAATTCCTTACTAATTTGTTTTTTGATATCAACATCTGTATTATGCAAGCCAAGTAGCAGTATATTTTTATCAGGATGTTTCATTTTTATAAGTTTGTTTTGGAATTTTGCCTCAGCCGACAAATCCACTTTTTTCCATCCACTGTCTTTAAGTGTAATTGCAACTACATTGCTCTTACACCTTTTATAATCACTATTGGCAAAAATCTCATATCTAGACTGTTCAAATAGATGACTCACATTGATAAACTGGTTATCAATAAACTCTTGCAAAACCACAATATCATCCATTCCAGTCAAAAGGCTATCCACAATCCCTTTAATCTTTGTCTTAAAATCAAGATTCCGCGGATTATAATACCCACCTTCATGCAATGATCCATAAGCTCCGCAAAACTTATTGATATTAAAGCTTGATATTCTCATTTATAAATTCTCCTAAGCATTATATTCTTGTCAATAACTCTTTTAAACAGCCAATTCCTTCTGCTCCCCAGAGAGTTAAGGCTTGAGGAACCACTGCAACAATGATACCCACAATAAGTCCTTGCCATCCAAGAGATGCAGATCCATTAATAAATGAACAGATACCACCAATCACAAAGAAAGCCCCTAACAACCAGCATACAATATTTGCCAAGCCACCAATAAAACCAATTGCAAGCATCAGCAATGTAAGAACCGCCTGTACCGGCAATAATGCGATTCTAAGGATAAATCTAAAAACTGTTCCAATACCATACAATACTGTCATCATAGGTTCCCCCTTTCCTTCTCCATCTTTACTTTATAAGCAATTAATCGGAGCACATATTCCGGAGCCTGTCTACGTCCCAGTTCCCATTCCTGCATTGTTCGATAAGGAATTCCAAGCCAATCAGAAAAGTCTTTACGATTCATACCAGCTTGTTCTCTAATAGCTTTAAATTGGTATGCTACAAGTCTACGCTCACGATTAGCATCATTCTTATCTATATGCTCCACTTCAATTTCAATGCCTTCAACATTGTAAATTTCTTTCATCATAGGCGCCTCCTTTATGTAGTCATTGCGTATATCTCTATCTATATTATAATGTAGTCAATGCATATATGTCAATATATAAGAAATACCCGCAAAGCAGGTGTAATCTGCAATGCGGGCATCCTGAGTCTTATTCAGTTTTTAAAGCAATCCTTCAACCTTACGCTTTATTACCCAATAAACATCTTCAATATCACGATCAGATAATTTCTCAAGTAATTTAAAGAACGAACTGTACTTAGCTGCAAGTCTCTGCTCTTCACCTGCTTCTGTAAACTCTAGGAACAGTAATTCTCTTACATCCACTTCATAGATACGAGAGAACTGTGCAAGTTCATCAGCAGATATACTTCTCTTCCCAGCTTCCATTTCGCTCATGGTCGTCTTTTTCAAGTTCATGAGCTTTGCAGCTTCATCCTGAGTAAAACCTGCCCTAACACGCGCTTCTTTAAGCTTTTTAGCTGTAAATTCCGACATTTTTGAACCTCCTTCTAAGTTCGGATATTCCGAACTTTTTCCAAAATGGTTAATTTTTACTGTTCGGATTTCCCGAACTTCTGACAAAAATTTTGTCGAATGCAGTCAACAATTTCTTGTGTCTAGCTCTCATTACAGCTTGGTTGAAATTAATCTTAAGTTAAAAAATATAGGGTGTCTTTGCAGACACCCTATACTAGGAATAGCTTTATTTCAAGCTTTTCTGGGTAATGGAAAGTATTTTCCGGATGATAAATCCTCATACTTTGCTTCATGAAATCTTTGGAGATTTCAAAAGTTCCCAAAAAACAGCTTGCATCTTTTACTGACGTGACTCGGCGATAGCTGCCTGAGCTGCTGCCAGTCTTGCGATTGGAACGCGGAATGGTGAGCAGGATACATAATCCAGACCAATCTTGTGGCAGAATTCTACAGAAGTAGGATCGCCGCCATGCTCGCCGCAGATACCTACATGCATATCAGGACGGGTGCTCTTGCCTAACTTGATCGCCATTTCCATCAGTTTTCCTACGCCGGTCTGATCCAGTCTTGCGAATGGGTCGTTCTCAAAGATCTTTGTATCATAGTAAGCATTTAAGAACTTGCCTGCATCATCACGGGAGAAGCCGTAGGTCATCTGTGTCAGGTCATTGGTACCAAAGCAGAAGAACTCAGCTTCCTTTGCGATCTCGTCAGCTGTCAGAGCTGCTCTTGGGATCTCGATCATGGTACCTACTTCATACTTTAAGTCAATGTCGGATGCTGCGATCTCAGCATCAGCTGTCTCAACAACTACCTTCTTAACAAACTTTAACTCTTTGATATCGCAGATCAGAGGGATCATGATCTCCGGGCAAACGTTCCAGTCAGCGTGAGCCTTCTTTACGTTGATTGCTGCACGGATGACAGCCTTTGTCTGCATCTTTGCGATTTCAGGATAGGTAACAGCCAGACGACAGCCGCGATGTCCCATCATCGGGTTGAACTCATGGAGAGAATCACAGATTGCCTTGATGGTCTCAACGCTCTTGCCCTGTGCTTCTGCCAGCTTCTTGATATCCTCTTCCTCGGTAGGAACAAACTCATGCAGAGGCGGATCCAGGAAACGGATGGTAACAGGATTGCCCTCTAAAGCCTCGTAAAGCTTCTCAAAGTCTCCCTGCTGCTCAGGAAGGATCTTCTCTAAGGCTGCTTCTCTCTCTTCTACTGTCTCGGAGCAAATCATCTCGCGGAATGCGTCGATACGGTTGCCCTCGAAGAACATATGCTCCGTACGGCAAAGGCCGATACCCTCTGCGCCCAGTTCTCTTGCCTTTGCAGCGTCTCTTGGAGTATCTGCATTGGTGCGGACTCTCAGTCTTCTATATTTGTCAGCCCATGCCATGATGCGGCCGAACTCGCCTGCGATGGTAGCATCTACCGTAGGAATAATGCCGTCATAGATCTTACCGGTAGAACCGTCGATAGACAGCCAGTCGCCCTCATGGTACTCTTTTCCGGCCAGAACGAACTTCTTGTTTGCCTCGTCCATGATAATCTCGGAACAGCCGGATACACAGCAGGTACCCATACCGCGGGCAACTACAGCTGCGTGGCTGGTCATACCGCCGCGGACTGTCAGGATACCCTGAGAAGCCTTCATTCCTTCGATATCTTCAGGAGATGTCTCAAGACGTACTAATACGACCTTTTCGCCTCTTTCCTTCCACTCTTTTGCATCCTCAGCAGTAAATACGATCTTGCCGCAGGCAGCGCCTGGGGATGCAGCCAGAGCCTTTGCAACCGGCTCAGCCTTCTTTAATGCCTCTGCGTCAAACTGTGGGTGAAGCAGGGTATCCAGATTACGGGGATCGATCATCTGAACTGCCTTCTTCTCATCGATCATGCCCTCATCTACCAGATCACAGGCAATCTTTAAAGCAGCCTTAGCTGTTCTCTTTCCGTTTCTGGTCTGCAGCATATAAAGCTTCTTATCCTCAATGGTGAACTCCATATCCTGCATATCTCTGTAATGATCCTCCAGAATATGGCAGATGCCTACGAACTGCTCATAAACCTCCGGCATAACTTCCTTTAACTGGTCAATCTTCTGAGGGGTACGGACACCTGCAACCACGTCCTCACCCTGAGCATTCATTAAGAACTCGCCCATCAGGTGCTTCTCGCCGGTAGCTGGGTCACGGGTAAATGCAACGCCTGTACCAGAAGTCTCGCCCATGTTTCCGAATGCCATCATCTGTACGTTTACAGCAGTACCCCAGGAATAAGGGATATCATTATCGCGGCGGTATACGTTTGCTCTTGGGTTATCCCAGGAACGGAATACAGCCTTGATGGCCTCCATCAGCTGCTCCTTAGGATCGGTTGGGAAATCCTTTCCGATCTTTTCTTTATATTCAGCCTTGAACTGATTTGCCAGCTCGTGAAGATCCTCAGCGGTCAGCTCCACGTCCTGGGTTACTCCCTTCTCAGCCTTCATCTTATCGATCAACTCTTCAAAATACTTCTTTCCAACTTCCATAACAACGTCGGAAAACATCTGGATGAATCTTCTGTAGCAGTCCCATGCCCAGCGCGGATTACCGGACTTTGCAGCCAGAACCTCTACTACTTCCTCATTCAGACCCAGGTTTAAGATGGTATCCATCATACCCGGCATGGAAGCTCTTGCACCGGAACGAACGGAAACCAACAGAGGATTCTCCTTATCGCCGAACTTCTTGCCGGTGATCTCCTCCATCTTTCCAATATGCTCCATGATCTGGCCCATGATCTCGTCATTGATCTTTCTGCCATCTTCATAATACTGGGTGCAGGCCTCTGTTGTAATCGTAAATCCCTGTGGTACAGGTAATCCCAGATTTGTCATCTCCGCAAGGTTAGCGCCCTTACCACCTAACAGGTTTCTCATGGTCGCATTGCCTTCGCTGAATAAATAAACCCACTTTGTAGCCATAAGTTTCTTCCTCCTCATTCTGGCAGATTCCCTCAGGACTCTGCCGCTCTTTAACCGGACATACCGGGAAATTTCCTGTGCCCGCCTATCAGACGGAATCAATGGTTCTCCTTATCCGTCCACCTCGTTTATTATATCACAAAGATTGGGGGAGTAAAGTCCTTTACCGACAAAATTTTGAAAAAATTTGGTTATTTTACAGCAAAATTTACTGTAAGCGTTTTCATTTTCTGTCATTTTCGTATATTCATTTATTGTTCGTATATGCGAACAAATATTTTATAGTAACTATTAACAAAAAAATGTGCCATTCCTTTCTGCATATGAAAAATCCCCCGCACAAGCGGAGGATTTTCCCTATACCTTAAACCGATACCCAACTCCCCAGATGGTCTCAATGTACTGAGGCTTGGCTGTATTAAATTCAATTTTTTCCCGGATCTTCTTAATATGCACTGTAACGGTGGCAATATCGCCGATGGATTCCATATCCCAGATTTTGCTGAACAGTTCCTCCTTTGTAAATACATGGTTGGGATTCTGGGCTAAAAAGGTTAACAGATCAAATTCCTTGGTTGTAAAGGTCTTTTCCTCTCCTGCCACCCATACTCTGCGGGCTGTTTTGTCGATCTTTAAACCGCGGATTTCAATAATCTCATTGGCGGGCTGGCCGCTTCCGATCAGACGCTCATAGCGGGCCATGTGGGCTTTCACTCTGGCAACCATCTCGCTGGGACTGAACGGCTTTGTAATATAATCATCTGCTCCAAGGCCCAGACCGCGGATTTTGTCAATGTCCTCCTTTTTGGCAGAAACCATAATAATAGGGGTATTTTTAATCTCCCTTACCCTGCGGCAGATCTCAAATCCGTCCGTTCCCGGAAGCATCAGATCCAGGATCAGGAGATCGTAGTCTTCCTTTAAAGCACGGTCCAGACCATCGGTTCCGTTATTTTCGATCTCAACCTCAAAGCCGGACAGCTCCAGATAATCCTTTTCCAGCTCTGCGATGCTTTCTTCATCCTCTACAATCAGTATTTTGCTCATTCCTGCATAACCTCCTGATATTTTCTTAATACAAAATGGATCTCCGTTCCGATGCCTTCCTTGCTGGTGGCCCAGATGCGTCCTCCGTGATCCTCAATGATCTTGCGTACAATGGACAGTCCGATCCCGCTGCCGCCCTGAGAAGAGTTTCGTGAGGAATCTGTACGGTAAAAACGGTCAAATATGTTGGGAAGATCCTTTGCCGCAATGCCTTTTCCATTGTCCTCAATCTCAATCTGGATAAAGTCTCCCACATCCTTGATCCTAATATTGATGATCCCTTTTTTCTTGTCCAGATATTTGACGGAATTGCTGATAATGTTATTGATCACACGCTTCATCTGCTCTGCATCTGCAATGACCATCACATCCTCATCCGCATAATTGAAATATCCCAGCTCAATGCCCCTTGCTTCCATATCCAGACCCACCTCTTCCAGACAGTCCTTAAAATACTGGGATACATTGATCTTTGCAAAGGTATAAGGAATCTTATTTGTGTCAATCTTGGAGTAAAAGGTCAGCTCATCGATCAGTCGGTCCATATCATTGGCTTTATTATAAATCGTGCGGATATATCTGTCCAGCTTCTCAGGTGAGGAAGCAACCCCGTCCAGAATCCCTTCTACATACCCCTTAATGGCTGTAATGGGAGTCTTAAGATCATGGGAAATATTACTGATCAGCTCCTTGCTTTCCTTATCATACTGAAGCTTTTCCTCTGCATTTTCCTTTAAACGGATCCGCATTTCTTCAAAATCCTGGCAAAGCTGGCCTATCTCATCATCTGCATCTACATCCAGGGTAAACTCCAGATTGCCGTCCCGGATCTGCTTGGTAGCCTCCTGAAGCTTGTTTAATGGACTTAAAATCGAATGGTATACCCAGACCGTAAGGGCAAACCCCGCTACCACCAGAATCGCCACGCCCAAAAACAACATTTCCCGAAACATGGACTTTACTTCAGGAAGCAGATCGTCTACATTGGAAACAATAAACACACTTCCCTCGGCACCGTCCGAAAACTGAAAATCCATCTGCTTGATCAGATGCTGACTCTCGCCGTCCAGATAGATCCCACCTTCCATGCGTCCCTTCATCACATCAAAATCCGGAAGCTGAGCGCAGAGAGACGCATCCTGCGGTTCTCCGTTCGCCCCGTAATAAATGATCGTATCCTCACGGCGGACAATCAGATAGGCATACTGTTCATTTAATTTTGCATTCACTTTATCCAGATATGCCGGATCCTTGTAATTATCCGGGTTTTCATCCAACACCTTTCGGATATCTTTCTGCGACTGTCTGGTCAAACGGTTAAATACCTGAAGGGAATTGCCGTTTAACAGTTCAATCTGCTCTGTAAGACCATATGCTTCTTTAAAGGACTTTTCCTGATAATCGCTGAGGGCGATCACAGAAAGGTAGATCATAAGCATCGGAAAAACGGTTATGATAATAAATGCTACCGCAAGCCGTGTCCTTATCTTCACCTTTTCATCCTCCTTCCACTGCCCTCGGCGCAGCACGCAGACAGGCAATTTACATATAGTTTAAGTATACCATACTTATGGCGGGGCGTTTATAAAATCATTCTAAACTTTTCTACGCGCCGCTTGGAAAAGGCATATGAAAAAAGCACCCGGAAATACCGCTTTTAACGGTTTCCCAGATGCTGTTTTCTTTCATTTTACATATTCCCTAGAAACGGAACTTATCCTCAAAGTAAGCCTTCAACTCAGCAATCGGTACGCGTACCTGCTCCATGGTGTCGCGGTCGCGGACAGTAACTGCCTGATCGTTCTCAGAATCAAAATCATATGTTACACAGAACGGAGTACCGATCTCATCCTGTCTTCTGTAGCGCTTTCCAATATTTCCTCTGTCATCAAACTCACAGTTATAGTATTTTGAAAGCTCTGCAAATACCTTCTCAGCGCCCTCGTTAAGCTTCTTGGAAAGAGGCAGAACACCAATCTTTACAGGAGCCAGCGCCGGATGGAAATGAAGAACAGTTCTCACATCGCCCTCTCCGATCTCTTCCTCATCATAAGCAGCACATAAGAATGCCAGTGTAACACGGTCTGCACCCAGTGAAGGCTCGATTACATAAGGAATGTATTTTTCCTTGCTCTCGTCATCAAAGTATGCCATATCCTGTCCGGATACATTCTGATGCTGGGTCAGGTCATAATCGGTTCTGTCCGCAATACCCCACAGCTCACCCCAGCCAAAGGGGAATAAGAACTCAAGGTCTGTGGTAGCCTTGCTGTAGAAGCACAGTTCCTCCGGTGAGTGATCTCTTGCACGCATCTCCTCCGGCTTGATGCCAAGGGTCTGAAGCCAGTCAATACAGAACTGCTTCCAGTATGCAAACCACTCCAGATCGGTGCCCGGCTTGCAGAAAAATTCAAGCTCCATCTGCTCAAACTCTCTGGTACGGAAGGTAAAGTTTCCGGGAGTGATCTCATTTCTGAAGGACTTTCCAACCTGTCCGATACCGAAGGGAACTTTCTTTCTGGAGGTTCTCTGAACATTCTTAAAGTTTACGAAAATACCCTGTGCAGTCTCGGGTCTTAAGTATACGGTATTCTTAGCATCCTCAGTTACGCCCTGGAAGGTCTTAAACATCAGGTTGAACTGACGGATATCTGTAAAATCGTGAGCGCCGCAGCTTGGACAGCAGATGTGCTTATCCTCAATATACTGCTTCATCTCTTCCTGAGACCAGCCGTCTACAGAGCCTTCGATCTCGATACCGTGCTCATCATTATAATCCTCAATCAGCTTGTCTGCGCGGAAACGCTCCTTACACTGTTTACAGTCCATCAATGGATCAGAAAATCCGCCCAGATGGCCGCTGGCTACCCATGTCTGGGAATTCATCAGAATCGCACAGTCCACTCCTACGTTGTATGGGCTTTCCTGAACAAACTTCTGCCACCAGGCTTTCTTTACATTGTTTTTAAGCTCAACACCCAGATTGCCGTAATCCCAGGTATTTGCAAGACCGCCATAGATCTCAGAACCAGGGTATACAAAACCTCTGTTCTTGGCAAGAGCTACGATTTTATATACTTACTGTCAGCAAGCCCCTTTCAGGGCATCACTCCAATATAATGCAGCTTACTCCCTCAGACGCGGTTTCCACTGTATGAACATCCCGAAGGGTACAGCCCTCACTTATATAGCGGATCTTTTTTTCCGCGGAAATGACCCCCTGGCCCGAAACACGAACCGCAAGACCTGTTTCCTTTAAAATTTCCTGCTGATCTGCCGCTTTTCCCTCTGTATCCAGATAAGAAGTCTGTTCTTTCAAAGCCAGGGACGCAGGACTGCCTATATCAATCGAATCAAAGGGCATCCCCTCATCTCCTATGTCCTGTGAAAACTCCACCAGCCGGGAAGGGGTATCGTATTCCGTCACCAGAACTGCCCTTCCATCCTTCATACTCACTGTATCAAGAGCAACCGGAAGCTTTTCTGCCCCCTTCTCATTTTCAAAGGCTGGCTCTTCGCCCTGAGACTGGTTAAACTGGCTGATTCTCTCTCCGGCAAAGGCTTTTAACTCCTCTTCTTTGTAATCGCCTTCCCCGAAGCTTTCGACAGAAGCCCAGGAAACGCTTCCATCGCCGGCTACATAAAGGGTATTTTCCGTAAAGGCTTCCCAGCTCCCTTTGGATCTGGCACAGCCGGCAAAAAAGACGGTGCAGGCTGCAAGAAGCAGGATTCCTCTTATGCTTTTCTTCATATTTCTTCCTTTCTTCCAGGCTTCTCCTGCATCCGCGGGAGCAATATACCGCTTATTATATCTTCTGATGCGTATAATTT
>ERZ791854.1186-NODE-1186-length-11799-cov-2.43171_pt1 | contig 11799 bp, 9 predicted proteins | sample MGYA00510286_ERZ791854 | MGnify/ENA primary metagenome ERZ791854 (study PRJEB30046, sample SAMN00715267) | human gut metagenome | study: EMG produced TPA metagenomics assembly of the A metagenome-wide association study of gut microbiota in type 2...
GGAAAGGGGGCTTTTCTTATGAATCTGTATACCCGTCTGATCAACAAAGACCATCCTCTGCCACCAGACTATGTTCCTGAAAATCTGACCGACATCGGAATTCCATTTGACGCACCCTGCGGTGATCCGAAACGTCTGTTGGAAATCCGCACCGCACATGCAGCCCTTATGCTGATACAGGCAGCACAAAGAGAATCTCTGATTCTTACCGGAATCTCCGGATATCGCTCCTACAAGCGCCAGCAACAGCTATGGACACTCAAATCCTACCTGCTCCACTCCATACCAACAGATATCTCCTGCTCCTGTTAATCCTTATGTTGCATTACCCGGCACCAGTGAGCATCAGAGCGGACTTGCACTGGATGTTTCCTGTCCTGCTGTTAATCATGAATTAATTACAGAATTTGCCGAAACTCCTGAAGGTAAATGGCTTGTCAGAAATGCATCTCTATACGGTTTTATTATTCGCTACCCGGCAAATAAAGAATCTGTCACCGGTATTCCCTGGGAACCATGGCATATCCGTTATGTAACCCGTCCACTTGCCAGTTGTCTCGCACTGACAGGACTCACTCTTGAAGAATATTACACTACCTTCGGCGCTCCTTTACAAAATCCTGAAACAACAGTCCCATAATTTGTACTTTTCTATTTTTTCAATGCTACTACCTATAATATTTATCTGTTTAGCTTCATCAGACATTTCTATAATAAGATTGTAACAGCTTCGTACTCTCACAGATTACGAATTAAAATGCATCACAATATCACAGATTTCGCTTTTCGTACCAACACGCATGTTTGGTCCGAAAAGCCCCACACCGGATGTCACAATATTGTGCATGTTATCCTTTTTCAGATACCCGCACGCATTCTCCCATAAGAATTTAATCGTGATATTTCCCGGAAATAACTGTCCATCATGAGTATGACCACACAAATCCGCATCCACACCGGCATCAGCCAGTTCCTGAAGTTCTCTCGGCTCATGGTCAATCACCAGCACTGGCAATGATAAATCCATATTATCAGTAATTTCCTGCGCAGTCTTTCGCTCCTCAATTCCCCGGCCTGGTCTTTCATAATCCGGTCGTCCATACAGATAAAACGCATTATCAATTAATACATACTCATCTCTAAGCAACGTAAATCCGGCTTTCTCCAGAAACTCATCCATCTCCACACTACTCTGCTTCTTTGCCCTGCCACCAAAAGTAAATCCGGCAAGAATCTTTTCCTGAATGTCATGATTTCCATAACAGGCATACACACCATACTTTGAATGGATTCCCCTCAAAATTTCTGCCAGCCTGTCCGGATTATCCAATGCCTCATATTCATTGTCAAAAATATCTCCTGCAACTACAACCAGATCCGGATTCTGAGCATTAATTTTCTCTGCCATCTGCTCCATCTGACGACATCCAATGTTATATCCCAGATGAAGATCCGCAATCAGTACCACATTTAGCGACTTTAATTTCCCCGCTTTCTTGCCAACGGAAATCTCGTACTTCGTGGTCTGTATATTTCCGGCATTGATTACTCCATAAATGCTTATTACTGAAATAATCACCGCACATACCGTACCAATGACCGCAGTTCCCACATTACTGAAAAGAATCTCTCTTCCCGGAAAATTGATATTCTTCAGTGGATATTTAATGATCAATCTCACGCCATCAGCGATTCCCAATGTCATAATTGCATACACCAGAACACCAAGCCAATAATTACTCAGAAGTTTCATAAATCTCCGAAAACCAGAATCCGGCGCCATAAATGCAATCAGAATACTGAACACAACAAAAAGATAAACAAGACCGATTCCCCTGCACACCCACACATTCTGAAAAACAGCATGCAATACCTGAATCCAATGTATACTTCTAAACAGAATATAAGCACACACCAACAAATACAGCGGTGCTAAATAAATTGCTATCATGTATAGCTCCTCCTTTTCATCGTTTTTTATTATACAAAAAAGAATCCTCAGTTGCCACTATTGGTTTCTGAAGATTCTCTTAATTTATTATAAATTATTATTGCTCCATCTGCCTTCCAAGAAAACCGGTTGCCGTCTTTATCAGCATCTTCTCCGACTCTCCCATCACATCTCTCTCATTCTTTCCAAGCAGAAGCACTGAACCCACTGCATCTCCTGCGCTGATAATCGGCTGCATAATCTGTGAATATAACGGTTCTCTCTGCTCCTGTGTCACTGGAATCCGGCTTCTGTCATTTCCATTGGCAAACACCGAACCTCTCTCCGAAATTGTTTCTTCCAGAGCTTTACTGATAGGTTTCCCCACGTATTCCCTGCTGCCCTGACCTGCCGCAGCTACTACCTGGTCATGGTCAGTAATACACGCTACCATCCCACTAGACTGAGCCAGAGCCTCTGCATATTCTTTTGCAAAAATATTTAACTCTCCGATCGGTGAATATTTTTTAAGAATAATTTCTCCCTCCCGATCCGTAAAAATCTCCAAAGGTGTTCCTTCTTTTATCCGCAAAGTTCTTCTGATTTCCTTAGGAATTACAACTCTGCCAAGATCATCAATCCGCCGAACGATTCCTGTAGCTTTCATGCACTTTTCTTCCTCCTGTTTTTCCTGTTCTGAAGGCTATAATATTAGTCTTCAGATTTTTTACACTCCCTGCAACACTTCGTCTAAATATGTCTTAAACATTATATTTTTACGCTTCTGTCTGCAAGAATTTTTACATCATGTGCTGTATGGTTATTATGTGGAAAAACAGGCAGAATATACATTTCCATATTTACCAAAAATCGTTATTTTTCTTTTATTATTTTCCAGTAAGCAGTTCTACTAATTCCTCTCTTGTCAGGCTGCCGCCGTCAGATTCAATCCCGTTCCTCCGGCTTTCAGAGAAATGCAGAACACCTGCGTATCATCCTTATTAAAACTCTCCACCATCTGTGCGCGCTTTTCCTTACTTACAGAGCCGGTCAGCATATAGTAGCTGATTTTCTCCTCTTCAAGTCGTTTCGCAAGATGATCCATCATTGTCGTAAACTGAGAAAACAGCAGGATTTTGTGGCCACCTTCTACCGCATTACGAATCATATTCAGGCACATCTCTTTTTTTGCAGAATCACCTTTATAATCCTCAAAGACTAATGACGGATCACAACAAATCTGTCTCAATCTGGTAAGTTCCGCCAGAATTGTAATTTTAGATGATTTAAACTCTTCTTCAGACTGTTTATCAAGCATCAGCATCATTCGTTTTACATGAGCATCATAAAGTTTCTGCTGCTCTCCTGTCAGCTGGGCAAACATGTTCTCTTCCAGTTTGTCCGGAAGGTCGGTCAGAACCTCTTTCTTTAATCTTCGAAGTACAAATGGACGTATCATTTTCTGCAAACGCTTCATCGCATCTTCATCAGAATTCTGAACTACCGGAATCTCAACCTCTTCCCGGAATTTCTTATAGCTGTAAAGAAAACCTGGCATCAGATAATCAAAAATACTCCATAATTCACTGAGACGATTTTCCACCGGTGTTCCTGTCAACGCCAGTCTGAATCCTGTCTGAATCTCTTTTACTGCTTTAGCAGCCTGTGTATTGGCATTCTTAATAAACTGTGCCTCATCAATAATCTCACACTGAAAACTGTATTTTTCATATTCATTACTGTTCTGTAAGCGCAGCACAGATAAACTTTTTTACCTTTAATTCAATTAAGAAGCGTTTCCCGACATATTTCTCATCAGCGTCTTTGAAATCATATTTTATGTACCTCTATATAAAAAGAACCCCTCCACCAGGCAGCCTCAATCTCTGCTCAAAGTGAAGGGATTTCCTCATCCATCGCTATTTATTTTACACGATAACCTTTGCAACTGCAAGACCATAAACTTCAAGTTTATCGTTTCCGTTGCCATAGATCCAGCTTACTTCTCCTTCCGGTGCAGGAATACTGACAGCCTCTGTTCCGAAATTCTGATAAATATAATATTTCTCATTTTCATTCTCTCTCACTGTAATCTCCAGTGCATCCGGAATCTCTTCTTTGATTCCACAGGAAACGCCACTGTCTTTTAATACTTTCTCAAGGAAATCTCCATAGAATTCCTTATCTGCATCTGCTGCCACATACCATGCCTTGCCTTCGCCATATTCATTGACAGTCAGGCAGGAATATCCTTCATAGAAATCACTTCCATAAGTCATTAAAGTACGTGCCCCGCGAAGTTCTACAAGGTCACACAGATACTTGCAAGTATAAGTCTTATCCATTCCAAGTTCATTACCCGGTACAGGAACGAAAGAATTCTCTTCCCAGTCATAAAGACCATCAATCTCTGTACTTCTGATTCCCAGCACATCCATCAGTCCATGCGGAGTTCCTTCCAGATAACATCTGTCAGTATCATCTGCGATTCCTGACCAGTAACTTGTCACCAGAACACCGCCGTTCTCCACAAATGCACGAACTTTTTCTGCGAAACCTTCTTTGAACATATAAACCATTGGCAGCGCCAGCACTTTATAATTGTCCAGATCACAAGTCATATCAATCACATCTACATTCACGCCCTGCTTACGGAAACCTCTGTAGAATTTCAGCATTGCTTCCAGATAATGCAGACCTTTATTTCTCGGGCCCTGGCTGTCTTCCATTGCCCACTGGCTGTCCCAGTCATAAATCATGGCCACCGGACTGCTCATTGTCGTTCCCGCCAGTTCCTTTAACTCTTTTAAAGTTGCTCCGACTTTGGAAACCTCTTTAAATACTCTCGTATCATTTCCACCGTAATGATCGATCACCGCGCCATGGAACTTCTCAGAAGCACCTCTGCTCTGGCGGATCTGGAAATAAAGAGCACCCTCTCCACCATGTGCGATTGCCTGCATAGACTGTGCAAAAAGCATTCCAGGTTTCTTTAACTTGCTGACGCTCTGCCAGTTTGTAGAAGTCGGGCAGGACTCCATCTGGAAGAATGGTTTACCTTTCAGAGAGCGCATCAGGTCATGGCACATTCCGTTATCATAAGCCGTATCGATCACTGCTTCTTTATGCCATGTCGGGTAAGTATCCCAGGAAACCACATCAATTTCTTTTGCAATTTTAAAGTAATCCAGACCTCCGAAATAATGCATCAGATTTGCGGTTGTCGGAAGTGTGCTTCCACCCTCTCTCAGCGCGGCAATCTCCTGATGAATGAAGTCTGCTGTCTGATGAGTAACAAAACGTTTCCAGTCCAGGTTCAATGCATGAAGCTGTGTCTCACCAATTTTAGAAGGACTTTCAATCTGATCAAAACTGTTGTAAGTATGGCTCCAGAATGTTGTGCACCACTGATCATTCAGGTTTTCAATCGTCTGATATTTCTCTTTCAGCCAGTTACGAAATGCTTCCTGGCAAAGAGGACAATGGCATTCTCCGCCATACTCATTTGAAATATGCCACAGGATAACACCCGGATGTGTGGCAACTTCCTGCGCCAGTTTCTTATTGATGATATGTACCTTCTCTCTGTAAACAGGAGAAGTATAGCAATGATTATGTCTGAATCCAAACAGTGCTCTGTGACGTGTTTCATCTACACGAAGCACTTCCGGATATTTATCAGCCATCCATTTCGGTCTTGCACCTGAAGGTGTTGCAAGAATTGTTGAGATTCCTCTTTTGTAAAGCTTATCAATAATTTCCTGCAGCCATCCGAAGTTAAATACGCCTTCTTCCGGTTCCAGTGTGGACCAGGAAAAAATTCCAAGGCTTACCACATTGCATCCGGACTCCTCTAACATATCAATATCCTTTGCCAGAATATCCGGTCTTTTTAACCACTGTTCAGGATTGTAGTCGCCACCATGAAGCAGCTTGTCGGTTCTAAAATCCATACCTGTTCTCCTTTTAATTCTCTATTCTCAGTTGTTTTCTTTTTCATTACCATATTTAATACTCTATCCGATTTCAAAACACTCTCTTCTCGCTGCGTATTACTTTTCTCAGTCAAAGCAGACGGGATTTGATTTCATTCTTCTTACAGGATATAGTTTGCAATTACTCCAAGCACCAGCAAATGCAAAGGATAAAAAGCATAATAGACATATTTATTGATACGATCTTTTCTTTCTCCAGTGTAGCACCAGATTCCATAGAATGCAATCGGTCCGGTCACATACATCAGACTTATAATACAGCCCAGCACTGTTTTCAGCACATTTTTTGACTCAAACACATAGAACACAAACACAAGCAGCACCATACAAAGTCCATACTCTGCCCGGAAAATGCTCACCCAGACAATAGCTGCGATCAGGATCAGTACCTTTAACATACCACCTGTAAATCCGGAAGTTTCTTTAAACAGATCTAAGCATTTCAGCATAACCAGACAGATACACATCGTGATCATTGCATTCTGGCTGGAAAAATCCCATATTTTTCCACGAATTGCCAGATCATACGGAATCTCACTGACCAGAGCAGTAATTACCATCGTGATCAGATATTTCTTATAATCTGATGTATTTCGAAATCCCTCTACCAGCAAAAACGCAAATACGGGAATCGCCATCCCGCCAATAAGCTGCATGATGGACCCGATTCCCGCAAGTGTCATTAAACGGGAATCCTGGGACATCGCCTGGTTCAGACTTTCCTGCGTGTACTGGTCTAAATGGATCAGGCCTTTCTCAATAACAGCAATTCCAACAGTCTGGATCAGCATGACAATACATGCAAACATCTTCAGCCCATCGGCTGTAATGTCCGGAGTTTTCCAGACGATTCCTCTTCTTCCCGTTGTCATATTCATAATATCAACCTTTTACAGCACCGCCTGTAATTCCTTCCACATAGAATTTCTGCATGATCATAAACAGAATAGAAATCGGTACGGATACCAGTACACCACCTGCACAGAACTGAGTGAAGTAAGAGTTGATAAGACTCTTATCCAGCATCTTATACAGACCAATGGCAACTGTATATTTGGAAGAAATTCCGGCATTCAGAATCATCTTTGCATACACGAAATCCATCCATGGTACCAGGAAACTGCTGATAACTGTATAAACAACGATCGGGCGGCTCATCGGCAGAACCATCTGGAAGAAAATTCTTGCCTCGCTGCATCCGTCAATTCGTGCAGCCTCGCAGAGCGCTCTCGGAACGGTATCAAAGAATCCCTTCGCAATCAGATAGCCAAGACCTGATGATGCAGAGTAAACCATGATCAGACCAGCATAGCTGTTTGTCAGGTTAAAGGATTTCAGTGTGAAATATACCGCGATCATCGCCAGCATACCAGGAAACAGATTCAGGATAACCGCCATATTCATCAGCGGTTTTCTCATCTTAAATCTCATAACAGATGTTGCATAAGCAACCATCAGTACAAACATGGTGGAAATCACACAGGTAAAGCATGCAATGATAAATGTATTCAGAAACCACTGTGGGAACTGAGATACGGAATCCGGATGAAACAGCTTCAGGTAATTAGTGATGCTCCATTCCTTCGGAAAAAATGTACTAGTATTCATTCCTGAGTATGCGCTGAAGGAAGTACATACCAGCCAGATGATCGGAACCAGCCAGATAAATGCCAGCACTGCGATCAATAAATTATGTAATACTATAGAAGAAGTACGACTATCTTTCATCTTTTTCATTATTGATATGTTCCCTCCTTATCTCCCTTGATCATCCTGTTAAATGCAACCAGGGTGAATACTGCACAGATAATAAACACGATAATACCGATTGCTGATGCCATCTTATAGTTGTAGTAATCCTGAGTCAGACGGAACAGCCAGGTAACCAGAAGGTCAACCTCTTTTGCCTGTGAGCTTGCCATCGCCTGGTTCGTTGTTGTATAAACATCCTGTGTAAGCAGATAAATAACATTAAAGTTATTAATATTTTTTACAAAGTCTGTGATCAGAGCAGGTCCTGTTACAAAGAGCAGATATGGCATTGTGATCTTTCTGAATATCTGGAAGTTTGTTGCACCGTCTACTCTTGCGCTCTCAAGCTGGTCAGAAGGAAGGTTCATCAGAACACCTGTTGCGATCAGCATCTGATACGGAACACCGATCCAGATATTAATAAGGATAATCATTACATGTGCCCATCCCGGAGCAGAAAGAAACGGAATATAGCTTGTGGACACAAGTCCTATGCTTCTTAAGAATCCTGTCAATCCAATGCTGTGACAGATTGTATTGACAATACCGCCATTTGAAAAGAAGTTACGCACCAGCAGAAGTGACACAAACTGTGGAACTGCAATAGTTACAATAAATAAAGTACGCCACATTTTCGGCAGTCTTGTTTTTTTGCTGTTGAGAAGCAGTGAAAGCAGGATACCGCCGATATAAGTTGTGAATGTTGCAAAGAAAGCCCATACAAGCGTCCATCCCAGAACCCGCACAAATGCATATCCGAATGTGGATGTAAGACCACCGCCGCCAAACAGATTGATAAAGTTACTGAGACCAACCCATGAGAACAACTCAGTAGGCGGCATATGCTGCTGATCATAATTTGTAAATGCTACAAAGATCAAAAGCAGGATTGGAATAAAAGTAAAGATAAGAACTCCGAGCACCGGAAGTGTAAGTAACGTAATGTGAAACTTCTCTTCTGTCAGTGATCTGAGATCTTCTTTAAAAGTATTGATATGCTTTCCGGCTTCTTCCATTTTCTGAAGTGCGTAAGCATTGATCACGTTCTTAAACCACACAACAGCCGCCGCAAACCACACAACAAAACTGAACAATGAAAACAACAGGATTGTAAAGGAATTATCATAATCATTAAATTCACTTTTCATTGTTTTCATGTTAAAGACTTTTTCCATCTTTACAGTACCAAGGGTACTGAATTTTGGTACATACTGCATTGCAAATTTCACTGAAAAAACAATCACTGCAATCTCCAGCAATGTCATCAGTGCTGCTTTCACATACTGTTTACGCTTTGCATAACCTGCACCCATCCAGATCAGGGACAGCTTTACAAACGCATCACCTTTCACTACAGCAGTACCAAAGTCAGCGAAAAATCCACCGATAGCTTTAAAGAATCCACTCACTGCCGCTACAGCAGAATTATTTTCCTGTGCTGCCATATCTTTCCTCCTCATAATTTCATATGGTTACTGTCTATCTTTAAAACAGCCCACATGCCATTATGCATATGGGCTATCTTTTTAGTATTTGCTGTCAGATAGTAATATTATTCTACAGAAGCAGTAGCACCCTCTACCAGATTATCAAGTGCTTCCTGGATTGCATTGTCGTCATCTGCTGCTAATGTTCCCTGTGCAATCAGTTCTCCGAATGTCTTTGCAGGATCCCAGTATTTTCCGCCAACCTTCTGAGCCTGTGCATATTCAGACTGAGCTGCAAGTGCTGCAAGTGCTACATTTTCCTGAACAGAATCAGATGCTGCCACATTCTTGTTTGAAGGACCACTTTCTCTCTGATCAAAGAACATCTGCTGGGACTCTTCGTTTGTAAGGTACTCTGCAAGAAGAACTGCCCATCCGGAATTCTCAGAATAACCGTTTACACCAACATATTTGTAACCGGCAACTGATCCCTGCTGAACCTGTGCATCACCTACTGTAAATGTAGGAAGTTTTGTTGCTGCATATCCATCACCAAATGCTTCCTGTGCTGTCATAGCATCCCATGTACCGGAAACACATGCTGCAAGATTTCCTGATGCAAGCTGATTGGAAATGTCACCATCAGCAACCGCCATAAATGCCGGATTGGATGCAATATCAAGCATTCCTTTTACTACATCAACACCCGTATATCCGTCAGCACTTGTTCCGTTCCAGTCCATAGTTGTTGTTCCGTCATCGTTAAGCCCTGTTGTAAATCCTGCTCCATAGAAGAAAGAAGCATTGTACCATCCGGAAGCAAGTGTCATACCAACTTTCTTTCCAGCCTTATCAGCTGCTTCAAGAAGGCTGTCCCAGCTTGCTGCAGCTTCTTCTGAAATTACAGATGAATCATAGTAAAGAAAATATCCGTTGTCAGCAGCTCTTGGAAATGCATACAGGCTGCCATCAATTGTTGCTGCATCAATAGAGCCTTCAACGTTTGCAGCTTTTACATCATCAAGTGTTGTATCTGCAAGCTGCAGCGCCTCTGCATAATCATCAAGTTTCAGAAGTGCTCCGGCTTTTACAAGATCCGGAAGCTGATCATCTGCGAATGCATATACATCTGCACCTGCCTCTACGTCTGTCAGAATTGTATCTTTTGCAGTAGACTCAGATTCTACTCCAATCTGAATATCAAATTTCTGATCTGCATACTTCTCCTGAAATTTATCTGTCAGTTCTTTTAATAAATTCTGATCTTCCTCAGCGCCCCATACAGTCAGTTTAATTGTCTCGTCCTCTGCTGCGCTTACACATACTGTGCAGGAAAGTGCCATAGCTGCTGCCAGTAACGGTGCGATTACCTTTTTTACATTTTTTCTCATTTTCTCTTCCTCCTGATTTTTTGGTGGTTGTACGCAATCATTTCTTAAACATATTACTATTCACTGCGTGCACAGTAACCATAACGCTCTGTTTTTTTGTTGCGCAACCGTTTGTTCATGTTTTTAGTATATTACATAATTTTATTAAAGTCAATTAGCCATTATTATCTAATTTTCAGCTGATATTTTGCTATATTGCACAATAATCTTGTTCGTTTTCCGTTTTTCTGCGCAATCGTTTTTTCAACCCCTGCCTCAATATAATGTCAATCGGATAAAATCATCCGCTTCCGCTACGTGGCTCTACATCGAATAACTGCCCGTGAATCCTACAATCAGGACTCTCCGCCTGCAACGAATTGATTCTGTGACATAATTTCTTTCCGCTGTAGTGCGGTCCTGCCATACCATAGGAATATTACGGAGTAATTTCTTATGATTGATATAAAAAGGGAACCCTTATTCCAAGGATTCCCTACATTTCTCATATACTTTATTTATTGTGTTGATTCTCTCAGCACTACCTGATAATTAAGCGGTGTTATTTCTTCCTGTGGATTCTCTCCAAGAATCTTCAATAGCTTAGTACAAGCCATTTTTCCAAGCCGTACCGCATCAAACTTAATACTCGTAACCGGTGGATTATGATATTCCAGATTTTTACTGTCATACATACTCGCTGCTTTTATTTGTGCCGGTACCTGTATTTTCTTTTCCCTCAGGCTGCTCATACACATACTGCAGATCACGTCATCCATGCATACAATACCGTCTGCTCCTGCTGCATACAACTTACTTACTGCCTCTGATACAACCAGCTGATTATCTACATTCATGAAAATAAGATTCTCATCAACAGGAATCCCTAATTCATGATGTGCATCCAGAAATCCCTGATATCTGCTTATCGTAACATTGTAAGACTGATTTCCTCCAAGGAGCGCAAGGTGACGCATTCCCTTCATCAGCATAATACTTGTCAGTTCTTTTCCTGCCTCCTGATTCTTATTATCTATAAATGGAATATTCGGATCATCTGACGGACCGATCAGCACAAATGGTTCTCTGCACTCTTTCAGATATTTCTGTACCTCAGAGCTTACCACCGCCCTGCTTACTATAATCCCATCCACCTTGCGATTTGCTTCCAGACGCTGTATCTGCGATATATCTTCTCCGTCAATCATAGAAATAATGATATCATAATTATATTCCGAGGCTACTTCACAGATTCCATTCATACAATCTTTAAAAAACAGGAACTCTGTCGCAACATAATCTTTCGGCATTAACAGTGCAATATT
>ERZ791854.1191-NODE-1191-length-11743-cov-3.73494_pt1 | contig 11743 bp, 8 predicted proteins | sample MGYA00510286_ERZ791854 | MGnify/ENA primary metagenome ERZ791854 (study PRJEB30046, sample SAMN00715267) | human gut metagenome | study: EMG produced TPA metagenomics assembly of the A metagenome-wide association study of gut microbiota in type 2...
CAAAGCCGTTTGTTTCTGCAATTTTAGCCTCAATTTTGCCCGCACAATGAGCACAATTGAGATTGTCTAAAGTGTAGGTGTATTTTTTGAGATTGGTTTTCGGAGTTTTGTCAACAACGGTTACACCGTCCTCAATGCTGTCGCAAATTGCCTGAATTTCGGAAACAGGATTCTGCTTTTCGCTTTTGAAGTTGAGAAGTTTTGTCGCAAAATTGAAGCTTACATCCTCAAAGCCGTTTGTTTCTGCAATTTTAGCCTCAATTTTGCCCGCACAATGAGCACAGTTGAGATTGTCAAGCTGATATTTGTACCTCATATGTCTCCCTCCTTATTCAAGAACATGGTCAAGTCCCATTTCTATGATTCGTTTCACATGGTCATCGTCAAGGCTGTAATAAATCTGCTTTCCTTCACGGCGAACACGCACCAGCTTGTTCTGCCTTAACACACGCAGTTGGTGGGAAATTGTGCTTTGCTCCATGCTGAGAGCTTCAGCAATGTTGAGCACCGACATTTCATTTTCCGAAATGGTGTACATAATGCGAAGTCGGGTTGAATCACCGAAAACCTTAAAAAGGTCTGCAAGCTCAAACAGCACATCAATGTCGGGCATTTCGGGAGTGGTTGTTTTTTCTTTGTTTTCCATAGGCGTCCCCTTTAATTTTCTCTCAGGTTAAAAGTTATACTTGAACATATGAAGATATGCTCATATGTTAATTATAATATATCATTCCCTTTTTAAAAAGTCAATAGACACACACGAAAAAATGTAATGTTTTTCAAGTTTTTTTGCCCCAAAGTTTCACTTGTTTATTGTGTCCGTTTGGAAAGTATATATAGTATAGAAAGTTAATTTTAAATTTGAAAAAAGAAGATTGAAGGTGTAAAATTATAATAGGAATAACGGAACGATATTTTTCTGTGTTCAATTTGAATTGTAAAATGCTCAGATGTCTGATGATAACACGAAAATAACACTTGTTTCAATTTGTAATAATTTTACAAAAAATTGCTTTGATTAATTACTTCTTTTTAGGAAAAAACGGTTTTAAAAAGCATGGTTGGTTATATTAAAAACAAAAAATTAATAATTTGAGTACAACTTGCCCAAAAATAGATTACAGTTTTATTATTCCGTTGACTTTACTACAATTTTGTAGTATCATTTTCTGTAAGAGAATTGTTAAATTACATCTGCGTAACCGAGTGGGTTCGTTTTTAATAAAATGTAACAAATTAGTTCTCATTATGAATTTTAGATTCGTATAATTTTTGATTTTTACTTATACACTATATAGATATACATTTTCAGATATTTAGCTTATTTAGTTAAAAGTATCTTCTACACATTAATTGGGGTGTAACAATTGGAGAAGTTCGTAGTTACCGGCGGAAAGCCATTATCGGGTGAAGTGACAATCAGCGGTGCGAAAAATGCAGCTGTTGCAATTATTCCGGCAGTTATTCTTTGTGATGAACCGTGTCAGATTGAAAATATTCCTAACATCAGCGATGTATCACTTATCAGCAGAATTCTTCAGCAGATGGGTGCTAATGTAAGACGAATCAACCGTTCGTCCTTATATATTGATCCTACAAAAATCCGCACATGCAATGCTGTGACCGACCTTGTAAGAGGTATGAGAGCGTCATATTATCTTCTCGGCGCACTTTTGGGCAAGTACGGCAAGGCTAAGGTGGCTCTTCCGGGCGGCTGTAACTTTGGCGTGCGTCCGATTGACCAGCATCTTAAAGGCTTTGAGGCTCTCGGTGCGACAACTCAGCTTGTTGACGGTGCGATTATAGAGGCAGAATGCGACAGCCTTGTCGGTACACATGTGTACCTTGATGTTGTGTCCGTAGGTGCAACAATGAACATTATGCTTGCCGCATCAAAGGCAAAGGGACAGACCATTATTGAAAATGCCGCAAGAGAACCGCATATTGTTGACCTTGCGAACTTTCTTAATTCAATGGGTGCGGATGTCAGGGGCGCAGGTACGGATGTTATCAAAATCCGTGGCGTTGAGTATCTTCACGGCATTACTTATTCGATTATTCCCGACCAGATTGAGGCAGGAACATATATGTGTGCCGCCGCCGCAACAAGAGGTTGTATTACGGTAAAGAATATTACACCGAAGCATCTTGAATCAATCAGCGCAAAGCTGCGTGAGATGGGTGTTAAGATTACGGAATATGATGAGGCTCTCAAGGTTGATGCGTCATCTGCTCCGCTAAAGCGCTGTAATATCAAGACGATGCCGCATCCCGGCTTCCCGACAGACTGTCAGCCGCAGTTTGCCGCATTGCTTATGAGCGTTCCCGGAACAAGCATCATCAACGAGAATGTTTGGGATAATCGCTATCAGTATGTCAGCGAGCTTATCAGAATGGGTGCGCAGATTTCTGTTGAGGGCAGACTTGCAATCATTGAGGGCGGTGTTCCGCTCACAGCGGCTCCCGTTAAGGCAACCGACCTTCGTGCAGGTGCGGCTATGATTATTGCCGCTCTTGAAATTAACGGTACAACAGAGATTTCTAATATTCAGTTCATTGAGCGTGGATATGAAGATGTTGTTGAAAAGTTCAGAGGACTTGGTGCAGATATCAAAAAGGTGTATTTTACAGGAGACAACGAGCAGGAGCTCGGTGCCTGACTAAAATTTAATTAGAAATCAAAGCCGTTTTCTTTGTGAGAACGGCTTTTTTGTGAGATAATTTACAAATTTTAAAATTTGTGTTATCATATTCGTTACACTAAAGATAAGGATTGATTGTTTTGGCAAGAGCAGTACCGCTGTTCAGCGGAAGTAAGGGTAACAGCTACTACATAGGTTCGGCAAGCGAAGGCGTACTGATTGACGCAGGTCGTTCATGCAAGCAGATTGAAAATGCCATGCTTGCAAACGGACTTGATATGGGCAGTATCGGGGCGGTTTTTATAACTCACGAACACACAGACCATTGCAGTGCGTTGCGTGTGCTTGCAAAGCGTTACGGCTTTAAGGTGTATTCAAGTCTTGGTACGCTCAATGCTTTGAGGGCAGGTAATAAGCTTGATCCAAACACGGATGCAGATGTTATAACTGACGAGGTTGTAATCGGCAATATGCGTGTTCAGCGAATTGACACCCCCCACGATGCGGCGGAAAGCTGTTGCTACCGTGTTACTGCTCCCGACGGAAAATCCGCACTTATAGCAACCGATATGGGCGTTATGTTGCCCGATGTAAGAACTGCCGCAGAGCAGAGCGACTTTGTTGTGCTTGAGTCAAATCACGATATTAATATGCTCAAAAACGGATTTTATCCTTATCCGCTAAAGCAGAGAATCCTTTCAAACAGAGGACATCTTTCAAATGAGGCTTGTGCCAAAGAACTTGTTAACCTTGTTGAAAAGGGAACTTTAAGACTTATGCTCGGCCATCTCAGCGAAGAAAATAATACCGTTCCGCTTGCAATGTCAACATCCGTAGACCTGCTCACATCAAACGGAATGAAGTACAAAAGCGATTATTCGCTTGATGTTGCTCCGAGTGTAAGCACAACAAAAGCCATCATCTTTTAACCTTAAACAAACAAGAGAAATATGATTAAGATTAACATAATTTGTATCGGCAAAATCAAAGAAAAATATTTTACCGACGCAATTGCAGAGTATGCAAAACGCTTGACCGCATTTTGTAAATTCAATATTATTGAGCTTTCGGAAGAACGCATTAAGAGCAACATACCGAATAGATCGCAGATTGATGAGGTTATTTTCTCTGAGGGAAAACGAATCATGCAAAAAATTTCGCCTTCGGATTATGTTGTTGCAATGTGTATTGAGGGAAAGTCTATGTCGAGTGAGGAGCTTTCAAAGCTGATTGACAATGCGTCCGTAAGCGGAAAAAGCACCGTTGATTTTATTATCGGCGGTAGCTACGGGCTTGACGAATCGGTTAAAAAACGGGCTGATGTCCGTCTTTCAATGAGCAGAATGACCTTTCCTCACCAAATGGCAAGAATGATTTTAAGCGAACAGATTTACCGTGCGTTTGAGATTTCATCAAACGGTAAATATCACAAATAATTTACGGAGTTACTATGGCGCTTGACGGAATTTTTTTAAGACATATTATAAGTGAAATAGAAAAAGAGGCTCTCGGTGCAAGGGTGTCGCAGATTTATCAGCCGAACAGAGAGGAGCTTGTGTTTGGGCTGAGAACATTTTCCGGCAACAAAAAGCTGTTGCTTTCTGCACGAGCAAATTCACCGAGAGTGAACTTTTGTTCCTCAACACCCGAAAATCCTGCACAACCTCCGATGTTCTGTATGCTTTTGCGAAAAAGAATCGGTGGCGGAAAGCTTGTGGGACTTCGCCAGAACGGTTGCGACCGTGTTCTTATGCTCGATTTCGAGTGCGTGAACGAACTCGGCGATACTGTGATGATAACTGTTGTATGCGAAATTATGGGTATGTACAGCAACATAATTATTGTCGATTCAAACGGCGTCATCATCGATTCACTCAAGCGTGTAGATCTTACAATGAGCAGTAAAAGACTTGTACTGCCGAATATAAAATACGAACTTCCCGAATCGCAGAACAAGCTGAATCTGCTTAAATGTTCGGTACTTGATGTGTGTACAGCCGTAAAAAATCTTGACACGGAAATGCCGCTTAACAAGGCGCTGTTAAGAACAATTGAGGGTGTTTCTCCGATTGTATGCCGTGAGATTGAATACAAGGTTATGGAGGGCGCAACAAACAGAATTGAGGGTGTGCTTTTTGACCGACTCGCGGTTGAAATCGAAAAGCTGAAAAGCGTTTGCAGCGATTGTTCGGGCAAGCCTGTTGTGGTTTATCGTGAGGACGGCAAGCCTATGGACTTCTGCTTTATGAATGTTGAGCAGTACGGCGATTTTGCTAAGGTTGAGAGTAAGGAAAGCTTCTCCGATTTGCTTGACGGATTCTATGAGGCTCGTGACAGCCGTGACAGAATGAGGGTGAAATCACAAAGCCTTACAAAGCTTTTGAACAACACACTTGAAAGGCTTGCCCGAAAAATTGCAAAGCAGAAGAGTGAGCTTGAACGCTGTGCAGACCGTGAGCATCTTCGCATATGCGGTGATCTTTTACAGGCAAATATCTATCGCATTGAGCGTGGTGCGGAGTATGTTGATGTTGAAAACTTTTACGATGAGAACAACGCAATTTTACGCATAAAGCTTAATCCGGCAATCTCACCTTCGGCAAATGCTCAGAAGTATTACAAGGATTACCGCAAGGCTAAAAATGCCGAAATTATGCTCAAAGAACAGCTTGAAAAGGGCAGGGAAGAGCTTGATTATATTAACTCGGTTCTCGATACGGTTGACCGTGCGGAAAATGAAAAAGACCTTGCGCAAATTCGTGAGGAACTTACCGAGCAGGGCTATCTCAAGGTTCAAAAGGGCAAAAAGCCCCGTCAGACAACTTTGCCGCCGCTCGAATTTGAATCAAGTGACGGTTTTAAAATCCTTGTCGGAAGAAACAACCGCCAGAATGATAAGCTGACTTTGAAAACAGCGTCAAAGAACGATATGTGGCTGCACACAAAGGACATTCACGGTTCTCATGACGGCAAAGAGATTGCCGACACGGCAATCTACGAGGCGGCACGGCTTGCGGCATATCACAGTAAGGCGAGAAACAGCAGTCAGGTTCCCGTTGACTGCACACTTGTTCGCTATGTGTCAAAGCCAAACGGCTCAAAACCGGGTATGGTGATTTATGTCAACAACAAAACCCTGTATGTAAAACCGTCACAAACGGTTGAAAAGCAGTAAGGTATTTTAATAAAAATTAAACGGAGGGCAAGACGCTCTCCGTTTTTATGTTAATTTAATTGTTTTTAACGGGCGGTAAAATCGAATGTAAAAATTCGTATTTTAGGGGTGCAGAATTTGAACTCATACCCTTCAAAATTTGCACCTGCCCCCTTCAGAATTTGAACCCGTCCCCTTCAGATTTTGAAGGGGACTACTTCAGAATTTGAAGCCTAATAATACCCATAGAAAAAGACTAAGAGAATAATACCAAGTAAACAATACCAATTGAAAAATGAAGAGGAATTCAGATGACCGAACTGACAAAATTATCCTTCAAAATCCCATTCGGGGACATAGCTTTCATCTGCGGAAGAAAGCTCCTGTGTAAAGCCGTCAATTCCCAGTCGCATCATTTCAAGCTTTACCTTGTCATATTCTCTGCGTGTGATTTTACGGTTAATTCGTGAAAACTCCCTGTCGCTGACCTTGCCCATAGGAATGTACTGACACATAAGACTTAACAAAACCTGATCGCCGAATCTGCGTTTTACAATATCAAGCACTTCAAGGCTGTTCTTTGTGTGGGCAGGCAAAATCAGATGCCTTACGATAACGCCCTTTTTCATAATGCCGTCATCGTCAAACTGAGGCAGACCAACCTGAAAAGTCATTTCGTGAATTGCTGCAACAGCCGTGTTGACATAATTCGGTGCAGAAGAGTATTTTACCGCAAGAAAATCATCTGCATATTTAAAGTCGGGAAGATAAATATCAACAAGTCCGTCAAGCATACTGAGAGTTTTTGGACTTGTGTATCCGCTGCAGTTATATACAATCGGAATTCTCGGTTTGTAAATTTCAAGACTTTTAACAACAGCGTGTGCAAAATGGTCAGCCGTTACAAGGTTGATGTTATGCACTCCCTTGTCCTCAAGTTCTTTGTAACATTCGGCAAGTCTTTCGGGAGTGATTGTTCTTCCGCCGTCCTCGTTTGAAATTTCGTAGTTCTGGCAGTACACGCATCTCATTGTACAGCCTGAAAAGAAAACAGTTCCGCTGCCCTTTGTGCCGCTTATGCACGGTTCTTCGCCATAGTGCGGAGCAACTCTTGCAACAACGGGCAGTTCTCCCATTTTACAAAATCCGTTTCCGCTGTGGGCAGTACGAACCGCACCGCATTTTCTCGGACATAAATTGCAAATCATGATATCACCTTATTGTCTGATATATAATGTCTGATTGAACATTAAACACTATTGTACCACGATTATGACAAAAGTTAAAGTCTTTGCAAATTAAAGTGTGAAATCAGTAAGATAATCTTCGATGATGTCGTCAAGCTGGCAGAGTTCAAGCTCAAGTTCGTTGCACATTTCGACAAGCTCCGTCATTTCACGAAAGCTTTCGCTGATTCCCGACACGGATTTTATAAGCTTTTTGCCGCAAAATGCGCTTATCCCAAAGGTGTTAAACCCGTCTTCGGGTGTATGATTCAATTTGTAGGTTATCATTTTTCCCCTCCGGATAACAACCGGTCACAATATAATAATACTATTATGTTGCGATATTGTCAATATTATTACAAAAATATTGTTAAGCTGTAAACAAATGGTGATGTATCAGTAATAAATTGTACATAATGACAAATGAATGTAAACCACAGTTAAAGAATTATATAACAATAAAAACTTTAGTTCGATAAAATCTTAATAATATGTAACAAAGTATTACATATGGTATATAATTTCAGTGCAGTCAGATTTTTCGGCAAACGGCAAATAACATATCGACGACAGTTAACTGCTGAAATATTGCAATAATAGTTAATTATTGCTTTGCGTCAGTCTTTACTTGTGCATAATGTATAAAAAGCGTTCTTAAAGTTTGGCTTTAGGATGCTTTTTTAGTTCTCAATAGGAAAAATACGGCATTTATAAATGTTAAAATATAGTTATCGTGCGGTACTTTGTGCGAAATAATATTTAGGAGTGAAAATATGAGATTACGCAAACCATTATCGATTCTTCTTTCTCTGTCCATGATTGCAGGTATGTCGGTCTTTGCCTCAAATGCGGCAGTAACAAGCGATGAATCGGTTTCAGCAGGCAATTATTACAATGCAAATTATCTTGAAAGCTATGCAAGCAAAGCGTATAACGAATCGGGACTCGGTTCAGTGTACAGCAAAACTTCCACAACATGGAAAACCTGGTCACCTGATGCGTCATCCGTAAAGCTCAAGCTCTACACAACAGGTTCTGACAACGAGGCGGGTGCTTCGGCAATCGGCACCTATGATATGAAAAAAGACAGCTCAACAGGTGTTTGGTCACTTAATCTGAGCGGTGATTACAAAAACAAATATTACACATATCTTGTAACAGTAAACGGCACAACCAAGGAAACACAGGATGTTTACTCACAGGCTGTCGGTGTAAACGGCAACCGTACAATGGTTGTTGACCTTGACTCAACCGATCCGAGCGGTTGGTCGGACGATAAGCATGTTCTCTTTAACAGCGCATCCGAGGCGGCTGTATGGGAAGTTCATGTGCGAGATTTTTCAGTTTCCAAAAACTCGGGTGTGAGTGAGGACAACAAGGGTAAGTACCTTGCATTTGCCGAGGGCGGCACAACTCTTAATTCAGACACAAGTTCATCAGCCGTTTCAACAGGCATTGACTACCTTGTTGAGCAGGGCATTAACTGCGTTCAGCTTATGCCTGTTTATGATTACGGTTCGGTAAAGGAAGATGTTGCAAGTTCTTCTTCAAACCGTAACTGGGGTTATGATCCGGTGAACTATAACGCTCCCGAGGGTTCATATTCAACAAACCCATATGACGGCAACACAAGAATCACTGAGTTCAAGCAGATGATTCAGGCTCTTCATGACAGAGGAATTTCAGTTGTAATGGATGTTGTTTACAACCACACATTCTCAACGGATTCTTGCTTTAACAGAACTGTTCCGGGTTACTACTACAGAATGCATTCATCATCAGCATATTCAAACGGTTCAGGCTGCGGTAACGAAACTGCGTCAGATAAGCTGATGTACAGAAAGTATATGATTGAATCCGTAAAGTATTGGGCAGAGGAATACCACATTGACGGTTTCCGTTTTGACCTTATGGGTATTCACGATATCACAACAATGAACGATATCCGTTCTGCTCTTGACGGACTTTATTCAGACGGTTCGGGTAAAAAGATTCTCATGTACGGTGAACCGTGGACAGGCGGTAGTGTTGCAATTTCCGACGGTTGCTCGCAGTCAAAGGCAGGTTCGCTCAACCCAAGAGTAGGTATGTTCTGCGACAGCTACCGTGATGCAATTAAGGGAAGCACAGACGGTTCCGATAAGGGATTTGTTCAGGGCAACACCGATAAGGCCGGAACGGTTGCAAACGGTGTAACCGGCAAGGGCTTTTCGGCTCAGGCTCCTTCACAGACAATTGCTTATGCCGACGCTCACGATAACCTTATCCTCTGGGATAAAATTGTAAAGAGTAACGGCTCATCAAGCTGGAATTCAACATCTTCATCACTCAGGGGACAGGTTAAGAAAGTAATGGGACTTCTCCTTACTTCACAGGGTATCCCGTTTATGACGGCAGGCTCGGAATTTTGCCGTACAAAACAGGGTGATACAAATAGTTACAAATCAAGCGACGCAATAAATGAGATTGATTGGTCAAGAGTAAAGACCTACTCGGATGTTGCCGCTTATTACAAGGGACTTCTTGAAATCAGAGAAAACTATTCTCCGATGAAGAGTTCAACATTCAACACTCCTTCATTCCAGTCAACACACGGTGATGTTGTTGCTTACACATATTCAAACAACAAGTCAAATGAGTGGGGCAAGGTTTGTGTTCTTGTAAACGCAAGTTCAACAAATGATTGGCCGATTACACTTGACGGCAGCGGCTGGACAGTAGTTGCAGACGGTACGACGGCAGGTCTTAAAAGTCTTGGCACAGTTTCGGGCAACACATATACAGTTCCTGCAAACAGCGCCTGTGTACTTGTTCAGAGTTCAACATTCAACAACCTCAAGGTTAGTGAAAAAACATTCGGTACGGTAACAATTAAACATATTGATGACAGCGGAAATGTTCTAAAGACATCAACAGCAAAATATGCAGACGGTACAACATACCGTACTTACCCCGACACAACCATCCTTTATGACTATACTCTCAAGGATACTCAGGGTGTAACTTCGGGTACTGTTACAGGCGGAAAGAACTACAATGTAACTTATGTTTACAGCTCCAGCGGTATTCGTTCAGGCTATGTTACGGTAAATTATGTTGACGAAAACGGTGAGTCAATTAAGGATACCGTTTCAACAAAGTATCGTGAAGGCGACAGCTACAGCGTTCCGTTCACATCAATTCAGGGCTATCAGCTCGACACGGACAAGTATCCTGCCAACACGACAGGTACATTTAACGGTACTAACACTACCATTAACTTTGTTTATAAGGCACTTGACAGCACAAGTTCGGTTGTTCACTACTATAACTCAAACAACTGGTCAAATGTTCGTTGCTATGCTTACACAGACGGCGGTGAAGAGCCTAACGGCAAGTGGAACAACGCAACTGTTATGACAAGTGAGGGCAACGGATGGCTCAAATGCACAATTCCTGCACCAAGCTCATATGTAATGTTCCACACAAACTCACAGCAGGAGCCGGGTGCAAACGAGACAGGCTACCTTGTTTCGGGCGAGGCATGGGTTCAGAATAAGAAACTCAGCTTTAGCAGCAAGGTTATTACAAGCCACATTGACGCCGCAACAGGTGAAAAGATTGCCGATGATGAAATTTTAATTCAGTCAAAGGTTTCTTCCGACGATACATACAAAACTTCTCCGCTTTCGGGCAGAACAGATGTTATTGCTCCCGTAAATGCGTCAGGTAACCTTTCATCGGGTATTATCAATGTTGTTTATCTTTACACATCATCGGAGCGTCCTTCAACTGCTCCTTCAACGGTAACTCCTACCACAGCCCCCGTTACACAGCCGACGGAAAAAATCCTTATCGGTGATGTTAATCTCAACGGTGCGATTAATGTACTTGACGCAACAGCGGTTCAGAAGTACATTGTGAAGCTTATAACACTCTCAGATAAGGCTCTTATCGCAGCCGCAAGATGTGACGCTGACGGCGAGAATGATATCGTAAGCGTTAAAGACGCAACATACATTCAGATGTATGTCACAAAGCTTGACGGTCACGGAAATGTCGGCACTTACTATGAGTCGGAAGTTACTCCGACAACCGCCCCTGTTACCGAGCCGGCAACAGAAGAGCCGACAGTTGCTCCGACAACTGTTCCTGCAACAACAGCTCCTGTTACAGAGCCTACAACCACTCCGTCATCAACCTATACAGTTAAGTTTACGGATTCACTCAACTGGGATGGTACACTCTACTGCTACTCATGGGCTGAAGACGGTACATCTACAAAATCATGGCCGGGCGTTGCGATGACATATCTCAACACAAATGACTATGGTCAGAAGGTTTACTCGGTTGAAGTTCCGAAAACTGTAGATTACATTATTTTCACAAACGGTTCGAGTCAGACCATTGATATCGGTTTTGACGGCACTTCGCTCAATTATTATACAGAGTCGCAGTATGATTCACAGGGTCATGCTTATGTCGGCACATGGTAATCATTTTTTGAAAAAGTGTAAATAAGTAAAAATATAAGTCGGCAAGACAGTACGCAAATTAAACTGTCTTGCCGACTTTTTATGTTTGAAGTAGGGGCGTTCATCGGACGCCCGCCTTGATGAAATTTTTTGTTTAATAAAATGTTTTGAGGAGATGAAAATAGTGTGTAATCTGTAGGGGCGAACCGTGTTGTCAAGTGCAACATGGTAACCACCTGTGCAAGGACATGGTATACAAATTCACAA
>ERZ791854.1230-NODE-1230-length-11348-cov-2.84247_pt1 | contig 11348 bp, 10 predicted proteins | sample MGYA00510286_ERZ791854 | MGnify/ENA primary metagenome ERZ791854 (study PRJEB30046, sample SAMN00715267) | human gut metagenome | study: EMG produced TPA metagenomics assembly of the A metagenome-wide association study of gut microbiota in type 2...
TCTATATTTTCTTAAGAAAAATCGGTTCCTACGGATTCCCTGAGACTAATTTAGAATAAAAATATCTTGTTTTAGGTAAAGCCATAACCAAATCGTACACGGTATATACAAGCCTAAGATTTGGTAATTGATATTTTATTTTTGCAAAAAAATCTTCTTTTCCACTACCAAACCAACCACAAGAATAAACAATATCACCATCTTTATAGGGATAGACTAAGCCACTTTTTTTATATTTTTTCCTATCCAAGTAATGTCTCATACTTAATATAGGGTTTCTTCCTATTTTAATGAACTTTTTATTACTTCTTCTCTTATATTTTGAATAAGATTCCTCAATGCTTCTGCAATCAAAGATCCATTTTAATTCATGTTCGCCAACTTCTCTGAACCCATATTTTGATTTAGCAGAGAATTTAATATTTCTATCTATTTTATGCAGTTTCTTTATCAGCATCAGTTCAACTCTGATAATACCAACTATGCCACCACGCCAAATTTCTATACTATTCGTTACATCAAACCAAATCGTCATTTAACCGCCTTAGCCTTTTGAATAAAAGTAATACACTCTTTAAAATTATATAAAAATAAACTGTTACCCATCAACTTTTTCACGCAGATTGTACCTTTCCCATTGATCACAGGACACTTTCTCTAACCTAAAATTTCTTTAGGGGGAAAGCTATGACGATCAAGAAGAAAGTGGAAACTTTAAGAACTAGTTCTGCGACTAGTCGTACGACTAGTAGTTCTTATTAGGAGACTTCCGGGATTGAGGCTGAGAAATTAGTGCCCGAAGTTCCCCGCATCTTGATGATCCTGATGACGCGGTGTCAGAAGATTCGTCTCCAGTGGTTGTCGTCAGGGAAACCAGGAAGCGCTGGACAGCTGAGCAGAAGCTGTCGATTATCAGGCTGACCTATCTGGACGGAAATACCATGTCCTCTGTCGCGCGGCAGTACGGCATATCCCCTGTGATGCTTTTTGCCTGGAGATCAAAGGCGAAGAAAGGGTTACTGACGTCAGGGCACAGTGCAGGTGAGAAAACTGTCCCAGCTTCTCAGTATGCGCAGGCGCTGGATAAAATCCAGCGCCTGCAAAAACTGCTTGGGAGAGCTGTTTCTGATAACGAGCTCCTCAAAGAAGCTGTGGAGATGATGTCAGGAGAAAAATTCAATACGCGCTGAGCCTGATACAAGAAGGGCACCCAATCAAGGGGTTTCCAGGGTGCTTGGTTTAGCACGCTCAAATCTTGAGATCATGCTCCACCGGAAAGAAAACTGGACTGACAAGAGGATAAAAGCCAACAGGACGGTCTCGCAGAGTCTGACCAATCTATTCTTTCTGACGTAATGGGAGTGCTGAAGGTATTTCCTTCGTTTGGGTACCGCCGAATCAGCGCGGTCATAGCCCAGAGGAGCAGAAACCTGGGCAAGCCACCGATACCATAAACGAATCTTCCGGATAATCCATCAATTTAATCTGACTTTGCCTCAGAAATTACCGCTGCATGGCTTTTCCTCCGATCACCGGGGACATATTGCTGTCGCTGAACTCGATCGCCGCTGGTGCTCAGATGGTCTCGAATTCAGATGCCTAAATGGTGAGATCGTCACCGCTACCTTCGTAATTGATTGCTGTGACAGGGGGTGTCTTTCTCTTGTCGCAAAATCAGGCAAGGGATTGACCCCCGCTATGGTGCGGGACGCCTTGATTATCGCCACAGAAAGAAGATTTGAAAATCTTTCAGGAAACCACGTCCTTGTGCAATTTCTGACGGATAACGGGGCAGCCTACACATCCATATCGACTCAGACCTCGTTTGCAGACTGGGGCTGATTGATTGCAAAACTCCGGTCTGCAGGCCGCAAAGCAACGGCATAGCAGAGGCTTCTATCAAAATCCTGAAACGGGATTATCTCCCTTTCAAAGATTTAACCAGCGCTTATACCGCAATGGAATCATTAGGAAAAGTACAGAATATTTATAACAGAATTCATACTCACTCGGCATTGGATTACCTGTCACAAAAGGATTTCCGTGAAATCAGATGTCCGTGCCCTAACCCTCTATCTCTTCCACTCCACAGGTATAAGTACAAACTTTAGCATTCAAGATTCGGGCTTGCTTAGAGCAATAGCAAAAACCCCCGAAACTCTTAAGAGTTTCGGGGGTTTACTTACAACTGGCGGAAGGGGAGGGATTCGAACCCTCGATAGGGCCAGGCCCTATGCCGCCTTTCCAGGGCGGTACATTCAACCACTCTGCCACCCTTCCAGGATGGGTTCCACTAAGGCTTTCAAGCCCGTCCCGAATAAAGGTTTACGTCTTCAGGACAACCAGCGTTACCGGCTAGCGAGACTTGAAATTATACGGATGCATATCACATTGTCAAGGCATAGCCACAACATTTTTTTCTGATTGCTGTCATAGGGACCTCTGTCACCCTCTCAAAGTCATCCTTTTTCATCCTGTCATGCGTTCTTCTTTTCTTCTAAAATACTGTCCCCTACGACAAAAAGAGACGCCGAAAACGTCTCTATTCATAAACTCTGTTTCTCTAGAGGTACTTGTTTCATGGCACATGTTGTCTGTGATGGCTGCGTTAACTGCAAGCACACTGATTGCGTGGACGTCTGCCCGGTAGACGCTTTCCGCGAAGGTCCCAACTTCCTCGTGATCGATCCTGATGAATGCATCGACTGCGCGGTCTGCATTCCGGAGTGCCCGGAAGCCGCGATTTTCGCGGAGGAAGATGTTCCTGAAGATCAGCAGGAATATATCCAGATCAACGCGGAGCTTTCCAAGCAGTGGCCTTCCATCACCCGCAAGAAGCCCGCTCCTGATGACTGGGAGAAATGGTCTGGCGTGCCGAATAAGCTTCAGTACCTGAAGAGGTAAGCGAACGGTGGCTGATAAGACTCAGAGCCTCGCAGACCGCATAAACGACGCGCTGCCGCAGACCTTCTGCCGGCAGTGCGGCTTTGCGGGCTGTCGTGAGTACGCCGAAGCGGTTGCTGCCGGCCTTGCTCCCATTAACCGCTGTCCCCCAGGCGGCGATGAGGGCATTCATGCGCTTTCTCTTATCACGCATCAGCTCTACCTTCCTCTTGACCCTGAGTACGGTCGGGAACTTCCTTTTGCTGTCGCCCGGATCCGCGGTGACGAATGCATTGGCTGCGGCCGCTGTCGCAAGGTCTGTCCGGTAGACGCGATCACAGGCGGTCCCAAGCGTCTTCACGCTGTGATTGAGGATGCCTGCACCGGCTGCTCGCTCTGCCAGGCCGCGTGTCCGATTGCCTGTATCAGCATGGTGGAAACCGGGGCCGAGTGGACGCCCGAAAAGGCGTCTGCCGCCTCAAACCGTCATCAGGCCCGCAAGTCCCGCCTTGAGAGAGAATCCCTGGAACAGGAAGCCCGCTACGCGGCTCTGGGTCAGGGGGATCTCGCCCGCAAGAAGGCGGCTATCGAAGCCATCCTCGCGCTTGCCGCCAAAAAATAAGTTTCATCCAAATTCGGGAGGTGCTTTCACGTGAATTCAGCCGATATCCGGGAAATTTTCAGGCGCCTCGCCGAACTTCGTCCTGATCCCAAAAGCGAACTGAACTACCGGACGCCTTTTGAGCTCCTCGTTGCCGTTGTGCTTTCCGCGCAGGCGACCGATAAGAGCGTGAATGAGGCCACCAAAGTTCTTTACGCTCACGCAAACACCCCTGAGGCGATTCTCGCGCTCGGAGAAGAGGGACTCATCCCTTATATCAACAGGATCGGTCTCTACCGGAACAAAGCAAAACACGTGATCGGGCTCTGCTCCGAGCTGATCAAGCGCTTCAACGGCGAAGTTCCGGAAGACTTTGATGCGCTCTGCTCCCTTCCTGGTGTCGGGCACAAGACAGCAAACGTTGTTCTTAACGTCGCGTTCGGTCATCCCACAGTTGCTGTAGATACCCACATCTTCCGTGTCGCGAACCGGACCGGCATCGCCCCCGGGAAAACACCGGACGAAGTATCAGAAGCTATCGTCCGCGTCTGCCCGAAGGAATATCTCCATAACGCGCACCACTGGCTCCTTCTTCACGGCCGCTACTGCACCGCGAGAAACCCGAAATGCTGGGAATGCCCGATCCGGGATCTCTGCGAATTTGACGAAAAGACACCTGCGCCGGAGGAAAAACCGATTCCTCATATCCTTCCCAAAAAAGAAGGCCGGAAACCGCGCGCCGCTTCCGCTTCCCGGAAGAAAAAGTCATCCTGACGCTTTTCCTCCATCACTCCAGGCCGGTTGCAGTTTCCGCTTTCTCTCAGCTCCGCTAACATAGATAGATTACGTTTTGAAATTTCCTCTCGGAATTTCGACGCGGTTTATTAGCGGCTAAAGAAAAAAGAGACAGCATATATGGAAGGAACGAAGCACCTCACGCCCAGGTATTCCCAGATGGCCCTTGGCCTTGCGGACGACATCCTGGGACCGATTCTCGCTGACGGCTCAAAACCGGATTTTATTTCGTTCGGCGGCGGTCTTCCCTGCCCAGAAGGTTTCCCTGTTGAAGCGCTGCGGGAAGCCTCCGACTGGTGCCTGAAGACCTACCCGAGCCGGTCTCTGCAGTATTCGGGACCGGAAGGAGAACCGGAACTCCGTGAGCAGATCGCCGCTTACGAAACTTCCCGCGGGAATCCGACGTCGCCTGACGAAATTCTTGTCACGTCAGGCAGTCAGCAGGCGCTTGATCTCTGCGGCCGGGTTTTCTGTGACCCGGGTTCAAAGATTCTGATTCAGCGTCCTTCCTATATTGGCGCCCTGGAAGCTTTCAACCTCTCTCAGCCGACGTACGTTGAAATGCCGTCTGATGCTGAAGGCGCGGCTCCGGCTGAAATCGGGGAAGAAGCGCGCGGTGTCCGGTTTGCCTATACGCTCGCCACTTACTGCAATCCGACCGGACAGACGATGAGCGCTGAGCGCCGGAAGCAGCTGATTGAAAAAGCCGAGCAGTACGATTTCTGGATCGTTGAAGACGATCCTTATGGCGAACTCTGGTACGAAAAGAAGCCTCCGATCTCCATCCGGAATCTGGCGCCGCACCGCACGATCCGCCTCTGCTCCTTCTCGAAGATCCTCGCCCCGGGTCTTCGCCTTGGCTACATCATCGCGCCGCGTGACGTGATTCAGATGTTCTCGAAGATCCAGAGCTACGCTGTCCTCTCCACTCCCTGCATCAATCAGCTCGTCGCTGCCCGAGTGCTCGCAAGCGGCCTTCTGAAGACGCATCTCCCGGAAGTCCGCGCGATCTACCGCGAGCATTCGTTCGATATGCAGCAGGCGCTTTCTGAATTCATGCCGAAAGACCCCGGCATCAGCTGGACCAGGCCAGAGGGCGGCATGTTTATCTGGCTTACGCTTCCGAAGCCGATTGACACGTTTGCCATGCTTCCGAAGGCGCTCCGGATGAAGCTTCTCTATGTGCCGGGATTCGCGTTCTACCCGAACTCCCCTGAGCAGAACCATATCCGACTTTCCTTTGTGACTGTTCCGAAGGAAAAGACGATTGAAGGTGTTCAGCGTCTCGCGGCTCTCGTGTCGGACGAACTCCGACGCCTCTGATCCCTCAAAGCAAAAAGGAACACCACGCCATGGCTCTGCCAAAAATTGAAATTCTGACGACAGGCGGCACGATTGCAGGAAAGGGAGAGAGTGAAACCGGCTCTTCTTACCACGCGGGAGAAGTTCCTGGAGACGAACTTGTCCGCTCAGTCCCTGGGCTCAGCCGGGTTGCTGATATTACAGTGCGGGAAATCGCCTCCATCCCTTCTCAGGACATGACAGAAGGCGTGTGGCTCGCCCTTCTCTCCGCGATCCGTGAGGACGCGGAGAAGTTTGACGGGTTCGTCATCACGCACGGCACTGACACCATGGAAGAAACCGCTTTCTTCCTTAGCCTCACCGTGCCGGCAGGAAAATCCGTTGTGATCACGGGAGCCATGCTCCCCTCCACCGCTCTTTCTTCTGACGGTCCTAAAAACCTCTATAACGCGGTTTCTGCCGCCGCGGCTCCCAAATCGTCTCGCTATGGTGTCATAGCCGCGATGAACGGAGAACTCTTCGCCGCCCGGGGGCTCTTCAAATCAAAGACGGTGGCGCTTGACACATTCAGTACCCGTTTCGGAGGTCCGATTGGCTGGACGCAGGGCGGTGTCACGCACTTCAGCGTGAGTCCCGCGCCTGAACGATCCCTTCCCTCTTTCCGGGACCTCGGGGCAATCCGCGAGAGTTCGCTTCCCAAAATCGCCTGCATCGCGGTCTGGGCTGGTTCTGACGGCGTTGCCGCATCCGCCTACATGGATGCCGGCTATCAGGGACTCGTCATTGAAGGTTTCGGTGACGGCAATATCCCCGGAGGTCTCCTCCCCACGCTGCGGCTTGCCGCGGAATCGGGGCTTGCTGTCGTACGGTCCAGCCGCTGTGCTTACGGCCCCGTGCTGGAAGCAGGAGAAATTAACGACGCTGAAAACGGATTTGTCTGCGGCGGAGCGCTTTCTGCCGCTCAGTGCCGTATTCTTCTGCAGCTCGCTCTCCTTAAGAACCCGAGAGCCAAGCGAACAGACCTCCAGAAACTCTTTTCCCAGTTTTAACCGACGCGAGACTATTCTCCATGCCGATACCCAGTGAATTCACCCCCATTCTGCAGTCACTCCCCCTTGTCTCATCCGAGTGGGATGAAGAGAACCGCACCCTGGTTCTCACGACCGGACTTCGCTATCCTGGCACCGAAGAGTCTGTGATGATCTTTGTGACAGAAGACGCTTCTATCGGCGGCTGGCAGGTGGATGACGGGGGATCAGCCGCGCTGCTCCTTTCTGACGCCGGTATCGCTCCGAACGCTCCCGGCATCACTGCGTATCTCAAGACCGCCTACGAAGAAAATGTTCTCATGATGGATGCGGGGCATAACTTCGGTATTCCGGTGTCGGATGCGGATGACCTCCTCGAGTCAGCGCTTGAAGTCGCGTCAGGCTCCCTGATGCTTTACGCCGTCGGCCGCTTTGGAGCCGCCTCTGAGTAATTGACCTCGCGATGTCTGAGTCTCTCGAATCCGCTTATCGGGGGCGCTTCGCGCCTTCCCCCACAGGGCTCCTTCACGCGGGGAGCCTCCTCGCCGCTCTTGCCTCGTGGCTTGACGCCCGGGCGCATGACGGCACCTGGCTGATCCGGATTGAGGATATCGATCCCCCGCGGGATATTCCCGGTGCCGGTGAGAAGATTATTGAGACACTCAGCCGCTTCGGTTTTGAGTCCGATGAACCGGTGCTGTGGCAGCATGACAGGCTTGACGCCTATCGGGAAACCGCCGCCCGGCTGGTTTCTGAAGGAAAGGCGTTTGGCTGCGCCTGCTCGCGGCACGATATCGCGGAGTGGCATCGGATCCACGGGGGCGATCCTTCGGTCTACCCGGGGATCTGCCGAAACGGCACCGGAGGTCGTAAACCCCGGGCCATCCGCTTCCGGGTTGATTCGGAGCCAGTCTCTTTTACGGACCGGCGTCTCGGGACGCTCACCCAGAATCTCGAAAAAGAGCTTGGCGACTTCGTGATCTGGCGAGCTGACAGTCTCCCCGCCTATCAGCTCGCGGTCGTCATGGATGACGGTCTGCAGGGCGTGACAGATATTGTCCGGGGTGAAGACCTCTATGGGAACACACCGCGTCAGATCGCCCTTCAGAGAGCTCTGGGACTCCCGACTCCGCGTTACCTCCACCTTCCGCTTGTGCTGAACGACCGGGGTGAGAAGCTCTCCAAACAGGGAGGGGCGACACCGGTGGATCCGGAGTCGCCCCTCATTGAACTTGAACGCGCCTGGCGGTCTCTGGGTTTCCGACCGCTCGGAGCGGATTCTGTTCCCGCTTTCCTTCGCGCCGCGCTTCCGCTCTGGCGCGAAGGCTGGGGAAACCGTTAGTCGTTCTTCCGGTTTTCTTCAGGAAGCCGCACTTCAACCGTTGTGCCCTTGCCGGGTTCGGAATCGATCACGAGTTCCGCCCCGATCTTCTTCGCGCGCTCTTCCATGATGGAAAGACCCACGTGACGGGCTTTCCGTTCCTCAGCGAGTTTCCGGTCAATACCGACGCCGTTATCCCGCACGCTTGCCACAAAGTCGCGGTTATTCATGATCCGCACTTCAACCTGAGAGGCTTTGGCGTGCTTCCGGATGTTGGAAAGCGCTTCCTGAATAATGAACGTCACCTGAAGCTTCTGCTTCTCGGTGAGGTTCGGGCCGTTACCGGAGAACTGCACCTTGGCGCTGACACCTGACTGCGCCTCAAAGCGCCGGGTCACGGTGAGCAGCGCGGTCTTGAAGTCTTCCTTATGAATCTTCTCGCGGAAATTGAGGAGCAGCTCGCGGACGTTCTCGTAACTCTCCTGGACACCCGCCTTGATCTGCTTCACGGTCTCATCCACCATCTGCTTATCGTTCCCCGCGAGCGCTGACTCAAGGAGCTGCACCTGCATGTTGAGGAAGGAAAGTGTCTGAGCGATCGAGTCGTGCAGACCCTGCGCCATGAAGGTGCGCTCCTGAACCACAGCAAACTGCCGCTCGCGTTCGTTCAGCCGATGGTTATCAATCGCGATGCCGAGATGCGTGCCGAAGGACTCGAGCTGCCGGAAGGCGGGCGACGCAATATCGCGGTTATCGCGGAAGAACACCTCAAACGTCCCGAGGCTTGTCTGGCCATTCCGGATATGGAATCCGTAAGACACCTGGAACCCCTCTTTCACGAGTTCCTTCGCGGTGTCACGCGTTCCCTTCAGCAGATCAAAGCGTGTGGGAAGCGGCTTCTGATACGCACGGTAAATCGGCGCGTCCGTGTCGCTCTCGCGGGATGACAGTTCAAGGAACCGCCCGGAGAGTCCGGACGAGGCCACAATGGAAAGCTTTCCGCTCTCATCCACCAGGCGCACCGCGCAGGCGTCGCTCCCGGTGTAGCTCCGGATCCGGTCGATAAAGCCCTCATTCATATCTTCGATTGACACGGCCTGCGAGAGGAACGTCGTCATCTCGTAAAGCTGCGAGAGGTTCGTGTTCTTTTCCTGCACTGAAGCGGTCTTCTCCGCGACCTTCGCTTCCAGATTGTCGTAGAGATCCTCAAGCCTCGACGCCATGCGGTTGAAGCCCTCCCCGATGCGGCCGAATTCATCATTCGTTCCGACATTCACCCGGGCGGAAAGATCTCCCGCGCGCACCTTATCAATCACCTCTCCGAGCTTATTCACCGGGCGGATTACCCAGCGCTTGAGGAGGAAAAGAATCACGAAGAGGCTTCCAATAGCGAGCGCGATGATCAGCGTCTGCAGATACCGCATCTGCCAGAGATAGCGAACGCGGTAATCCTCAATCCTATCCTTCAGGTGGTTCAGAGCGCCGGTGTAGGAATTAAAGATCTCGGTGTCAATCGTCGCGCCGTTCTCCCGCTGCTGAAACAGCTGCGGACGCGCCTGCGTCTCCCAGACCTGGGTCGCCTTATTGATGGAGTCCTCGATATCCGGCGTATTCGGCACCTTGAAGGGCGACCAGAGATCGATATCGTGAAGCCCCTTGATCAGCGTGTTCGAAACCCGGATTTCCTCATCAAACATCTCCGGCGCGTAATTCGTGTTCGTGAAGACATTCGCGCGGTGGAAGTGGATCTTGATTTCGTTTACCTGGTTCAGCGCAGCGGCGGACGACTCCGCGTTCCAGCTGAGCAGCATCGTATAGGCCACAACACCGACCACAAAAGAGACCCACGCCGCCGTGAGTGCGAGAAGCCTCATTGAGAGGCTGTGAAACTTCTGAACCTGCATAGGAAATATTTCCGGATTTTTGCTGCCTGAACCGGGCAGATAACTGTAGAAAAATTCGCTGAATACTATAAAGCCGCACGGCGAATAATTATTTTTCCGCCGCACGGCTTCAAAGGGACTAGTCCCTCTCTCGTTCAGCTCAGAGGAGCCTTACATTCCCCTCTTCATCCTCAGGGGGCAGGTTTTCAACGGCAGGAGACGGATCCTTCCCCGCGGGCAGGGCCCGGAGCCCCGTTACCCGGATCAGGCGGGGCGAGACACCGCGTCCCTTTCTCGTCCGGTGCAGCGTGTATTCGGCAAGCTTCGCGCCGCTCACCGTTTCTTCACGCGGCTGCTTCGCGCGGCCCTCGCCGATCACTGCGACACCGGAGGCAGTAATCGGGATCGCCGCGACAATCTTCTCATCCGGTTCAAGCCCCATCAGAGAAACACCGAGACCGCCGGAAGGCAGCATCCGCATTTCGGAGATCGGGAAGACAAGGAGTCTGCCGTGCTCGGAAAGCACTGCGATAAATTCGTCCTCCGCCTTGATCGGCACGGGTTCAAGCGCCCGTCCTTCATCGACTCGGACAAAGGATTTGCCGCTCCGGACACGCGCCGGCATATCGCCGAGCTTCGAAATAAAGCCGTAGCCCTTCGTTCCCGCGAGGAACATCTTCTGATCGGCCGGACCGCAGAAGATACCGACAATCTCGGTTCCCGGCTCAAGATCAATAAAGCTCGTGAGCGGAAGCCCGTCGCCGCGTGACCCGGGTAGCGCCGAAACAGCGATCGAGTAGGAGCGCCCGGAACTCGAAATCAGAATGAGCGTCTCCGTGCTCCGGCATTCGATCGACCGTCCAGGTCCGTCACCGATCTTGTAATTCATGAGCGAAATATCATGCCCATGCCCGGACCTCGTTCGGATAAAGCCCTTCTCGGAGAAGACAATCGTGACCGGCTCATCGAGCACCTGAGGCGCGGCCTGAAGCGGAGCCGCCTCTTCGACAAGCGTCCGGCGGTCATCCCCATAGGTCTTCGCGTCAGACTCGATTTCGCGCGCCACCGCAGTGGCAAGACGCCGGTCAGACGAGAGAAGCCGCGTCAGGCTCTTCTCTTCATCCCGGCACGACTCAAGTTCAGACTTGATCTGAGCCTCAGACAGCCGGGAGAGCTGCCGCAGCTTGATTTCCAGAATGTCCTCAGCCTGACGCTCAGAGAGGCTGAAGCGTCGCATCAGTTCGGGCTTCGGCTCATCGCTCTCCCGGATCACCGCGATCACTTCATCCACGTGAAGCAGCGCGATGGCGCGGCCTTCGAGAATATGGATTCGGTCCTGCACCTTCGCAAGGCGCGCTTCCGTTCTGCGGCGGACCGTCGCAACTCGGAACGCCACCCACTCGGAAAGAATCTCAAGAAGCGGTTTCTGGCGGGGTTTCCCGTCACTCCCGATCATCACAAGATTCATCGGCGCGTTGCTCTCGAGACTCGTCTGCGAGAAGAGCGCTGCAATAAAGGCGTTCCGATCGACTTTC
>ERZ791854.1232-NODE-1232-length-11338-cov-2.73207_pt1 | contig 11338 bp, 9 predicted proteins | sample MGYA00510286_ERZ791854 | MGnify/ENA primary metagenome ERZ791854 (study PRJEB30046, sample SAMN00715267) | human gut metagenome | study: EMG produced TPA metagenomics assembly of the A metagenome-wide association study of gut microbiota in type 2...
AGAAGCATCGTTTCCTTTTTTCAGTCCTTCCGGCTGCCAGTATCCTGTGGGGAATCGCTGCGCTGTGGATGGTTAAGCGGCTGAATGGCTCCGTACGCCGTAACATCGTAGAGCCAGTGGTAATGCTGGCCGGGCAGGCAGACCGTATCCGGAAAAATGATTTTTCAGGGCCTGAACTTACAGCTGAGGGAGAAGATGAGATCAGCCGTCTTATCCGTTCCTTTAATAAAATGAAGCAGGCGACAAGAGGATATATTGAGGCTTTAAAAGAAAAAAACGAAACAGAACGGCAGCTGGAGGCGGTCCGGCTGCAGCTTTTAAAAAATCAGATCAATCCCCATTTTCTTTTCAATACCTTAAATATGATCGCCGGAACGGCTCAGATCGAAGATGCGGCTGCCACGGAAAAGATGATACAGGCATTAAGCCGCCTGTTCCGCTACAATTTAAAATCAACTGCATCTGTGATGCCTCTGGAACGTGAGCTTAAGGTTGTTCAGGATTATATGTATCTGCAGCAGATGCGGTTTGGAAAGAGAGTGCAGTATGAGACAGGCTGTGACCCGGAAACAATGGAGATACTGGTTCCTTCCTTTATGCTCCAGCCTTTGGTGGAAAACGCAGTAAAGCATGGGATTTCTGCAAGAAGCAAAGGCGGAAGGATTGTGGTGCGGACCTGGAAACAGGGGCAGAGGCTGTGGATTTCGGTGGCGGATACGGGAGAAGGGATTGATGAGGACAAACTGGAAAAGATAAAAAGAGCTTTAAAGGAAGGAGATGGATCCGGCGTTGGGATTGGTCTGGGAAACATTGCCCGCCGGCTGAAGGCAATGTATGAGGACGGAGAAGTGAGGATCGAGAGCCGAAAGGGCTGCGCGACGGTGGTACAGCTGGCGTTTACACCGGAAAACTGTAAGGAGGATGAACCGTGATACAGAATGAGGATAAGAACGAGACGTACAAGGTGCTTTTGGCAGATGATGAGCAGATTGAACGTATGGCTCTTGCCAAACGGCTGCATAAGCATTTTGGAGACAGCCTGGTCATCTGGCAGGCAGCAGACGGAAATGAGGCGGTCCGCCTGTGTTTTAAAGAACGGTGCCAGATCGTGATCATGGATATTTCCATGCCGGAATTAAACGGTGTGGAGGCGGCAGAACAGATCCGAAGGCTGGATGAGGACTGCGAGATCATTTTCCTTACCGCATATGACGAATTTTCCTATGCAAAGAGAGCCATTGCCATTCATGCGCTGGACTATCTTTTAAAGCCCTGTGAGGAAGAGGAGCTTACTGCGGTGATGGAGGAAGCCGTGGGGCGGATCCAAAAGAGGGAGCAGTTTGAAAAGCTGCATATGGAACAGGAGATGCCGGAAGAGACCGGGGCAGAGATGCCGGAGCCGGACTTAGAGGAGGAGCCTGACCGGCTTGGACAGGCGGCTGAAAAGATACGCCGGTATATACGGAAAAATTATATGAAGGATATTTCCATGCAGGATGCGGCCCGGATGATGAACTACTCCGACGCCTATTTCTGCAAGCTGTTTAAACAGTGCTTTGACCAGAATTTTACCGCCTATCTGGCCCGCTTCAGGATCAATGAGGCCAGACGGCTTTTACAGGATAAAAATGCCAGCGTAAGAGAGGTCAGCATGCTGGTAGGGTATTATGACGCCAATTACTTTGCAAAGGTATTTAAAAGGATTGCAGGTATGAACCCTTCTGAATACAGAGACAGCTTTCATACAGAAAGCGTATGACAAAATTTTCTCCCTCAATGTCAAAGATTTACGGTACAAAACAGAAAATCCTTTTTTTATAATTATTTAATAAAATGTGTATAAAGAAAGGAAGCAGTAAAGTGAGGAAGATGATGAAAAAGCTGACAGCGCTTGCTTTTGGGATAGCAGTGGCAGTCAGTCTGACAGGCTGCGGTTCTTTAACCGGCGGCAAGCGTATTATCCGCGTTTCCCATGCACAGTCAGAGACGCATCCGGAGCATCTGGGGCTTCTGGCATTTAAAGAGTATGTGGAAGAGAAGCTGGGAGACAAATATGAGGTCCAGATATTTCCAAATGAACTTTTAGGCTCAGCCCAGAAGGCCATTGAGCTGACACAGACGGGAGCCATTGACTTTGTAGTAGCCGGCACAGCGAATCTGGAGACCTTTGCTGACGTATATGAGATTTTCAGTATGCCGTATCTGTTTGACTCAGAGGAGGTATACAAATCCGTGATGCAGGATACGGAATACATGGAAAATGTCTATGCATCGACGGATGAAGCCGGTTTCCGCGTAGTAACCTGGTACAATGCAGGTACCCGTAATTTCTACGGAAAATCCCCGATACGGACGCCGGAGGATTTAAAGGGCAAAAAGATCCGCGTACAGCAGAGTCCTGCCAGCGTAGAGATGGTAAAGGCATTTGGAGCGGCAGCGGCGCCAATGGGATTTGGCGAGGTATATACGGCTATCCAGCAGGGCGTCATCGACGGTGCAGAGAATAACGAACTGGCTCTTACCAACAACAAGCACGGCGAAGTTGCAAAATATTATTCTTATAACAAGCATCAGATGGTGCCGGATATGCTGGTAGCCAATCTGAAGTTCTTAAACAGCTTAAGCCCTGAGGATTATCAGGTATTTAAAGAGGCGGCGGCTCTTTCCACGGAAGTAGAGATGGAAGAGTGGGACAAGAGTATAGAAGAGGCTAAAAAAATCGCCACAGATGAAATGGGCGTAGAGTTTATTGACGTGGATGTGGAAGCGTTTAAAGAAAAGGTTCTTCCTCTCCATGAGTCTATGCTTCAGGAAAATGAGAAGATCCGCGATCTCTATGACCATATTCAGGCTGCCAATGAAAAAGCAAAAGGAGGACAGTAGGATGGAGACCATGCACAAAGTAAAAGCAGGGATCATGCAGGTTCTGGGATTTGTAATCATCGCTCTGTTCGCCTTTATGACCCTGATCGGAACGTATCAGATCGTAACCCGTTATTTCTTTAACCGTCCAAGTACGGTATCAGAGGAGCTTTTAACCTACGCTTTTACCTGGATGGCCCTTCTGGCTTCCGCCTATGTGTTCGGAAAGAGAGACCATATGCGTATGGGCTTTCTGGCAGACAAGCTCATCGGAGCGCCCAGAAAATATCTGGAGATTACCATTGACCTTCTTACTTTTTTGTTAGCAGCGGTTGTGATGGTATACGGCGGTATTTCCATTACAAAGCTGACCATGATCCAAAAAACTGCTTCTTTGCAGGTGCCTATGGCCTATGTTTATGTGATCGTGCCTGTTACGGGAGTGCTGATCATGATTTTCAGCCTTATGAATGCCATAGATGTGGCTCATATGGAATTTAAGGAGAAGGGAGAGGTTCGGTTATGACGATCGCAGTTGCCTGCGGGCTGATTATTTTAGTGCTTCTTGTGATTATGCTCTTAGCTGGAGTACCAATCGCAGTAGCTCTGGCTGTTTCTTCCATCGGAGCGATCCTTCCGGTGCTTGATACCGGCGCATCCGTGCTTACGGGAGCACAGAGGATTTTTTCCGGTATTTCCGTATTCAGCCTTCTTGCCATTCCGTTTTTTATCCTGGCAGGAAACTTGATGAATAAGGGCGGTATTGCTATCCGTCTGATCAATTTTGCAAAATTATTTACAGGAAGTATTCCGGGAGCTCTGGCACACACCAACGCCGTTGCCAATATGCTTTTCGGTGCCATCTCAGGTTCCGGTACGGCGGCAGCTTCCGCCATGGGTTCGATCATCGGCCCTATCGAAGAGGAAGAAGGCTATGACAGGGATTTCTCAGCAGCGGCTAATATCGCTACCGCTCCTACCGGTCTTTTAATCCCTCCGAGCAACGTTATGATCACCTATTCACTTGTCAGCGGAGGAACCTCCGTAGCGGCTCTTTTCATGGCGGGCTATATTCCCGGGATCCTCTGGGGACTGGCATGTATGATCGTAATCTATATTTTTGCTAAAAAGAAGGGCTACCGCAGTACAAAGAAGTTTACAAACAGCGAGAAGCTTAAGGTATTTTTACAGGCCATCCCTTGTCTGTTTATGATCGTTGTGGTAATCGGCGGGATCATTTCCGGTATCTTTACCGCTACAGAGGGAAGCGTGGTGGCAGTTGTGTACAGCATGGTGTTGTCTGTATTCTTCTATAAGTCCATCAAACCCTCTGAGCTGCCGAAAATCTTCCTTGACAGCGCGGAGATGACCGGTATTATCATTTTTCTTATCGGCGTGTCAAGCATCATGAGCTGGGTTATGGCATTTACAGGCATTCCCACTGCTGTATCCGAGGCAATGCTGGGAATCAGCGACAACCGGTATGTGATCCTCTTTATCATCAATATCCTCCTTCTGATCGTGGGAACCTTTATGGATATGACGCCGGCCTGCCTGATCTTCACTCCTATTTTCCTGCCCATCTGCCAGACTCTGGGTATGAATACCATTCACTTTGGTATTATGATGATCTTTAACCTGTGTATCGGAACCATCACCCCGCCTGTGGGAACCACTCTGTTTGTGGGTGTAAAAGTGGGACAGACTAAGATTGAGCAGGTGATAAAGCCGCTTTTAGCTTACTTTGCGGCAATCTTCATTGTGCTGATGCTGGTATCCTATATTCCCGCCTTGTCCATGTGGCTGCCGGGACTTTTGGGATATGTATAAATGAAATGTGCGCTCCGCCGGGCTGGCGGGGCGTATTTTTTCGGAAACGGTATTGAAGACAGCGCTGGTTTCTGCTATAGTACACAATGGAATGAAAAAGTGTAAGGAGAATCATCATGGCTGAAATACTGATGAAGGCGGCTGCCTTCGTTGCGATCATTTTTATGGGATATCTGCTGAGAAAAAAAGGATTTTTTAAAGAAGAGGATTTTCATGTGCTTTCAAAGATCGTTTTGAAGATAACTCTTCCGGCTGCGATCGTAGCCAATTTTTCAGGGGTTGATCTTCAGGCGTCTCTTTTGATCCTGTCGGTTCTTGGTCTGGGGGGAGGCCTGATGCTTATAACCTCAGCCTATCTGGCAGCGGGAAAAAACCGTGAGGAAAAAGCATTTTTCATGTTGAACACCTCGGGCTATAATATAGGAAACTTCACTATGCCCTTTGCCCAGAGCTTTCTAGGGCCAGCCGGGGTAATCACAACCAGCCTTTTTGATACGGGAAATTCCTTTATCTGTCTGGGCGGAGCCTTTAGTGCGGCAAAGATGGTAAAGGAGGGAGAGGGAAAGATATCCCTGATCCCTATTATAAAAACCCTGGTGCGTTCCGTACCCTTTGACGCTTATATAACCATGACGGCGCTGTCCCTGCTCCACATCAGCCTTCCGGCTCCGGTGATCACATTTTCAGAGGTGGTTTCAAGGGCGAATGCCTTTATCGCCATGCTGATGATGGGAGTAGGCTTTAAAATTTCCGGAGATACCAGCCAGAAGGGAAAAATCGTAAAGATCCTGGCAGTGCGTTACGGCGTCTCGATCGCAGTGGCGGCGGCCCTCTATTTTTTTATGCCTCTTCCTCTGGAATACCGTCAGGCTCTGGCAATCCTGCCCTTGAGCCCTATTGCGTCTGCAGCGCCGGCCTTTACGGCAGATTTAAAGGGCGACTTTGGACTTGCCAGTGCAGTCAATTCCATTTCCATTGTAATCAGTATTGTACTGATCACGGCAACTCTCCTGATAATTCTTTGATACGGAGTGTATAACTTTGACAGAAGCGGGGATAATGAGATTATCACAAAAGAGAAAATAAATACTTATCCTCCCCTTTTTAATACCTCGTTTATTGGCCTTGTGCAGTAGACGGGGTATTTTTTATGCCTTCTGCAATTTCTTAAACTGCTGGGGCGATATAGAAAAGGCCTGTTTAAACGCCCTGTAAAAGGTGGAGTAGTCGGAAAACCCTACCTGTTCTCCTATGGTTTCCAGGGAATCTCCATTGATAATCCTGGTTTTTGCGGCAATCAGCCGGCGCTGGGTTACGTACCGGTAAAAGCTGACGTCCATTTTTTCGCTGAACAGGCGCGATATGGCCCGTTCACTGATGTAAAAATCAGTAGCCGCTGATTTTAAGGTTATTTTTTCAGCCAGGTGGTCTTCTATATAGCGGATCAGCTCATCCAGCAGCTCTTTTTTCTCAGTTAGCGGTTCCGTAGCCTTGCTGTGGGTACACGCCCTGGTCAGGTGGATTAAAAGCTGCACCGTTATGGAAGAAATACAGGCTTCATATCCTTCCTGTCTGATTTTAGCCTCCCTGCAGGCAGATTGAAAATATCTTTCCATGTACTCCCACCCGCTGTCCTGGGTTCTTAACAGAACCGGATCCGATAATGGGATAAAACCTAAAAAATGCTGGATATTCTTCATAAATTCCGGGTGGATCCATATCACATAGCGGGAATAGGGTTCTGCAAGCTGATCTAAGTACAGGGGCCTGTGGCTGATCCCGGGCGGTATGAAAATAATATCTCCCCTGCGGACCCGATACCGTTCTGCTCCCAGAAGATATTGTACATTTCCGCTGCGGCAATATAACATCTCATAAAACGTATGACTGTGAAGCTGGATGCTGTCTTTCGTATAATTCACATCATCATGGCAGTCTACAGAATCTGAATCCATTTCCATTTCCTGATAAAGATTGGATAAAATTGCCCCGTCGGTAATAAACGTTTTCTGAAGTTCTTCATTGCTGATTTCCGATCTCTTATGCGCAGAAACCAGTTCTTTATATTTTTGCATTTCTGATAATTTCATTGCTTTTCCTGTTCCTTCCTCCTTCTTATCATAATCTAATTTGGCTTAATTTGCAATATATTATGCGATATTTGCAATAGTAATTGCAATAGCAGTATAGTATTCTTAAAACACAATAAGTTAATGGTCTGCGGTTATCTGCCGCAGCAAAGACAAGGAGGAACATGATATGAATGACAAATCTTTACGCCCCTTTGGAGTAAAGGATCAGATCGGTTATGTCTTCGGGGATATGGCCGGAAGCTTTGTAAACTTGTTCGTAGATGCCTATTTTCTTACATTCTGTACCTATGTTCTGGGAATTTCGCCAGGATGGATGGCGGGACTGTTTTTAGCCGCCCGACTCTGGGACGCCATCAACGACCCGATCATGGGTTCTTTCCCAGACCGCTGGAGACTTGGCAAAAGCGGCGATAAGTTCAAACCATGGATAAAACTGTTTATGATTCCTCTGGCCCTTTCCGGTATTTTATGTTTTGCCAACGTTCCATTTGAAGGAATTGCCCTTCATGCATGGGTGGCGTTTGCTTATGTATTCTATGGAATGTCCTATACCGGAACCAGTATGCCCTTCGGCGCTATGGCAAGCGTTGTTTCTACGGATCCCATTGACCGTTCCAAGCTTTCCAGAGCCAGAAGTATCGGCGGTACGGTAGTCGGGATCGGCGCGCTTTCCGTTGTTCCGATTTTATGTTTTGACAAGGATTCCAATATTATTCCGGAGCGTTTTGGCCTGATCGCAGTAATATTCGGCATTCTGTGTGTTATTTCTTACCTTCTGTTATGTAACCTGACCATAGAGCGTGTCCGCCAGCCAAAACAGAAAGGGGAAAAATTCAACTATGGAAATGTATTAAAAGCAGCTGTCAAGAACCGTCCGTTAATCGGCGTTATGGTTGCAACCATCGGAAGCATGCTTTACATTACTGGAAGCGGACAGTTAAAAAGTTATATTTACAAAGAATTCTATCAGGATACCAGCCTGATGACCCTGGCAAGTATCGGAACCCTTCCGGTTATGATTATCTGCTTTATCCTGGTCCCTAAGATTGTGCAGAAATTTGGAAAGAGAAATGTAATCCTGGTTATGAGTACCTATAACCTGCTGCTTTCCACTTATATTTTACTGTTCCCGATTCAGAGCGCGCTGCTTTACACAATTTTAAACCTGTTAGCTACGATCGGACAGACCGCTTTTACCATTTTGATCTGGGCTCTGGTTACCGACTGTCTGGACTACAGCGAATGGAAAATGAATTTCCGCGCAGACGGAAGCATGTACAGCCTCTATACGTTCAGCCGTAAGATTGGTTCTACCATCGCTTCTACCGGCGCTGCATCCGCACTGGCTGCGATCGGCTACGTTTCCGGCGTAGGCGCTGTACAGAGCGCGGCAACGATCAATAACATTTACTACCTGGTAAATGCAGTTCCGGTTATTACCTGTATCTTAGAACTCATCGGAATCGGTCTGATCTTCAACCTGAATCAGAAAAAGACCGCTGAAATGTATGCAGCCCTGGCGGAACGCCGGAATTCCCAGAACTGATCAAGAACCATTTGTGCGTACCCGAAACCGGAGGAATAAAATCTATGAAAAAAATTGATCTGCATCTGCATTTAAGCTTTGATCCTGTTCCCAAAAGCGATACTCTTCTAGTAAGTACCTACAAAGAAATGCTGCCTCATTTAGAAGAACTGGGGATCGGAAAAGGCGTGCTCATGTCCAGCGGAGAACGGAATTTCTCCATGCCTATGGGGTCCAATGAAGAAAACTGCCGGATTGCTGCAGCGGATCCGGAGCATTATGCCTGGATGTGCAATCTGGATTATGACGGAGATCCCAAAACTGTTTATGACCGGCTGTCTGTCTGCAAAGAAAAAGGCGCTGTCGGCATCGGGGAACTGATGATAAACCGAAGGCTGGATGATCCCTTTTTAAATGCCGTATTTGAAGCGGCTGGAAAATTAAATCTTCCGGTTACTTTTCATATGAGTCCGGAAACTGGCTACAGCTACGGCGTTGTAGACGACCCTGGTCTTCCTCTTTTGGAAGCCTGCCTGAAACGCCACCCTCACACGCAATTTCTTGGTCACAGCCAGACTTTCTGGATTGAAATGAGCGCAGGTGCACCTACGGACAAAGAAAGCCGGAATCAGTGGGGAAAAGGCCCCGTTATCCCAGGCGGACGGGTTCCGGAACTATTTAAAAAATATCCCAACCTATACGGAGACCTAAGCGCCAACAGCGCCGGATGCGCCATTATGCGGGATCCTGCCTTTGGCCTGGAATTCTTAGAAACTTATGCAGACCGGCTGTTCTTTGCCACAGATATGGTAAATACCGAAATGGTCTTTCCCCTGGGACAATGGCTGGACGAACAGGCAGCAAACGGCGCCTTAAGCCGCCGGGCCTATGAAAAAATCTGCTTTAAAAATGCCCAGACAGTCTTTGGACTGTAAGAAAACCTGTTGTTAAATGAAAGGAGAAACATATGGAACTTCGCACACGGATTCTTCCACGTATGTTAAACAGTGAAGTAGAAGCGTATTTAAAAGAAAACGACATTATTATCGTCCCTGTAGGCACTGTTGAAATGCACGGTGGAATGCCTTTAGACAGTGAAACTGTAATCAGCGAGGCTTATGCCTTAAAAATGGCGGAAGCCTGCAACGGATTAGTTCTGACTGGACTGCCTTATTTCTATGCCGGCGCAACTGCTTCCGGCCGCGGCACGGTACAGGTGTCTATCCGTCAGGGTATCGATTATTTAAGCGCAATTGCCCACAGCCTGCTGCGTCAGGGCTTTAAACGCCAGATTTACATCAGCTTTCATGGCCCTGCCCATATGACCTGCAGTCCTATGGTAAGAGATTTCTTTGATGAAACCGGAGTCCCCATTCTTTACATGGATCTGACCATGCAGATGTTAAAGAACGCGAAAGATTTATTTAAAAGCATGGACAGCTTCCACGCCATTACTGTAGGCGCCTACCAGATTATGAACCGTCTGGAAGATGTGCCGCTGACCACCGGATATTACCATCAGAATCCTCAGACCTGCAAGCCTTTTGATGATATTTTCGGACTGGCTTATCAGAGCGCTGCCATCGGCTACTGCTTTGGAACTCCGGAAGACCACATGAGCACCACTGCCATTCCGGATAAGGAAACCCGCAAACGTCTTGCCGACGAAGGCCAGGAGTTGATCGAGACCCTGGTAAACCGTATGGATCTGCCTCACATTGCAGAGCAGATGCGTTCTCTGGAAACTTATAATCATGCTAACGAGGAAAAATATCCCTGGATGCCCAGTGCATTCCGGAAAAATTTCCGGAAATAAACCATAACGTTATGCCGCCTGCTGAAACTGGCTTCTGCTGTTTTGGCTGGCGGCATTTTCTGTGTCTGTCTATCCTGCGCAGCGGACAGGCCTGGATATTCTTGACTTTTTATCTGGCGTGATTTAAGATACTGAGAGCATAAAAAGAGAAGGAGAACACAGTATGAAATTTTACCTTGCTCCTATGGAAGGCGTGACGGGATATATATACAGAAATGCTTACCATGCCCATTTCCGTCTCATGGATAAATACTTTACCCCCTTTCTGGCACCCAAACACAATGGTGGGTTCAGCCATAGAGAGATAAATGATATTTTGCCGGAGCATAATGAGGGAATGGATACGGTGCCTCAGCTTCTGACTGGAAACAGTGAGGATTTTCTGCGGGCAGCGCGGGAATTGAAGGAATATGGCTATAAGGAAGTGAATTTAAATCTGGGCTGTCCCTCCGGTACGGTAGCTGCCAAGGGAAAGGGAGCAGGATTTTTAAGAGACCCTGAGGGACTGGAGCTGTTTTTAGAGCAGATCTGCGAGGGGATGGAGCGTCTGGGGCTGGAGCTTTCGGTGAAAACAAGACTGGGAATCGAAGAACCGGAGGAATTTGACAGACTTCTTTCTATTTATAATCGGTTCCCCTTAAAAGAGCTGATCATCCATCCAAGGGTTTTGAAGGATTTTTATAAATATACGCCCAGAATGGAGGCGTTTAGAAATGCCTTTGCAAACAGTGCGGCTCCAGTGTGTTATAATGGCGATATTGTTGACCGGGAGTCCTATGAACGACTTACAGCCGCGTATCCTGCGCTGGATGCAGTAATGATCGGCAGAGGCCTTTTAGCAGATCCATTTCTCATCGAAACACTGTCGGGGCAGGCAGGCACAGAGAGCAGGAGAACGCAGATAGAACGTCTGAGTGCATTCCATCAGCAGATTTTGGAAGGATACTGCCAAACGATGTCAGGGGATAAGAATGTACTCTTTAAAATGAAGGAACTGTGGGCTCATTTGATCCATTTTGATCCGGAATGGGAGCCTTATATAAAGAAAATCCGCAAGGCACAGCGTCTGGGAGAGTATAAGATCATAACCGGTCAGATGTTCAGAGAAAGGAAAGCAGCACTTTAGGCTTTCCTATAAAATGGAGGGAGCCGGCAGAAAAAGGGGGGAATCTGCCGGCTTAGGTATGAAAAAGTGTCTTCCTGTATGGTAAA
>ERZ791854.1239-NODE-1239-length-11259-cov-3.65012_pt1 | contig 11259 bp, 9 predicted proteins | sample MGYA00510286_ERZ791854 | MGnify/ENA primary metagenome ERZ791854 (study PRJEB30046, sample SAMN00715267) | human gut metagenome | study: EMG produced TPA metagenomics assembly of the A metagenome-wide association study of gut microbiota in type 2...
GCAGACTCAAAATCTGCCGGTGGCAACATCGTATGGGTTCGAGTCCCATCATCGGCATACAGCTTCCCTGACAGTAAGTGGTCAGGGAAGTTTTTTTATTGTCCGGCCAGACTTTCGGATATCCACGGCGTGTGCCGCAGACCACCGCCAAAAAAGCCTGCATACAGAATTCATAACTGTATACAGGCTCTTTTTATCTTTTTATAAATCTTTATACAATTGTTCGTACTTTCTTGCAGAATTATCCCATGAAAAATCTGCCGCCATGCCACGGTCAACAATCTTGTTCCACTCACGCTTATGGTTGTAATAAACACTCTTTGCATAATTGACAATGCTAAGCATTTCGTGGGCATTGTAATTTGCAAATGAAAATCCTGTTCCAAGATTTTCATATTCGTTGTACGGTTCAACCGTATCCTTTAATCCGCCTGTTTCTCTTACAATCGGAACCGTTCCGTAACGCAGGCTGATTAACTGGCTGAGTCCGCATGGCTCAAACAGGGACGGCATTAAAAACGCATCACATGCCGCATAAATCTTATGTGCCATTGGTTCTGAATAGTAAATATTGGCTGATACCCTGTCATGATACTTCCAGTCATAGTGTCGGAACATATTTTCATATTTTTCATCACCCGTACCCAGCACAACCAGCTGCACATCTTCGGTACAGAGCTGTTCCATCACATAAGCCACAAGATCAAATCCCTTCTGGTCTGTCAGACGGGAGACAATGCCAATCATGAATTTCCCCTTATCCTGTGCCAGTCCGAGTTCTTTCTGTAATGCCACTTTGTTCTTCCACTTTTCCTTCCGGAAGGTAATCTGATTGTACTTTGCATCCAGATTCTCATCGGTTTCCGGATTGTAAATTTCGTAATCAATGCCATTTACAATACCGCGCAGACAGTTTGAACGCGCCTGCATCAAGCCTTCAAGATGTTCCCCGTAAAACGGTGTCTTAATCTCCTCGGCATAGGTTGAGCTGACAGTCGTTACCATATCCGCATAGACGATACCGCCCTTTAAATAGTTGGCATCCTTATACGCTTCCAGCTTATCCGAAGTAAAATAGCTGTCCGGAAGACCTGTAATATCTTTGACTTTCTTCAAATCCCAGATTCCCTGGAATTTCAGATTATGTATTGTCATCACAGACTTTACACCCTGATAAAATTCGCCCTGTGCAAACCGCTCCTTTAAATAAACCGGCACCAGACCTGTCTGCCAGTCATGGCAGTGGATAATATCCGGCCGGAATCCCAATGTCGGAATTGCCGATAGCGCCGCTTTACTAAAGAACGCAAACTTTTCAATATCTTCATGAATCCAGCTGTACGGCTTCGGTCCCGAAAAATAAAATTCGTTATCAATGAAATAGAATGTAACACCCTGATATTCCATTTCAAAAACACCGACATACTGTGTGCGCCATGCAAGGTCGATATAAAAATGTGTCTTATAGACCATCTTTTCCCGATACTCCCACGGAATACACGTATACTTGGGAATCATCACCCGCACATCAAATTCATCCTTGTTAAAATACTTTGGCAAAGCTCCCACAACATCTGCAAGTCCCCCTGTTTTTATAAATGGAACCGCTTCTGATGCAATAAATAAAACATTCTTCATACCTATCTCCATTTCTGAGCGAGTTATTTTTAAGAGGATATCTCCCGCTTTCGCCCGGAAGCAAAGAGCCTCATATTTTTTCTTATCCACATAGTACAAAAGTGCAGCTAAGAATCTCAGCTACACTTTATTATACCATATTTCATTTTAAATTACCAGTAACGTCTGATTGCTGTAATCGGTAAAATGTTTGCCGATGAAATCTTTACAACATCACCGCTTGTCGGTGCATGAATAATCTGACCGTTACCGATGTAGACACCTACATGGCCCGGATAGCAGATAATATCGCCCGGCTGTGCCTGAGAAAGACTTCCGACAGATGAACCACCACCTGCAATGGCACTGGATGAATGCGGCACGGAAATACCATTCTGTCTGAAAATATAATACATCAGACCGGAACAGTCAAATCCACTCGGTGAAGTACCACCCCATACATAAGGCACACCTAACATGCTATACGCTGCACTGACCACACCGGAAGCACTGCCTGAATTATTGGCTGCTGCAACGGTTGTTGTCGTACTGCTCTTTGTCTTTGTCGTTGTCTTAGCTGCTGCAGCGGCGGCCTGCGCTTCACGCTGTCTTTGTGCTTCTGCTGCGGCAGCCTGTGCTTCTGAAAGCTGTGTTGTCAAATCAGCCACTGTATTTTCCTGATCTGCAATTGCCGCATATAAAACAGCCTGCTTATCTGTCATCTCCTGCCCAAGTGCTTCCAGCTCCTTCTTATCCGCATCGAGCGTACTCTTTAACTGGTGGATCTGTGAAGCGGTTGCTGCCATCTCATCTAACTTTCCACGGTCATAATCATAAACCTGCTGTACGTACTCCGCTTTATTCAGTGCATCGCTCATGCTTTCTGCTGTAAGAAATGCCTCTGCAATCGATGTTGACTGGTCTTCGTACATATATTTAATACGCAGTTTCATATCATCATACTGATTCTGCATATTCTGCTCTGCAGCTGCTAAATCCGCATTTGCCTGATCAATCTCTTCATTCTTATCATGCATCTTGACTTCAAGTTCGTCCATCTGCACAAGCAGATAAGCAAGCTCTGACTGTGTCTGGCTTAACTGGCTCTCTGCCGCATTCTTTTTATTGGTTAAATCTGTTACATCATCTGCCCATACAGACGTGCCGGCAATGCTTGTAATTAAAGCTGCTGCCACAAAAGTTTTTGCAATTCTTTTACGCATAAGTTTCTAAACCTCATAATATATTACAAATTTGTTACATATTTTTTAAAATTTGCTTTCAATATTATAATATATTACAAACTATTACGCAAGACATAAATCTAATCTATGTGTGAAATTTTTAAGAACTTTTTTATTTAATATTGTACTGTAAACGGATTTTATCGGCTATCAACGCGATAAATTCTGAATTTGTGGGTTTTCCTTTGCCATTGCTGATTGTATAACCAAACAAACCATTGAGTGTTTCCGTATTTCCACGGTTCCATGCCACTTCAATTGCATGACGGATGGCACGCTCCACGCGGCTTGATGTCGTCTGGTATCTTTTGGCAATGGTTGGATAAAGTATTTTGGTAATGCTGTTAATCACATCATTGTCCTTGACTGACAGCATAATAGAATCTCTTAGATACTGATACCCTTTAATATGCGCAGGAATACCAATGTCATGTATGATGTTTGTAATATCACTTTCCAGATTCCGGTCACTGACCACCGTATGTTCCAGCGCCGGTGCTGCTCCTGCTTTCGTATTTTCCGCATGGACATTTCTGATATACCGGATTCTGTTAATCAGCATATCATTATCAAACGGCTTCATGATATAATATGAAGCGCCCATATTAAATGCATCTTCTGTCACACTGTCCCGTCCGATAGCACTGATAATAATAAATGCCGGCGTCTTTCGTATCTCCTTATCCTTATGCACTTTTTCCATCACTGTCAGTCCGTCAATCTGCGGCATTATAATATCCAGCAGAACAACATCCGGTTCTTTCTCCTTAATGATGTGAAATGTATCTTCTCCATTCGTCGCCGTACCGACTACGGACAAATCCTGTTCCTGTCCGATGACCTGCCCAAGTACCTTTAACATATTCTCATTATCATCTGCAATTGCTACCTTTAAGGCTTCCATTCATTTCCCCTCCATAAGATTTTTCTCATTCCCCTTACAAAAACTGATTATATCTTCTGCGACAAAAATTGGCAATCCTATATTTTCGCGTTTTTCGACATTTTTCGACAAAACAGTTTTTATTTTCCCTCTTTTAGCATTGTTTCAGCAAAAATTCCGTACCCTTTTGTCGGATTGTCGATAAAAACATGGGTCACTGCGCCGACAAATTTTCCGTTTTGCAGGATTGGCGAACCGGACATCCCCTGTACAATCCCATTTGTCATTGCCAGAAGTTCCGGAGATTTGACGGTAAACGTCAGATTTTTCTGACCGCCATAACTGATATGGTCAATTTCAATTTGATAATCCTGATAGGAATTATCTGTATACATACGGATATATGCCTTTCCTTTCTCTACCTCATGGCTGTAACCGACCTGCATATATTCCAGTTCATACTCCTCTGCCAGATTTTTGTCCAACGTGCCAAAAATGCCACTGACCGTATTTTTTCTGATACTGCCCAGAAAATTCTTTTCCTGATAATTTATCGTTCCGATAAATTCGCCCGGCGTACCTTCTGTTCCTTTTATAATTGAAACGATTTTCGTTTTATAAAGCCTTCCGTCATGAATCGTCAAAAGTCCTGCTGTCGTTTCATCACTGATACCGTGTCCTAATGCACCGAATCCACCTGAGCTGTCAATGTATGTCATCGTTCCGATTCCCTGTGCATCATCTTTTACCCAAAGACCGATTTTATAATTTCCACTCTCGTCCATGACCGGTGTCACGCTGACGTCAAACTGCTGTCCATTGCGCAGTATCGTAAAAACAACCTCTGTACCGCCGCATTTTTTGACCGCTTCAGCCAGTGTGCCTTTTGAAGATACCTTTTCTGCATTTACCGCTAAAATGTAATCCCCCTGACGGATAATATTTTCACATGGATTGACTTCATTCCCGTAAATATCGGTAATACTCTGCGTATTCACCGCAAGCACACCGTCTGTCTTTAAATATAACCCTATCTGGAAACCGCACGGATATACATAATCCGGTTCAACAACATTGACATCAACTGTCCGGATATCAAAGACACCGAACAGTTTAATCTGCATGGGATAACTGCCGGTCTGATCCGCTGCAAATGCCGCCGGTCTGCTAAGATTCACTTTCTGCGTATCATTTTCCGCCGTAACCGGAAGCCCCAGCTGCAGTGTGGTGATACGGTTATTCTGTAAATATATTTCTCCGGGCAGCTGCTTTGCAACCATATGGGCATAAATCCCCATTCCCGATGCCGACACAATAAAAAACAGAACAAATATAAAAAACCTATATACAATTTTCTTTTTCATACGCAGCTCCATTCCACAGGCATTATTAATGATGTTGAAGCAAATGCCCTCAACTGTTTAATCTTAGTATCTGCCGTATTTGAAAATCTAATATAGGTTTTTTATGGTTATTTATTTTTATAAGCTGCCGCCTGATGGCACAATTCCTGTGCATTGGCACGTACCGCTTCCGTAATGGTACTGCCGCCAAGCAGCCTTGCCAGTTCTTCCACGCACTGCGTATCCAAAAGCCGGTAAATGGATGTAACTGTTTTATTGTCCTGCACCGATTTTTCAATCATAAAATGCACATCTGCCATTGCAGCAATCTGTGGCAGATGCGTAATGCAGATTACCTGTCGTTTCTGCGACAGTGTGCATAACTTTTCTGCAACCCGCTGTGCCGTTCTGCCACTGATTCCGGCATCAATTTCATCAAAAATGAGCGTGCCGATATCGTCCTGATTGGCTGTTACGGTACGGATTGCCAGCATAATACGGGACAGTTCACCACCGGAAGCCACTTTTGACAATGGCTTTAATGCTTCACCCGGATTGGCTGCAATCACAAAATACATATTGTCCGTTCCGTTTGCCGAAAAATGCCCCGTCTGCTCAAAGACCGCTTCAAACCGCACATCGGCAAAATTCAAGTCCTGTAATGCTGCACGGATTTGTGCGCACAGCTTCTGCGCCGCCGCTTTTCTTAAATCCGAAAGCTGTGCCGATAAACCGGAAAGCCGTTTTTCTTTTTCAGCCAGTTCCCGTTTTAACTTTGCAATCAGTTCATCATGGCTTTGCAGCTGCTCCAGCCGTTCTTTTCTGCTTTCGGCATAGGCAAGAATCTCAGCGGTGGTCTGACCGTACTTCATCTTCAAGGAATTGATAAAATCCAATCTTTGCTGTACCTGCTGAAAGGTTTCCGCATCAAATGCCGCATCTTCCACATAGTCCGCCGTCATGCGTGCCGCATCGGATAAAAGACTTTCCACGTCCGCCAGTGTCGCACACAGTCCGCTAAGCCGGTCATCATATACCGCCGCGCTGTTTAATGCCCGCACTGCCTGTCCCAGCTTATCACTGACATTGTCCTGTCCCGATACGAGATTCTGCTCGACAACCGCCATTTCTTCCATAATCTTCTGTGCGTGCAGCATTTTCTGATAATCGGCTTCCAGCTGTGTATCTTCACCTTCGGATAACTGCGCCGACTCAATCTCGGATACTTCAAATTCAATAAATGAAATCTCGCGGTTTCTGCTTTCCTCGTCCGTATCAAGTGCCTGCAATTCCTGTTTCTGCTTTACATACGCCGCATAAACCTCTTTTAATGCCGCTTTGACCTCTGCAAGACTCTCCTTTGCATAGGCATCCAGAATGTCAATGTGATGACTTTCATTTAACAAAAGCTGGTTATCATGCTGACCGTGAATATCAATGAGCCACGATGCCATTTCACGCACCTGTCCGAGCGTATAGGTCTGACCGTTGACCTTTATCTGGGAACGGGTGGGCGTAATTTTTCTGGAAATAATGAGCTGTCCTTCCTCTAATTCCTCGACACCGAATGCCGTAAGCTTTTCTTTTACCGCTTCGCTTTCAATGTCAAAAGACAGCTCCGTCAGTGCATAGTCCGCACCGCTGCGAATCAGATCCGACACTGCTTTTCCGCCCAGTGCCAGATTGACAGACCCTAAAATAATGGATTTACCGGCACCGGTTTCACCGGTCAGAATGTTTAATCCGTCCTTAAAATTAATATCTGCTTCCTCAATCAAAGCCAGATTTTTTACATGTAAATTTGCTAACATATGTCACTCCCTGCGGATTGTATCCTACTGTTTTGCTTTCTTTAGTATAACAAATATTTTATCAGGAGTGAACTATTTTTTTCAATTTTTCCATTAATTTTACGGTATCATCAACCGTACGCACCGCACACATAATCGTGTCGTCCCCTGCAATCGTACCGACAATTTCATGCCACTGCATTGCATCAAGTGCCGCACAGACTGCCATTGCCATTCCGGCAACCGTTTTGATAACAAGAATATTCTGTGCCATATCAGCACCGACAAACCCTTCCTTTAAGACCCGGATAAATTTGTCGTTCATATGCTGTCTGTCCGCCTGAAAGACAACATACTTCTGATTTTTGCCATCTATGGACGTCTTCGTAAGATTCAGTTCCCGGATATCCCTGGAAACTGTCGCCTGCGTCACGCTGAAACCGGCCTGTTTCAGCGCTTCTGCAAGTTCCTCCTGTGTTCCGATACTGTTTTTGGTGATTAATTCAATAATCTTATTTTGTCTTTCCGACTTCATACTTATTCCATCCTCCCGCCGCAAAATACATTTTTTACATTTTATTGCGGATACGCTGTAAAAAACTTAATTTGTTGGTCTTGATAAACTGCGATACCTTCTCTGACCTGCGTACCACAATCCTGTCCCCGGTTATTACTTTGCGGGATATTTCCCCGTCAAATGTAGCAATCCGCTCTTCTGCAAGGCGCTTATTGTCACTCATTTCAATCACAATTTCATCTTCCGCGCCGAATATAATGCTGCGCTGGTTTAATGTATGCGGACAAATCGGTGTAATCATCATCATCTGTGCATTCGGCTGGATAATCGGACCACCCGCTGACAGACTGTATGCTGTGGAACCTGTTGCCGTGGATACAATTACACCGTCCGCACTGTAGGAATTTAAATATTCGCCGTTTACGTGTACATCAAAATCTATGACACGCAGTGTCCCGCACCGGCTGATTACAATATCGTTTAATGCCGTATTTTCAAAAACCGGTTCACCGTCGCGGTAAATTGTTCCTGAAAGCATCATGCGCGTATCAATTTCATAAGTATCCTGCATACAGCAGTTCAGTGCTTCATATACGGTGCTTCTGTCGGCATCGGTCAGATACCCGAGTGTCCCGATATTCACGCCAAGCAGCGGAATATTGGTTTTATTGACATCTCTTGCTGCCTGAATCAGCGTTCCGTCCCCGCCAAGTACAATAATACACTCTGTATCTGTCGGAATCTGCCTTGCATCGGTATAGCGGTAATCCGTATCGCCGCCGGTCTGCTCCTGATTGCTGCTTAGACAGACCGCACCGTTTTTTTGCAGATACTGTTCAATTTCTTTTGTAAAACTGTAATCTGCATCTTTAGCCTTATTTGTAATAATATAAAACTTCTTCATCAGCGTATCTGCGCCTCCAGTGTTTCTTAATCGAGTGCCGCATGTGCTTTTTCTACAACCTGTGCCGCTTCAAACGGAACGTCCGGATAACTGCCCTCTGTATGTTTCTGCAGATGCAGCAGATATTCAATATTCCCCTCCGGTCCTTTTACCGGTGAAAATTCGAGATTGAGCACTTCAAATCCAATTGATATTGCAAAATCAATCACTTTTTCAATCACTTCCAGATGCACTGCACTGTCACGTACCACACCATGCTTGCCGACTTTTTCCCTGCCTGCTTCAAACTGTGGCTTAATCAGACAGACAATTTGTCCGTCATCGGACAAAAGTTCCTTAACCGGTCCTAAAACCTTAGTCAGTGAAATAAAGGATACGTCAATGCTTGAAAAATTGATTTTATCTGCAACGTCTTCCGGTGTCACATAGCGGATATTTGTCTTTTCCATGCAGACCACACGTTCATCATTGCGCAGTTTCCATGCAAGCTGTCCGTGTCCCACATCAACCGCATAGACTTTGACTGCACCGTTCTGTAACATACAGTCCGTAAATCCGCCCGTGGAAGAACCGACGTCCATGCAGATTTTCCCCGCCAGTGTCACATCGAAATTTTCCATTGCTTTTTCTAATTTTAAGCCACCGCGGCTTACGTATTTTAATGTATTGCCTCGGACCTCTATCACGGCTTCCGCAGGAAAATTCGAGCCTGCCTTGTCTTCTTTCTGACCGTCTACATAGACATTTCCTGACATAATAATTGCTTTTGCTTTTTCTCTTGACTCTGCCAGTCCCCGCGATACCAGCAGTACATCCAAACGTTCTTTTGCCATATCTGCTCCATTCTAAAGTACGATATTTTCATAAAATGAAATAATGCGTTCCGTTACGGTTTCCGCATCAATTCCGGCTTCACAGCGTAAAATATCAACGCTGCCATGCTCAATGTAATCATCAGGCAGTGAAATGTTTAACACCCGCACCGGTAACTGTAAATCTGAAACCAGCTGACAGACACTCTCACCGAACCCGCCGGAAATCACATTTTCTTCCATGGTTACAATCAGATTGTGTTCCCTGCCGCATTTAAATACCGCCGATTCGTCAATCGGCTTTACAAAACGTGCATTAATCAGCGTGACAGAGTACCCCTGTGCTTTTAAATTTTTCCGTACAATGTCTGCTGTTTCCACCATGCTGCCGACCGCAAGCAGGGCAATATCTTTTTCATAATACATCACTTCTGCTTCACCATATACAATCGGCTGCTTAAATTCTTCAAATGCCGTCACCGCTGTTCCACGCGGATATCTGAGCGCAAACGGACCATTATATTCTTCCAGTCCGAATTCAAGTCCCACTTCCAGCTCCCACGCGTTTTTCGGTGCAAACACTGTCATATTCGGAATATTTGACAGATACGACAAGTCAAATATTCCCTGATGGGTTTCTCCATCACTGCCTACCAGTCCTGCGCGGTCAATTGCAAAGACCACGTGTAACTGCTGGATACAGACATCATGTAATATCTGGTCATAGGCACGCTGCAGAAAAGATGAATACACGGCAAATACCGGCTTTAAACCGCCTGCTGCCAGTCCTGCCGAAAATGTAACGGCATGTGCCTCCGCAATGCCTACATCAAAAAAGCGTTCCGGATACCACCGTGAAAACTTGGCAAGACCCGTTCCGTCCGGCATCGCCGCCGTAATTGCCGCAATCTTTGCATCCTTCTTTGCCAGCTTACAGACCGCCTCTGAAAAAACTTCCGAATAACTTTTGCCATTCTCGTTTTTTAACACATTTCCGGTCTTAATATCAAACGGTGCAATACCGTGATATTTGCTCGGATTACGCTCCGCCGGTCTGTATCCGTGGCCTTTCTGGGTCACCACATGTACCAGCACGGCATGGTCAATCCGCTTAGCCACCTTAAAAATTTTTATCAGTTTTTCAATATCATGACCATCTACCGGACCTAAATAGGTAATGCCCATGCCTTCAAACATCTGATTGGGAACAATAAGCTGCTTAATATTGCTTTTTGTCTTTTTAATCTTGTCCACAATCACACTGCCCATAGGCATCTTATACAATGTGTTGGTAACCCCTTCCTTTAAATCATAATAGGAGTTGGAAGCACGGATTTCACCAAGCATTTTGGATACCCCGCCGACATTTTTGGAAATTGACATATTGTTATCATTTAACACAATAATAAAGTTTCCCTTTACCTGTGATGCGTTATTTAACGCTTCATATGCCATGCCGCCGGTCAAAGCGCCGTCACCGATAACAGAAATCACGCTGTAATGCTCTTTTTTGATATCGCGGGCGCTGACATATCCCAGTCCCGCTGAAATTGAAGTCGAACTGTGTCCCGTATCAAATGCATCGTAATGACTTTCATTGCGCTTTGGAAATCCGCTCATGCCGCCGAATTTACGCAGCTGGTCAAACTGATTTTTTCTACCCGTTAAAATTTTATGGGTATATGCCTGATGTCCCACGTCCCAGATTAATTTATCCTGTGGAAGATTAAATACCAGATGCAGTGCCATCGTCAATTCAACAACACCCAGATTGGATGCCAGATGTCCGCCCGTTTTACTGATATTTTCAATCAGAAACTGCCGGATTTCATCTGCCAGCTGGTTATATTCAATCGGGTCAAGTGCCTTAATATCATTGGGCTTGTTAATCTTTTCAAGTATCATACGAACCTCCGCTGTCACCAAACAGCTTATTTTTCTCTGTGAATCAGTCTGCGCACAAGTTCATCTAAAAATTCATTTTCCCCGGTTTCTTCAATCAGACGCAGTGCTTCATTTGACATCTCTACCACATCTTTTTCGGCCTTTTCCATTCCGTATAATGTGACATATGTCGTTTTATGATTTTTTTCATCACTTAATACCGGTTTTCCGAGGACTTCCTGCGTGCTTGTGACATCTAAAATAT
>ERZ791854.1250-NODE-1250-length-11155-cov-3.16495_pt1 | contig 11155 bp, 9 predicted proteins | sample MGYA00510286_ERZ791854 | MGnify/ENA primary metagenome ERZ791854 (study PRJEB30046, sample SAMN00715267) | human gut metagenome | study: EMG produced TPA metagenomics assembly of the A metagenome-wide association study of gut microbiota in type 2...
GTCAGGGGAGGAACATTTAAAAATCCCGGACAGCATTACCTACTATACCGTGTGCCGGGCAGACGTAACACTGACCTATAAATTAAACGGCGGAAGGGAAAATGACACCACAAAGCCGGTAACGAAAACCGTGTACTGCAATGCGGCTGCCCCGCAGGAAGTAAAGGGCTTTAAATTACAGCTTGGCGAAAGTGTAAAGGAATCCGTTGACCTTGACGGCTATACCCATTCCTATGCATTTGCGACATGGGCCGAAAACAGCCCGGAGAGCGAAACACGCTTCCCATGCAATGCAGATTATGTCTTAAAGGAAAATACAGTGATGTGTGCCCTCTGGGACGAATCGGTGACACCGATAACCTACTATATCGAATTTGACGGCAATGCAGGAACAGCGGCAAGAAACGTGCCTGACAAAATGGAAGCACAGTACGGGGAAGAAATAACACTGCCGGAGCAGAAGCCGGAACGTACCGGATTTACCTTTACTGGCTGGAATACAAGAACGGACGGACAGGGAACCACGTACCAGCCGGAGGATACGGTAAAAAACCTTACAACAGTAAACAATTCCACGGTAAAACTGTATGCCCAGTGGAAACAGCGCCGTATTATCCTTGTAAAGGCGGCATCGACCGTCTATAACGACACCATCATAAGACGCATACCGGGAGATGAGGAGTGGTATGATTCGGTAGGACATTTAACCATCGATGAACTGAAAAACTACCCGGATGAACTCTGCGAGCAGGTATGGCATATCGACAAGCAGGGTAATATCACACGGGTGAAATAATTTAAAACACAGCTTTTATCTAAAAGAACAAATTGAATTAAATTTTAAAATTTGTTAAAATATTAAAATAGCTTGTGAAATAAGAATTGGAGAAAACATGGAAGTTCGTATTAATAAATATTTAAGCAGTGCGGGATATTGCTCCAGAAGGGAAGCAGACCGCCTGTTAGAACAGGGCAGAGTAACCATAGACGGCATTCCTGCACAAATGGGAAGTAAAGTGATAGATGGACAGACAGTTTTTGTCGATGGAAAATCAATTATAGAAGAAGATGAAAAGATTTTGCTGGCATTTTACAAACCAACGGGAATCGTGTGTACGACAACGGCAAATCAGGGTGATAATAATATTGTTGATTATATTGGGTATCCTAAAAGAATCTACCCGGTTGGCAGGCTGGATAAAGATTCAGAAGGGTTAATTTTAATGACAAATAACGGAGAGATGATGGATAAAATTCTCCGTTCAGCCAACGGTCACGAAAAGGAATACATTGTAACCGTAAATAAAGAGATTGATGATTCATTTATTAAGGCAATGTCTGGAGGAATATATCTGGCGGAGTTAGACAGAACAACGAAACCGTGCAAAGTAACCGCATTGGGAAAGAAAACCTTCCGCATTATCCTTACACAGGGATTAAACCGGCAGATCCGGCGTATGTGCAGTACACAGGGAAGGGAAGTTGTGCAGCTCAAAAGAATCCGTATCATGAATATTTTATTGGGAGATTTAAAGCCCGGAGAATACCGGAATGTGACAGAAGCAGAATATCAGCAGTTAAAGGAGCAGTTATATGATTCAGCAAAGTAAAATGGACAGAATTCAAGAATTGGTAGAATTACTCAATAAGGCAGGGAAAAGCTATTATTCAGAGGGCAGGGAACTGATGTCTAATTATGAATATGATGCTTTATATGATGAACTGGGTATGCTTGAAAAAGAAACAGGTTATATTCTTTCAAATAGTCCGACCGTAAATGTCGGCTACGAGGTGCTTAGTGAACTGCCTAAAGAACGTCATGAATCTCCAATGTTAAGTCTTGATAAGACGAAAAGTCCGGAAGCGCTGGCAGAGTGGCTTGGCAGTCAGAAAGGTCTGCTTTCATGGAAGCTGGACGGTCTGACAATTGTATTGACCTATGACAATGGACAACTGCAAAAAGCTGTTACAAGAGGAAATGGTGAAGTAGGAGAAATTATTACCAATAATGCCAGAGTATTTAAAAATGTTCCTGTGACCATTCCTTTTAAAGGGAAACTTGTTCTGCGTGGAGAAGCGATTATTACGTATTCAGATTTTGAGCGTATTAACGAACAGATTCCGGAAGCCGATGCAAAATATAAAAATCCGAGAAATTTATGTAGCGGATCTGTCAGACAGTTAAATAATGAAATTACGGCACAGCGTAATGTCCATTTTTTTGCATTTACACTGGTATCGGCACAGGATGTTGATTTTGATAATTCCAGGCAACGACAGTTTGAGTGGCTTAAAGATCAGGGGTTTTCGGTTGTTGAATATAAAATGGTTACAAAAGACACGATTTTAGACACGATAGAATGGTTTGAAAAAACAATTGTAACAAATGATTTTCCGTCAGACGGTCTGGTAATCTTATATGATGATATTGCATATGGAGATTCTTTGGGAAGAACAGCAAAGTTTCCAAGAAATGCGATGGCGTTTAAATGGACAGATGAAACCGCAGAAACGACACTGCGAGAAATAGAATGGAGTGCTTCAAGAACCGGTCTGATTAATCCGGTTGCCGTTTTTGACCCGGTAGAGCTTGAAGGCACGCAGGTCAGTCGTGCAAGTGTGCATAATATCAGTATTGTTGAAAGTTTAAAACTTGGTCTTGGTGATCGCATTAAAGTATTTAAGGCGAATATGATTATTCCGCAGATTGCAGAAAATCTTACACAAAGTGGTAATTTAGAGATTCCGGAAGTCTGTCCGGTATGCGGCGGGAAAACGCAGATTAAACAGGTTAATGATGTCAAAACCCTTTACTGTATCAATGAAGACTGTCAGGCGAAACATGTAAAAAGTTTTGCCCATTTTGTATCAAGAGATGCATTGAATATCGATGGATTGTCAGAGGCAACACTGGAAAAATTTATTCAGCACGGATTTTTAAAAAATTTCTGTGATTTATACCATTTGGAAAAATTCCGTGATGAAATTATTGCTTTAGACGGATTCGGGGAAAAATCCTATGAGAATCTGCTGACATCTGTTGAAAATTCAAGAAATACAACGCTGCCGAAATTTATTTACGGACTTGGCATTGCAAATGTAGGACTTTCCAATGCCAAGATGATTGTGCAGGCATTAGGTAACGATATAGAAAAAGTAATTCATGCTGGAAGACAGGAACTTGAGAAAATAGACGGTGTAGGTGCAGTTATTGCAGATACATTTGCTTCCTATTTTGAAAATGAAAAAAATAAAGAAGAATTTTATAAGCTGCTACAGGAAATGCACATTGAAAAAGCGCCGGACAATCAGAATAATCAGATTCTTACCGGTAAAGTGTTTGTAATTACAGGTTCATTGGAACATTTTGAAAACAGAAATCAGTTAAAAGAACGCATTGAACAGCTTGGCGGCAAGGTGACCGGTTCTGTGACAGGAAAGACATCATACCTGATTAATAACGACAGCCATTCTACGTCATCTAAAAATAAGACTGCGGCAAAACTGGGAGTTCCTGTAATAACAGAAAACGAATTCCTTGAAATGGCACCGATGAATGATGATGGCAGATGATGACGGTTGCCGATAAAGAGAAAATATGCTATAGTGTGACTGCGTAAGCACAAACCAACAGGAATAAAAGCGTTGTGCGGAAATGAGGAAATTATGCCAATTAAAATACAGAGTGATTTGCCGGCAAAGGCAGAACTGGAAAATGAAAATATATTTGTAATGGATGAACATAGAGCAATGACACAGGATTTCCGTGAATTGCAGATTTTAATTCTGAATCTGATGCCGATTAAGCAGGATACGGAATTACAGCTTCTGCGGGGACTTTCAAACACACCGTTACAGATTGATATTACTTTTCTGCAGATGGCAACACACATTTCAAAAAACACCTCAGCTTCCCATTTGAAGAAGTTTTATGAGGTATTTGAAGATATTAAACACCGCAAATTTGATGGGATGATTATTACAGGTGCACCGGTTGAAAAGATGAATTTTGATGAGGTGAATTACTGGAAAGAATTATCTCAGATTATGGAGTGGTCTAAAACACATATTACGTCAACACTTCATATCTGCTGGGCGGCACAGGCGGGATTATATTATCATTACGGGGTAAAAAAGGTACAGCTGGAAAAGAAGTTATCCGGAATATACCGCCATCATGTAATGAATAAGAAAGAACCGCTGGTACGTGGATTTGATGACTTTTTTATGGCACCGCATTCACGCTATACGGAGGCCTGCCGGGAGGATATTTTAAACAATCCGAAATTGAAAGTGCTGGCGGATTCAAAAGAAGCCGGAATATATATTGTCATGGCACAGGAAGGCAAACAGATTTTTGTAATGGGACATCCTGAATATGACCGTATGACACTGGATCAGGAGTATAAGCGGGATGTGAAAAAAGGCATTATGCCGACGTTACCGGTACACTATTATCCCGATGATGATCCGACACAAAGACCGGTATTGTCATGGAGAAGCCATGCCAATAATCTATATACGAATTGGCTCAACTATTACGTATACCAAAGCACACCGTATGAGTGGCACTAATTATAAGGGGAGGACATTCTATGACAGAAAACGAAATGTTACAGGCAATTTATTCTGATATGCAGAATATGAAAAACGATATGCAGAACATGAAATCGGATATGAAAGAAATGAAGACTGACATGCAGAATATGAAGACCGACATGCAGAACATGAAGTCGGATATGAAAGAAATGAAGACTGATATGCAGGGTATGAAGACTGATATGCAAGGTATGAAGACTGATATGCGGGGAATGAAGACTGATATGCAGGGCATGAAGACTGATATGCAAGGCATGAAAACGAACATACAGGATTTAAGAGGCCGTGTATCCGGTATTGAAATGACCCTTGAGAATGAAACAAACCGCAATATCAGAATTATTGCAGAGGGACATGCCGATTTGTGCAGAAAACTGGATGAAGCATTGAAGGTAGAAAACGAAAAGGAACTCCTTCTTGTCCGGACGAATATAATGGAAAATGATATCCGGAAGATTAAAGATAAATTAGAAATTGCTTAATCAGACTTTGGAGGTGCGTGCATTGAGCAGTCATAAACAGACTTGGATAAAACATCTGCTGTCAGAAAAACAGATGTCTGAAGCATTTGTAAACAGTGTATTTCTGGCATTGTCCGGAGGCTTTCAGGATGCGTATACATACAATACAAGAGATGAGGTTTTTTCAAATGCCCAGACGGGAAATGTTGTCCTGATGAGCCAGCATTTTATGAACCGGGAATGGCAGATTGGGCTGCGGTATTTGTTCCCTTTACTGGCATTTGTGTTTGGGGTCTTTGTTGCAGAAAATGTACAGAACCGCTTCAAGTATGCTAAAAAAATGCACTGGCGGCAGGGAATTTTGTTGGCCGAAATAGGGATACTCGCGATTGTAGGATTTATTCCAAATGCTTATAATATGATAGCAACCGTAATGGTATCGTTTGCCTGTGCAATGCAGGTGCAGACATTCCGCAAAGTGGGTGGCTATTCTTATGCAAGCACAATGTGTATCGGAAATTTAAGAAGCGGAACAGCCGCATTGTCTTTGTATTTAAGAGATAAAAAAGCTGAACATCTGCGGCAGACTTTTTATTATTTTGGAATTATCTTTTTCTTTGCCATTGGTGCGGGCATTGGTGGTATTTTATCTGTCTGTTATGGGATTCATGTTATCTGGATATCTTGCATATTGCTGTTTATCAGTTTCCTGCTGATGTTTTTGGAAAAATTAAGATAGTGATAGTTAAAAGAAGTGGGTAAGCATAAAATGTTTACCCACTTCTTTTTATGCGTAGTAATCAATATTTAAATCAGATGAATCTGCCTGCACAAGACTTGAAAAAAGTTTTTCGGCATATCCTTTTATAATTGTTCCATAAGAAGATGAAGAACCAAACAGATTTTTTACATTTTCGATATTATCCGAAGAAACGGCTGTTTCGTCAAAAGAAAGCGTACCGTCATCGGTGACTGTAATGCCGACAGGCAGAAGCTGGTTCTTTACATTCTGTGTTGCATTTTTCATAGCATTCAGATAACCGTTTTCTGTTGAATTTAAATCAGCGGAAGTATGTTTTTGCAATGTATTGTTATACTGTTCTGTATAATTTTTTAAATAGGTAACTAAGGTTTGCGCCTGCACGGATGCATAGTCTGTTAAATACAGATTTTTTGTGGCAGCTGCTAAGAGCTGATCAGACTGAGCCAGAGCTGTATTACCGGCAGATACAGAAATAGTGGTTGTTCCAAGTACATTCTCTGGTGTATTTAAAGCCTGCTGCGCAGCAGAAGAAATAGCTTTGGCATATTTAATGCTGTCACTTACAAAATGCTCATCTTCACCAAAAACAGCATCCAGTTTTGTGCTTGTTACATCTGAAAAATTGGTAGTATCGAATTTTAATTTATTCGTTGAAGTCCGTGTAATACCAAGACTTTTTAATGAATCTTCATATTCGGAAAACAGGCTGTCCATTTTATCCATGTACTTTGTGAGTTTCTTGGAACCGGTTATACCGGATGCGGAAGACATTAAATCATTATAGGTATTTACAAAACTTTTGATTTTATTCTGTGTACGTGCAGTTGGTCCGTCCGATGTATCAATATCTTTTAAAGAACGTAATTTATGCTTGAGTGAAGAAGCACTCTGACGGGTTTCATCTGCATCGCTGTTGTACTTTACAATTCTTTTTGTCGATGAAAAAGCATAAGAATTGTTTGCTGTCAAATTATTTAAAATTGCCGAAGCATTAATTGTAATAGACATCTATAAACACTCCATTCTGTCAGACTGACATTTATTTTAATCGTATTTTGTTTGGTGTATTTTTGTATAAGCATTTTACCATTATACTTTTATGTATATCGGCTGAATCTCCAAAAAATTAAGAGTTCTTTTTGTGACTGCGTTTTTCGCGGTTTAAGCCTCCGGACATATGGGTGCAGCCATTATCTAAAAAACGTGCCCGTTTAATACTGTCTTCACCATATTTATCCCGAATGGAATCAACCGCTTTATTCAACATCGCAAACCGTTCATTTTTATCTTCATCAAAAAGGTTCATTTGATGAAAAGCAGTGTCTGTCGCATGTGCCGTGGAAACACCGAGCAGACGGATTGGGACATGATTCCATGTCAGATCAAACAGCCGGCAGGCATTTTCATAGATGATTTCTGTTATATCTGTTGGTGTAGAAAGCGTACATTGACGGGATAGGTGGCGAAATTCATTATCAACAATTGTGACAGACACCACACCAATATAAGCGTGTTCTGCGCGGATTCGTGCACCGACTGTTTCGCTGAGGGAAAGAAGAATGGTCTTTGCATTTTCAGCATCTGTAACATCAAAATGCAGTGTAACAGAATTGCCAAAGCTTTTATTGGCAGCTTTGTGGTTTACCGGCAGTTCAATATCAAATCCATTTGCATAATTCCAGATCAGTTCTCCGTGCTTTTTAAAATGGCTCACAAGCAGCTGCGGATTGCTGGCGGCAACATCACCAATCGTATGAATCCCCAGGGCTTCCAGTTTTTTGCACATTGAAGGTCCGACAAAAAACAGTTCTCCCACAGGGAGCGGCCACATTTTTTGGGGAATTTCTTCAGACATCATATAATAAAGAAGATTTGGTTTCTTAAAATCAGATGCCATTTTAGCAAGCAGTTTATTTGTTGAAATACCGATATTAACTGTAAAGCCAAAGCGGTTTAAAATATCATCTTTAAGCTGGTGTGCAAAGGCAACCGGATCGCCGTACAACAGACCAGTACCTGTCATATCACAAAATGCTTCATCAATGCTATATTGTTCAACAACAGGCGCAGTCTGTTTCAAAAAATTCATAAGCTGTTCGGACATGGATACATATGTTGCAAAATCAGGCGGAACAATTAATATATCAGGACATTTTTTCCGGGTCTGTACAAGAGGCTCTCCTGTCTGGATGCCATAGGCTTTAGCGGGAACAGACTTTGCAAGAACAATGCCATGCCGTTTCTTTTCATCTCCGCCGATAACAGCCGGAATCGTCCGGATATCTAACGCTTCCGGATTGTCACGAAGCCGCTTTACAGCAGTCCATGAAAGAAATGCGCTGTTTACATCAATATGATAAATAATGTGTGATGGAAAATCGCTCATGAAAAACCTCCTTATTTTTAACAGTATATCAAAACAAATGTTCTGTGTAAATCTTTAAACAGCATAAAATTATATAAAAAAACATATAAAATCATGTTATAATGTGCGTAAGCAATGAGCCGAAGTCTTTCTGCTCTGGCACGGCGAAATATGCCGTACAAAAGGTAACAAAGAGCTGTGCTAACACAAAGTTCTTTTCTAGACTTCCGGACGATATGGCGAAAAGGAGAAAAGGTTAAAATGATGGATGAAAAAGAAATTATGCCATACAATTTTTTTAAGTATGGCGGAGTATATACAGGTGAACATCACGGTATGCGTTATCTGATAAAAAATACCGGAGAAAAACCGGATTTTAAATTGATGGTACAGGTCTGGTTAGGACCGTATGCTTCGACAGCAGTTCTGGATGAAAAAAAGACAACACAGTATTTTGAAAGCAGTATTGAAGGCCGCAAAGAAGCAATTGACTGGCTGCATAAGCAGTATGAAACACGCAGGGGTGAGTGGGATACGGCACCCGCACTGCTGGATGCCGTACTGCCGCAGTAATTGTATGAAATAATGCCGGAATTAAAAGATTTAAAACTACTTGGGGCAGCTCATAGCCGTGTGCGTTCTGCTGTCAGAAATGAAGATTTTATTAATACCGCAAAAATAAAGACGGCACAGCAGGCACCGGTAAAAAGCCGGAAAAACAGTGAGTCCGTTCCTAAAAACAGCAATAAACGGCAGAACATCTGTGAAAATAGAATTGAAACGGCTGTATATAAAAGCGGCTGCAGGATGTATTTCCAGACCGGAAAACCGATATGAAACAGATGGTTTAAATATAGAAAATGTGCAATGCAGACCAAAATCTGTGAAACCAGCGTGCCAATCAGATATCCGCGGATACCGGTTTTGGGAACGAGCAGGATAAGAAAAGCAATGCGCACAAGAATTCCGGCAATGGTCTGGACACAGGTCAGGGTAGTACAGCCAAGACCGTTTAAAATACTGCCAAGTGTTGTTGTCAGATAGTAAAAAGGACACAGCCATGCAAGAATCATGACAAAATTTTCAACAAGCGGTTCTTTAAACAAAATAGCCCCCATTTTAGCACCATAAAATAAGAAAAGTGCGGTGCTTAAAAATCCCATTGCCATACAGATTTGCAGGGAGCGGTTCAAAGTATGTACAATCCGTGCATTGTCACCGTCTGCCTGCGCACCGGAAACTTCCGGCAGAAGCATGACAGCCATGGAATTGGTTATGGCAGATGGGAACAAAATAAGCGGAAGGGACATCCCCATAAGAATACCATAAATACTTAAAGCCTCATTCTGCGTATTGCCAAAAAGCACAAGCTGTGCCGGAATCAGAATAGATTCTCCACTTTGCAACAGATGCATTAAAAGACGGTTGGCAGTCAGCGGAATAGAAAATACCACGTTTTTTTTGATACATTCAGGTAAAGAATGAAACCGGAATGTTACGGTTTTATCAATCAGCAGAGCAAGGATACAAATCAGGCAGGAAGCTGCTTCACCGGCAAGATTACCGTAAACGGCGCATAAAACAGAAACAGGGCGTTCGTTTTGTGTACAGTATACAGTGTACAAATAAACGGCACCAATCCGTGCAAACTGTTCAAACAGCTGGGAAAATGCAGGGAGTCCAGCCTGTTTTTTTCCGAGATAATAGCCGTTTACGCAGTTGTGAAAAGTACAAAATGGAACAGTAATTGCAAGAATCTGGATAAAACGGGAGCAGTCTTTGTTTAGAAAAATCCGTACAGCAATAAAATCTGCGTAAGCATAGGTGAAAGATGTAAAAAGAACAGATAGCGGAAGTGCAACGGCTAAACCGGCAAAAAGCCATGTGCTTTGAAATTTTTTTGCAGCACAAAATCGTGAAATGGCAGTCTGGATACCGGCAGAGCACAGCGCAAATGCAATGCCAAGCACCGGTGTGACAAGCTGGAACATTCCTATACCATCAGCACCAATCTGGCGGGTTAAAAAAATACGATAAAAAAATCCAGCAATCCGGCTGATAATACCAGCCAGTGTCAAAATTACAGTTCCTTTTAATACAGCATTTTTATTAAATGAAAAGTTCATTGTTGTAACCAACCGGAATGTCAAACAATTATTATCAATATATGCATGCATTGAATATATTATTAATAAGAAATGAAAAAAGGGGATGGCAGTATGATTTATATGGACAATGCCGCAACAACTCGGCTGCACCCGGAAGTTATCAATGCGATGCTGCCTTATATGGGAAAACGGTATGCCAATCCATCCGGTGCTTATACATTTTCAGCAGATGTAAAAAACGATATAAATAACGCAGAGGCATTTCTTGCCCAGACCATTCAGGCAAAGCCGCAAGAAATCTATATTACATCAGGTGGAACAGAATCGGACAACTGGGCGGTAAAAATTGCAGCCGAGGAACACCGCAGGGGACACATTATTACAACAGCAATGGAACATCATGCAATTTTAAAAAGCTGTGAAGCAGTTGAAAAGGAAGGGTTTTATGTGACTTATATCCGTCCGGCTGAAAATGGGATTGTCCGTCTTACGGATATTCAGCGGGCAGTCCGTCCGGATACATTCTTAATTTCAGTAATGGCAGCCAATAATGAGATTGGCACAATTCAGCCGGTTGCGCAAATTGGTGCATTTGCACGCAGACACCGTATTTTGTTTCATACGGATGCAGTGCAGGCATATACGAATATGGATATTGATGTCAATGCCATGCAGATTGATATGCTCAGTACCAGTGCACACAAATTAAACGGACCGAAGGGGATTGGATTTTTATATATCCGCGAGGGCTGTGTAAAGACACCGTTTATCCACGGCGGCGGACAGGAGCGTGGGATGCGCTCAGGCACGGAAAATACGGCAGGGATTATCGGTTTTGCAAAGGCGGCGCAGACTGCCA
>ERZ791854.1277-NODE-1277-length-10907-cov-3.94453_pt1 | contig 10907 bp, 7 predicted proteins | sample MGYA00510286_ERZ791854 | MGnify/ENA primary metagenome ERZ791854 (study PRJEB30046, sample SAMN00715267) | human gut metagenome | study: EMG produced TPA metagenomics assembly of the A metagenome-wide association study of gut microbiota in type 2...
TACAACCGGGTGATAACCGTTCTCGCACCTTTTAGGCTACTCCCCAAGTAGCCTACTCCCTTTACCCTACTTTCGGTACATGATTGTACACACTCTCAAAACAAATTTTATTCACCGCAGACATCTTTTCCAACGAGAAACTTTTCAAATAGATTTGCGTAGTCTTGATCGATTTATGGCCCAATAGTTCGCTGATCATCTCAATCGGGACATCCTGTTCCTTCAAAATCATCGCAAAAGAATGACGGATCGAATATGAGGTGATCGGGATAGACACACCGCAGGCTCTCGCCAACCTCTTCAAATTCCGGTTAAAATGGGCCAAAGCGGAAGTGTACTCCTTGTAGGCTTCTTTTCCCACTTTTATCCCTTTCAAGAAAGGAAACAAATAGGGTGAGTCCTTACCTACATCACTTGACAGTTCCCTCAGCGACTCCCATGCGGTAGATTGTACCTCTATAAGCATCGGAGTACCCGTTTTCTGGCGTTTATATTCCAAAACCCCACCCCGGACATTCTCCTTTTTCAGATGAGCGAAATCCACGAATGCCATACCGCAAAACTGGAACATCAGGCACAATGCCTGCCGTGTTTTTCTCAGTTCCGGATCATCTAATGAGGCCGTCATCAGAGAACGTAATAAATCCTGTGGTAACGCCTTTTTGCGTTTGCTCTCTATACCCGTGAAAACTCCCTTAAATAAATAAGGGATATAGGGGGCCAACCCTTCCTCCACCGCCATGTTGTACACACAACGGATCCGACGCATATAGGTCGACACCGTGTTCCATGTACATCCTTTATTCAACAAAAAGGCCTGATAACGCCGAAGGTTCTCCTTATTGACATAGATATAGGGAATTACCTCCAACCCACAAAACCGCATGAATGAGTTCAATGCATCCTGATAGCTCTTCGCCGTGGAATAACGCCCATCCACACGCAATTTATAGATATACAACCTCATCCCTTCTACTAAATCCTTTTTCTCCATACTATCGCTATTTTTTCGTGATAAAACTTAGCAAATGTAATACAGATCCGGGAGGTTGAGCATATACAAAAAAAGGCGAACCAACCGGTCCGCCTTTATAAAATCTCCATTTCTAGATTATTTCAGTCCTCTATTCTTCAGCAACGGATCCGTACCCGGTTCCTTGCCACGGAAATTCTTGTACATATCCATAGCGTCGTCGATACCGCCCGGGGTCAAGACATATTTACGGAATTTATCGGCACATTCTTGATTAAAGATGTCGCCGGTTTCCTTGAATGCCTCGAAAGCGTCGCAATCCAATACCTCAGCCCAGATGTAGCTATAATAGCCGGCGGTGTAGCCGCCACCCATCGTATGGTTGAAGTAAGTCGTACGGTAACGGGAAGGGATTTGTTTCAGCAAACCACGACGGCCTAACGTCTGTTGCTCGAAATCCATCACATTCAAGTTGGCCGGAACATTATTCGTCTGGTCAACGAACTTGATCACTTTCTTATCCGCCGCATCACCACTGACCGCATGGAAATCCATATCCAGATAAGAAGCCGCCAGATACTCCGTCGTAGCGAAACCTTGTCCGTACTTACCGCTCTTATCCAACTTCTCGATCAACTCGGCCGGGATCACCTCGCCGGTCTGATAATGCTTAGCGTACACCTTCAATACTTCCGGCTCGAATACCCAATGCTCCATAACCTGTGAAGGCAACTCCACGAAATCACGAGGAACACCAGAAACACCGGAGTAATGCACGTCACGGAACAAGCCGTGCAAACCATGACCGAACTCATGGAACAATGTATTCGCCTCATCAGCGCTCAACAACGCAGGTTGTCCCGGAGCGGGCTGGCTAAAGTTACAAACGATCGTTACGACCGGAGCCACACGCTTGCCATCCTTATAAGCCTGCGGACGATAAGAACCACACCACGCACCACCACGCTTGCTGGCACGAGGGAAGAAATCGAAATAAATAACGCCCAAATGAGAGCCATCCTTATCTTTGCACTCAAAAGCCTGCGCTTCCGGATAAGGCAACGGAATATTACGGATCGGGGTGAACGTGATACCATATAACTTATTAGCTACATAGAAAGCACCCTCACGAACATTATCCAACTTCAAGTAAGGACGAACCTCATTCTCATCCAAATTGAATTTAGCCTTCTTGGCCTTCTCGAAATAATAACGCCAATCCCAGCCCTCGGCCTCGAAATTGCCACCTTCTTTCTTGATCTCGGCGTTTATATCGGCCAATTCCTCTTTCGCTTTCGCCAAAGCAGGCTTCCAAACCTCATCTAACAATTGATAAACCTTATCCGAGCTTTTCGCCATACGATCCTCCAACACGAAAGAAGCGTAATCATCATAGCCCATCAACTTCGCTTTCGCCAAACGAGCGGCAACCAAATCACGAACCACTTCCTTGTTATCGTTCTCATTATTATTATTACCACGGTTGATATAAGCGTTGAACATCTTCTCACGCAACTCACGTTTATCGGAATATTGCAAGAACGGCATCACGCTCGGGTTCTGCAAGGTAAATACCCATTTGCCTTCCATCCCGGCATCCTTAGCCGCTTGAGCGGCGTTAGCGATCAAGGTCTCGGGCAGACCGGAAAGATCCTCCTGCTTGTCGATCACCAATTTGAAAGCGTTCGTCTCTTTCAGCATATTCTGTCCGAAAGTAAGCTGTAACATGGAGATCTTGCTATTCAACTCACGCAATTTAGCCTGATCCTCAGCGGAAAGATTAGCGCCACCCCGAACGAAGTCCTTATAAGTCTCCTCCAATAACTTCATTTGCTCCTTATCGAGACCCAACTCATCCTTCTTATCGTATACCGCCTTCACACGAGCGAATAATTTCGGATTCAAGTTGATATCATCACTATATTTTGACAATAGCGGCGACATCTCACGGCTTAACGCCTGCATCTCATCATTCGTATTCACGCTATTCTGTCCACCGAAAACGATCTGGACCTTCCGAAGCAACGCACCCTGCTCATCCAAAGCGACAATCGTATTCTCGAACGTCGGCTCCTCCGGGTTATTCACGATCGCCTCGATCTCCTTGCGTCCCTCTTCCATGCCTTGCAATAGGGCCGGTTTGTAGTGCTCGAACTTGATTTGATCAAAAGGTGGAACTCCAAACGGGGTGGTATATTCCGCAAAGAACGGGTTCTCACCCTCCACGGTCTTCTTTTCGGAAGTACCGCAGGCAGTAAGCATAACGGCTAATCCTGCTGCCATAATTAATTGTTTCATCTTTACTGATTTTTTGATTTATGAGTTATAAATTGTTCTGCTCATTTTAGCCCTCTGTTCTCCAACAGCGGATCGATGCTAGGTTGTTTGCCACGGAAATTCACGTACATGTCCATAGCGTCGTCGATGCCGCCCGGGGTCAGTACGTATTTACGGAATTTAGAGGCAACCTCCGGGTTGAAGATATTACCCGTCTCCTTATAAGCTTGGAAAGCGTCGCAATCCAACACTTCCGCCCAGATATAACTATAATAACCGGCTGTATATCCACCTTCCATCGTATGTCCGAAATAAGTGGAGCGATAGCGAGACGGAATCTGACGGATCAGACCACGATCGCCCAAGACCTTCGCCTCAAATTTCTCAATATCCAAATCGGCAGGGATCTCTTTCAATACATGATAATCCATATCCAGATAAGAGGCGGCCAGATACTCCGTCGTAGCGAAGCCTTGTCCATACTTGCCACTCTTGATCATCTTGTCTACAAGGGCTTGCGGTATTACCTCGCCGGTCTGGTAATGTTTAGCGTACACTTTCAATACCTCCGGCTCAACGGCCCAATGCTCATCGACTTGCGAAGGTAGCTCCACAAAGTCACGAGGCACGTCGGACACGCCATAATAATGAACATCGCAGAATAAACCGTGCAAGGCATGACCGAACTCATGGAATACGGTCTCGGTCTCGTCGGCCGTCAAAAGCGCCGGTTGTCCCTCCGCCGGTTTGCTGAAATTAAATACGGTAGTAACCACCGGGGCTACCCGTTTCCCATCTTTATACGTTTGTGAGCGGTAACCGCCGCACCATGCGCCACCTCCTTTGCCCGGGCGGGTAAAGAAATCCATATACAGCACGCCCAGATGCGTACCATCTTTATCCTTGCACTCGAAAGCGAGAGCGTCGGGGTCCGGTTTCGGGATGTCCTTGATCTCGGTAAACGTGATACCATATAATTTATTGGCTACATAGAAGATGCCCTCACGTACATGTCCCAACTCAAAATAAGGACGCATCTCGTTCTCGTCCAAGTTATATTTCGCTTTCTTGGCTTTCTCGAAATAATAACGCCAGTCCCAGCCCTCGGCCTCGTAATTACCGCCTTCCTTCTTGATCTCGGCGTTGATATCGGCCAATTCCTCTTTCGCTTTCGCCAAAGCAGACGGCCAGATTTTATCGAGCAAGTCATACACGTTCTTCTCGTTCTTCGCCATATTCTCTTCCAATACGAAAGCGGCATAATCCTCATATCCCATCAATCGGGCTTTCTCCAGACGAGCGGCAACCAGCTGCTTAACGACCTCCTTATTATCATTCTCATTATTATTGTTGCCACGATTCGTATACGCCTTGAAGATCTTCTCACGCAAATCACGCTTATCGGCGTATTGAAGGAAAGGCATCACGCTCGGATTATGGAGGGTAAACACCCACTTACCATCCAGACCATTCTCTTGGGCCGTTTGCGCCGCCTTGACGATCACGTCTTCCGGCAGACCGGATAAGTCCTCTTTATTATCGATCACTAATTGGAAATCGTTGGTCTCTTTCAGGGTATTCTGTCCGAAAGTAAGTTGGAGCATGGATATCTTCTCGTTCAGCTCACGCAACTTCGCCTGCTTATCCTCCGGCAGATTGGCTCCTCCCCGGACAAAGCTTTTATAGGTTTCCTCCAACAGCTTCTTCTGTTCCTTATCCAGATGGAAGCTCGCCTGATTCTCATATACGGATTTCACCCGGGCGAAAAGCTTGGGATTTAAGCTGATATCATCCGAATGTTTGGATAAAAGGGGATAAAGCTCACGTTCGAGCTCTTGGATCTCGTCCGTGGTATTCACACTGGATTGGCCACCGAAAGCATACATTACTTTAGTAAGCAACTCGCCACTTTGGTCTAAGGCCACGATCGTATTCTCGAATGTCGGCGCATCCGGATTTGCCACGATCGCCTCGATCTCCTTCGACTGCTCTTCCATGCCTTTCAAAAGAGCCGGCTTGTAATGAGCCACCTCTATTTGGTCAAACGGAGGCACCCCGAACGGTGTCGTATACTCCGCAAAAAACGGATTGGGTGTAGCGCCTTCCGCTACATCGCTTTTCTTTGAGGAGGAACAAGCTCCCAAAATAACCGCTAAACCTGCGGCCATAAGCGTTTTATTCATGCCATTGTTATATTAGAATTACAATGGACAAAGATAACGAAGTTTTGCGTTACAATTCTATTTCAAATTGTTATTATTTAGAATCCGGAAAAAGATTTTCACAATTCACACAAAAAAGATCCCCAAAGGGAGATCTTCCCTTCGGGGACCCAATATGCTTTCATTCAATGTTCAATCGAATCGCTCTCTATACCGTCCTCGATATTTTCATTTTCGATCGTTTCTTGTAAATCTTGAATGTCATTAGACGTGTAATCATCCGACAATACCGAATTGGTAGACATGGTCTCATCGTGAAGATCATCGCTCTCATCCCATAACGTTTTCATTATATTCTCTGGCATATCTCTTATATTTTAAAGTTATATGCCTATTCAACAACCTCGACAAAGAAATTGTTGTTCCAATAAAAATAGTTCACTAATTTTAGCGAGATTAACGCAAGAAATAATATGAATCGAATTTGTAGTCTTTTTGGTATTCAGTATCCCATCATACAGGCGGGAATGGTTTGGTGTAGTGGTTGGCGGCTAGCTTCAGCGGTTAGTAACGCCGGTGGATTAGATCGGGGCAGGCTCCATGCACCCGGAAGTGCTCCGGGAACATATCCGTAAATGCGAGGCGGCGACCGACAAGCCTTTTGGCGTGAATGTCCCGCTGATGTACCCGGAAATCGATACCTTGATGCGGATATTGGTGGAGGAAAAAGTGAAGATCGTATTTACCTCCGCCGGTAACCCGAAAACATGGACAAAGTATTTGAAGGATCATGACATGACGGTCGTTCACGTGGTAAGCAGCTCTAAATTCGCCACGAAATGCGAGGAGGCCGGAGTGGATGCCATCGTTGCCGAAGGCTTCGAGGCAGGCGGGCACAACGGACGGGAGGAAACAACTACGATGTGCCTGATCCCCGCTGTCCGGAAAGCGACCTCCCTCCCCCTTTTGGCGGCAGGAGGTATCGGAAACGGTCAAGCGATGCTAGCGGCACTCGCACTAGGGGCCGACGGCGTACAGATAGGCACTCGTTTCGCCCTAACCAAAGAAAGCTCGGCACACGAGAATTTCAAGAAACTATGCTTGAATCTTAAGGAAGGCGATACGAAGTTATTATTAAAGAAACTGTCTCCTACCCGTCTGGTAAAAGGAGATTTCGCTACGGCAGTGGAAGAAGCGGAAGCCCGGGGAGCGTCCGTGGAAGAATTACGTGAGTTATTGGGCAAAGGACGTGCCAAGAAAGGAATCTTTGAGGGCGACCTAAAGGAAGGCGAGTTAGAGATCGGACAGGTAGCGTCTTTATTCTGGGAGGAATTATCCGTGGAAGAGGTGATGAAAGAATTGATCCGGGACTTTAAGCTATCCTTAGAGAACGTAAAAACACAGTTGTGTTCGTGAGAAAACACAACTGTATCTGTGGATAAACACAACTGTGTTCAAGAGAAAACACAGTTGTGTTCCTTATCATAATCGATACTTATACAATTGCGCCATGACCTTTTGGTATTGGTTTTGCAATTGCAGGTAGTTTTGCACGCTTTGGTAATAGGTCGTCACATCCACGAAATACTCGATCATAGAGATTTGCCCGGCCTGTATAGCCTTGTTCAACAAGACCAAGCTATTCTGCCTTTTCAGCACATCCTTATATTCATCGATAGATTTCTTTAAGGAGACAGACTGGTCATATAGCTGCCTCAACCCATTCTCTACCGTGAAAGAAGCGCTCTCCAACTGCATCTCCGTATAGCGGGCCTGAGCCTTCGCCTGTTTCACGTTATTACGGTTCGAGAACAACGGGATGGTGATTCCTACCAAGAAACCATTGAAACGCTCTCCACCCGAGGCGGGATTCATACGATACCCTAACTCAAAGCCGGGCAGACCTTTCGCCTTATTCACGCTCACCTGCCGAAGGGCTGTCGTCTGGTCGCTACGCAAGGTCTGTAATTGCGGATCGGATTGCATCGCCTCCGTCCGCAGCTCATCAAAGGAAAGCACCTCCCTATCCGGCAAGGCGTAAACCGTATCCGTAAACTCGATAGCGATACCGCCGTTCAGGGTAGCTAGCTCCTGCAGCTTGGCAATACGGGAAGTCTCGTTCATCCGGGCCTCTGTCCGAGCGTTCAATAATTCCAGATCGATCTTGTTTGTCTCAAGGATATTCGCATTTCCTTTCTCCAAACGAGTCGCATAAAAAGCGGAAAGTTGCTCGGCGTTCCTAAGACGGGTATCCAATAGGTTCTTCTGCTGGTTCAACAGCACCAAATCTAGGCAAACCTCTTTCACCTGCAACAAGATTTGCTGACGAAAAGCCATCCCTTGACGATCCAAACCCGCGGATTTCGCCTTCGTCAGCTTATGCTTCCGGACATATACGGACGGGAAATCAAAGCTTTGGGAAGCCACGAACTCGCCCGTGAATCCCATCCCTTCTTTATTCCCCCAGAAATGCGAATAAGAGACCGAAGGGTCTGGCAAATTATTATCCAACTTCGCCTCCAGCTTCTGCGACCGGACCAACTGGCTGTTCGCCTGTAAATCCTTATTGTTCGCCTCCACGCTCCGGAGCACGTCCTCTATAGAAGTCTGGGCGGAAAGGCCGCCTGTCAATACAGACAAGGCGGCGACTATAATATATGATTTCATAAAACTTATTCTTTATTCTTGTTCATTATCAGATAAACAATCGGGATGATGAATCCGTTTAAGAACGTAGAGGTTAATAAACCACCCAAGATCACCGTCGCCATCGGGCTTTGGATCTCATTCCCGGGAAGATCGCCATTCAACGCCAACGGGATCAACGCCAAGGCGGAACTCAACGCCGTCATCAAGATCGGGTTCAAACGGTCTAGGGAACCTTGTATCACGGACTCACGCAATCCCATTCCCTCTCCACGCAAATGCGTATAGTGGCTGATCAGCAGCATACCGTTTCGGGTAGCGATACCAAACAAGGAAATGAAACCGATAATCGCCGGGATACTGATCTCGCCGGAAGTAAGCCATAGGATAATCACGCCACCGATCAACGCCAACGGCAGGTTCAACAAGATCACGCCGCTCTCCTTCACGTCCTTGAACTCATTGTACAGTAACATGAAGATCACCAATAACGACATCAATGACGTCAGCAATAAGGTACGGCTGGCCGCCGCCTCGCTCTCGAACTGGCCACCATATTCGATATGGTATCCCTCCGGCAAACGGATATTAGCCTCTACCCGATCCTGTATCTCATTAACCACACTTCGCAAGTCACGTTCCGATACATTGGCACTAATCACGATCTTACGTTGCACATTCTCACGATTGATCGTATTCGGACCGGTCACGGAACGGATATCGGCCACGTAGCTTAGCGGCACTTTCTGTCCGGCGGCATCGATCATCAGATTACTAATATCATCCATCGTGGCACGGCTAGCGTCGGAGGTCTTCACGGTCAGGTCGAAGCTCTTGCCATCGTCGTACACCTGACTTACGGCCTCTCCACCCAACATCACATTGATATATTCCTCGAACTCCGGCAGGGGAATACCATATTTAGCCAGCAACTCACGTTTCGGGGTGATTGTCAACTGCGGACGCTCGATCTGTTGCTCTACCTTCAAGTCCACCAGACCCGGGATCGTTTGGATAGCGGCCTTGATCTGGTTTCCGACCGTAAACATCAGGTTCAAGTCCGTACCAAACAGCTTGATAGCGATATTCGCCTCCGTACCGGAAAGCATAGCGTCGATACGATGGGAAATAGGTTGCCCGATCTCTATATTAGCGCCACTGATCGTAGATAACTTCTTGCGGACATCATTCATCACCTCATCCCGACTACGGTCTTGCAATTCGAAAGGAGCCTCGATCTCGGAAACATTCACGCCCAAGGCATGCTCATCCAATTCCGCACGACCGGTCTTCCGAGCCACAGTCTTTATCTCGGGCACTTGCAACAGCAACGCTTCCGCACGGCGTCCGATCTGATCCGACTCGTCCAAGGAAATTCCCGGAAGCGAGCTTACGTTGATCGTAAAAGAACCCTCATTGAACGGGGGCAAGAAACTACGTCCCAAATGAAAGAAGATCACCAAGGCGACCACAAACAAAGCGATCGTGGTACCTAGCACCCATTTCTGGTAAGCCAACGCTAACTCCAAAGCCCGTTTATACACCACCTTCAACTTCCGGGCTATCCAAGCCTCACGCAGTTCCTTCATTCCCGTCGCTTTACGGTTCAGCAAATAGCTACAAAGCACCGGGGTCAAGGTAAGCGCCACCACCGTAGAAGCAAACAACGCCACGATAAAAGCGATACCCAGCGGAACCAACATACGGCCTTCCATACCACTCAAGAAGAACAAGGGCACGAAGCTCACCACGATAATCAAGGTAGAGTTCAAGATCGGCATACGTACCTCACGGGAAGCGTCGTAAACCACCTCCAAGGTAGAGCGTTGCTGATCCGGAGGCAAGAGCCGGTTTTCCCGGATTCGTTTATACACGTTCTCCACGTCCACGATAGCGTCATCCACCAAGGAACCGATAGCGATCGCCATACCTCCCAAGCTCATCGTGTTAATCGTCAATCCCATGTAGTGCAATACGATGATAGAGACCAGCAAAGATAACGGCAAGGCTACCAACGAGATCACCGTCGTACGTATATTCATCAAGAACAGGAACAAGACGATCACCACGAAGAAACTACCCTCAAACAAGCTCTTCTTTACATTATTAATAGAGTTATCGATAAAATGACTCTGGCGGAATATATCCATAGAGACATGTACATCCACCGGCAAGTTCTTCCGCAAATCGACAACAATCTCGTCCAGCTTCTCCGTCAACTTCTCCGTACTCGTATCCGGCTGTTTAGTCACGGTAATCAGCACGGCTGGCTTTGTCCGCTCGGAAGCGGTTCCCAGCTTCGGGCTTTTACCGCCGATCTTAACCGTAGCGATATCACCCAGCGTAACCGGATACTCATTCACGGTCTTCACCACACCCTGAGCGATCTCTTCCGCCTTCGACGTAGACAAGACTCCCCGGATGATATACTCATTATCAAACTCATACAATACACCACCATTGGCGTTCCGGTTCATATTCCGACAAACATCCAACACCTCGTTCAACCCTACACCGTAGTGCTTCATACGAGCCGGGTCCAACAATATCTGGTACTCCTTAATATCGCCACCGATCACGGCAACCTGCGCCACACCGCCCGTAGACAACAAACGGGGACGGATCGTCCAGTCGGCGATCGTACGTAAGTCCAACAAAGACGTGGAATCGGCGGTCAAACCGAGAATCATCATCTCACCCAAGATGGATGACTGCGGGCCTAAGGTCGGTTTACCTACGTTCTCGGGAAGGCTCTCACCCAAGACAGCCAGTTTTTCGGACACGATCTGACGAGCCCGGTAAATATCCGTACCCCAATCAAACTCTACCCAAACCACGGAGAATCCGGT
>ERZ791854.1279-NODE-1279-length-10883-cov-2.94219_pt1 | contig 10883 bp, 10 predicted proteins | sample MGYA00510286_ERZ791854 | MGnify/ENA primary metagenome ERZ791854 (study PRJEB30046, sample SAMN00715267) | human gut metagenome | study: EMG produced TPA metagenomics assembly of the A metagenome-wide association study of gut microbiota in type 2...
ATCCAAATTACTACCAGGCAAAGGTAGTTTGCAACTGTGGCAACGAGTTCGTAACAGGCTCCACAAAGCAGGACATCCACGTTGAGGTTTGCTCCAAGTGCCATTCTTTCTATACTGGCCAGCAGAAGGCTGCTGCTGCCCGTGGACGTATTGACAAGTTCAATCGTAAGTATGGCATTGACGCCCAGTAATAAGCGAGAAAAAATCAAGGGGTTGAGCCTGAGAGATCAGGCTCAGCCCTTTTGTGTTCTTTTGGCAAAACACAGCCGCAGCTTGCTGCGGCAGGGAGAGGAAATGATACAATGAAATATTCTGGAATCGGCGGTCAGGCGGTGATCGAGGGCATCATGATGCAGAACGGTGACGATTACGCCATTGCAGTCCGAAAGCCTGACGGAGAGATTGAGGTAAAAAGAGATCGGTATGTGAGTCTTACGGAGAAATACCCCATCCTGGGCCTTCCTTTTATCCGCGGCGTTTTCAAATTTGCAGACTCTATGGTGGTGGGGATGCGTGCTTTAACCTGGTCCTGCAGCTTTTTTGAGGATGATGAGGATGCTCAGCCGGGAAAGTTTGAGCAGTGGCTGGACCGGGTATTCGGTGAAAAGCTGGAAAGTATTCTTATGACGGTTGTCATGATTTTTTCTTTTATTATGGCAATCGGCATTTTCATGCTGCTTCCCCTTGGGATCGCCCGTATCTGTAAGCCTTTTATCTCTTCGGAAACGGCGATGGCGGTTCTTGAGGGCGTGATCCGCATTGTGATTTTTATTATCTATATTAAACTGGTATCCCGTATGGAGGATATCCGCCGTACCTTTATGTACCACGGTTCGGAGCATAAATGCATCAACTGTCTTGAGCATGGACTGGCTTTAAATGTAGCCAATGTCCGGGGCAGCTCCAAGGAGCACAAGCGCTGCGGAACCAGTTTTATCATGATTGTAATGATCATAAGTATCCTGTTTTTTATGGTGATTCGTACGGATACAGTCTGGCTGCGCTTTTTAAGCCGGATCGTGCTGATACCGGTGATCGCAGGCGTGTCCTATGAGTTTCTCCGATTTGCAGGCCGCCATGACAGTAAGCTTGTAAACCTTTTGAGCCGTCCCGGCATGTGGATGCAGGGTCTGACCACCACAGAGCCGGATGACTCCATGATCGAAGTGGCGATCGCGGCAGTGGAAGAGGTTTTTGACTGGAAAGCGTACCTGGATGAAAACTTCCCAGGCTGGAAGGAAACAGAATGAGTGCGGAGAGAGTATGGGAAGAGACGACCTTAGGACAGCTTTATGAGTCCGGGAGGAAAAAACTGGAAGAGTCCGGAGTGCCGGACGCTGCGCTGGATGCCAGACTTTTGCTGCTGGAGGCGTTTGATCTGAATTTTGCCTCTTTTCTCACCAGAAGAGACCAGCCTCTTTTTAAACAGGCCATTGGTGGAGAAGAGGAAATTTACAGGCTAAAACAGGCGGCAGAACAGTATGAACAGGCGGTTCTTGCAAGAGCAGAGAGGATTCCCCTGCAACATTTGACTGGCTGCCAGTGCTTTATGGGACTGGAATTTAAGGTAAATGAATGGGTGCTTATTCCCAGACAGGATACGGAAACACTGGTGGAGCGTGTTTTGGAGGAAAACAGAGATAAAAACAGCGCCATACTGGATGTGTGCACCGGCTCCGGCTGTATTGCTATAAGCCTTGTAAAACTGGGGGAATACCGCTCAGTGACCGCTCTTGATATCTCTAAGGAAGCGCTCGAGGTGGCAGAGGCTAACAGGGAAAGGATCCTGGGAGAAGAAAAGGAGCGGCTCCGGCTGATAAAAAGCGATATGTTTGAAGGGCTGGAACCCAAAGCGCAGTTTGACGTTATTGTGTCCAATCCGCCCTATATCCCCTCAGAGGTCATAGAAGGACTGGAACCTGAGGTGCGGGATCATGAGCCGCGGCTGGCTCTGGACGGGGAAGCGGACGGGCTGAAATTTTACCGGATTCTGGCAGAACGTTCCATGGCATATTTAAAGCCCGGAGGGAAGATCTATATGGAGATAGGCTTTGACCAGGGGAAGGACGTTTCAGAGCTTTTTGAACAGGCCGGTTTTGAGGGCCTTAAGGTGATAAAGGATATGGCCGGGCTGGACCGGGTGGTGCAGGCTAAAAGGCCGTGATGATAGGAGAGAGAAGATTATGTTTGATAAACTGGATGATATACTGATCCATTACGAAGAACTGATGCTGATGCTGGGGGATCCTGATGTGACTCAGGATACAAAGCGTTTTACCAGACTGATGAAGGAGCAGGCGGATCTGGCTCCCATCGTAGAGGCATATAAGCAGTATAAGCAGGCGAAACAGGATGTGGAAGACAGCCTTGCAATGCTGGAAGAGGAGAGTGATGAAGATCTTCGGGAAATGGCGAAGGAAGAACTGTCTGACGCAAAGAAGCGCATCGAGGAGCTGGAGCATGAATTGAAGATCCTCCTTCTTCCCAAGGACCCAAATGATGAAAAGAACATCATTCTGGAGATCCGTGCAGGTGCAGGCGGAGACGAGGCAGCCTTGTTTGCTGCCGAGCTGTACCGGATGTATTCCAATTATGCGGACAGCCAGCGCTGGAAGGTGGAGATCGTAAGCTTAAATGAAAACGGGATCGGTGGCTTTAAGGAAGTGGTAGCCATGGTTACGGGAAAGGGCGCATACTCCAAGCTGAAATACGAGAGCGGCGTGCACAGGGTACAGCGTGTGCCTGAGACAGAGTCCGGCGGACGAATCCATACTTCCACAGCGACGGTAGCCGTGATGCCTGAGGCTGAGGATGTAGACGTACAGATCGATATGAATGACTGCCGCATCGACGTAATGCGTGCCTCCGGAAACGGCGGGCAGTGTGTAAATACCACAGACTCTGCCGTGCGTCTTACCCATATTCCCACAGGAATCGTAATCTACAGCCAGACGGAGAAATCCCAGCTTCAGAATAAGGAAAAGGCCTTCCGCCTCCTGCGCTCCAAGCTCTATGATATTGAGCTTGAGAAAAAGCAGAATGCAGAGGCAGCAGAGCGCCGCAGCCAGATCGGTACCGGCGACCGTTCGGAGAAAATCCGTACCTACAATTTCCCACAGGGCCGTGTGACGGATCACCGGATCAATCTGACCCTTTATAAGCTGGATAAGATTTTAAACGGAGATATCCAGGAGATCCTGGATGCCTGCATTGCAGCAGATCAGGCAGCAAAGCTGGCTAAGATGAATGAGAACTGAATAGTTACAACTAAATAAAGAATACGGAACGAACGAATACGAAAGGGCTGGCGCAGAGCTGTGTGGAGATCACCACATAGCTGCGCCAGCCGTCTTTTATGTTATGGAAGAAAAAATATCGGTCAGATCAGTCCGGCCATTGCAGGGAGTCCCAGGCTCACCGCAGGGATATAGGTCACCATGAGAAGCCCTACAAGAATTGCCACATAGTACCAGAGCATATAGGGCATGACGCGGGAAAGGGAACTTCGCCCGACCTTGATGGCTACAAACAGGGTATTTCCCACCGGCGGAGTAATATTTCCGATACAGAGGTTGTATACCAGGATCAGGCCGAACTGAACCGGATCCATGCCAAAGGTCTTAACCACCGGAAGAAACAGGGGAGTGAAGATCAGGATAGCCGGAGTTACGTCCATAAAGGTTCCTGCGATTAAAAGGATGACATTCATGATCAGCAGGATGATAATGGGATTGCTTGTAAGGCCTAAGAGGGCGTCGGAGATGGCCTGAGGGATCTGGGTAAATGCCATGACCCAGCCAAGGATATTGGAAACGCCGATCAGGAATACAACCATACCGCTCATCTTGGCGCTGTCTACTGCGATTTTCCAGAAGGATTTTAAAGTAATGTTGCGGTAGAGGATGCCGAGGATCAGGGCGTAGATTACCGCAATGGCAGAGCCTTCTGTGGCTGTAAACACACCGCCGATGATGCCGCCGATTACCACTACGATCAGGGAAAGGGAGGGCAGGGCTCTGAGGGTGCAGACCCACAGGTTTTTCCAGTCGTATTTTCCAGGGATTCCCTTATAGCCTTTTTTCTTTGAAATGATCACAGCAACTGCCATACAGGCCACCGCCCAGATGATGCCCGGAATATAACCGGCCATAAAGAGTGCTGCCACAGAGGTGCCTCCGGCTGCCAGAGAATAGGTGATCAGGGCATTGGAGGGCGGGATTAGGAGGCCTGAGGGAGCAGAAGCCCCATTGGTGGCAGCACAGAGCGCCTTGTCATAGCCCTGTTCCTCTTCGCCCTTTTCTACCATACTTCCTACGGCTGCTGCGGCGGCAGAGGCCGAACCGGAAATAGCGCCGAAAAGGGCGTTTGCCCCTACATTTGTCACTAAAAGGGCACCGGGCAGCTTGCCAAGGATTGCCATCACAAAATCAACCAGCCGTTTGGCGATGCCGCCCTGGTTCATCAGGTTTCCTGCCAGGATAAAAAAGGGAATGGCCGTCAGGCTGAATTTGCTCATGCCCACAAAGATACGCTGAGCGCCGGTTACCACCGATACTTCCAAAGGCACGGTCCGCAGGATGGCGATCAGGGCGGAAATGCCGATGGAATAGGAAATCGGTACGCCGACGATCAGGAGCACGGCCAGAACAACAATTATGATAAGCAGAGATTCCATTGCCATAAGTCTATGCCTCCTTTTCTTCCTGCGCCGTAATGACGCCGTTTTTTGAGATATCCACGATGTTGAGAACTGTATAGATCATGTTTAAAATACCGCATAAAGGCATTACCACATAAAACACACCTACAGCAACGCCCAGGGCAGAGGTCATCTGTCCCATGGCGAGGCTTGTGATCTTGATGCCGCCGTATACCAGGATGATCAGGGAAAAGGCAAATGCGATAAGCTCTCCAAAGATTGCGAGGAGCTTCTGGATGCCGGGAGTGAAATGGTCTGTGACAATGGGAATATTCATATGTCCCCGTTCTCCTGTGATGATGGAAGCGCCTAAAAGGCTGGCCCATGCAAAGAGGTAAGCCACAAGCTCCTCAGACCAGGGGGACGGATTCTGTAAGATGTATCGGGTAAATACCTGCCAGCAGGTGAGCGCAACCATAGCGATCAGGCTGGCGCCTGCCAGTATATTTAAAAGGGATGTAAATACATTTCTCAGCTTTTTCATGCCGGTCACCTCCTTTTAGGATTCAGCTGACGGATACTTCTGGTTGTAAGCCTGTATCGCATCATAGATGGGAACAAAATCCGGGTGCTGGCCCAGCATGGATTCATGCATGGGAATAACCGCTTCCTTAAATGGGGCTGTATCCGGGTAGAGGAAATTCACCTTCTGGTCTCCGGAAGCCCGTTTTTTAGCCGCATCCACTGCGATGGTCCATTCCTCTCTCTGGATCTGATTCACGAGGTCAAAGCCCTCGTCAAAAATGGCTCGTTCTTCCGGGGACAGACTGTCCAGAAAAGCAATATTTCCGATCAGGATATCAGGGATCATTTGGTGCATATCGTAGGAATAGTATTTGCATACATCTCCATGACCGTTGTCCGTCAGAGCCAGTTCATTATTTTCTGCTCCGTCGATGATCTTGGACTGGAGGGCCGTGTACACATCTCCAAAGCCCATGGGAGTGGCAGAGCCTCCTAAAAGGTTCATCATCTGTACGTTGGTAGGGGACTGCTGGACGCGGATCTTAAGTCCCTTTAAATCAGCAGGAGAATGGATGGGCTTATTTACCGTATAGAAATTCCGGGTGCCTGCATCCAGCCAGGTAACAGCCTCAAAACCAGCTTGTCTGGTTGAGTCAAAGATGGGTTCCGTGATGGAAGTATCATCCATGGACGCATGGTAGGCTTCGCTGGAAGAAAACAGATAGGGAAGATTAAACAGAGTGTAGTTCTGGCTGAAGGTTTCCAGAAGAGAGTTGGAAGCCACGCAGAAATTGATGGCGCCTGTCTGCGTCAGCTGAACCATTTCGTTCTGAGAACCTAAAAGCTCGCTTGGAAATACTTCCACATCATATTTGTCTCCCAGCCTGCTTTCGATAAATTCTTCAAAAGCAGCCAATGCTATGTGGGTGGGATGGTTTGTGGACTGGTTGTGACCGATCCGGACGATCATTGTTTCACCGCCGGAGGCACTGCTGCAGCCGGTAAGCAGTCCGGCAGATAGCGCGGCTGTCAGTGCCAGCGCTGCTGCGCAAAATCTCTTCCTCATAAAAATCTTCCTTTCTGTATTGTATTTTGAGAATCTTTCTCACTCCTATTGTATCAATTATGGACAGGGGCTTCCAGAAAAATACTGGGAAAATGTAGTAAAATATAGTAAAAATACATTAAGTTCCAGAAGTGGTAAGGTATTAATTAATAGTGGCTTTTTCTTTTGGAATGTTTGTGATAAAATTTATATTAAAAATTCTAAAGCAGTTTTTGGAGAGGGATATATGAAAAGCAGTTTTTGGAAGAAATTAGATACTTATATAGATGAATTATGCAGGGAAACTATTTCGGGATGTTCATGTTTGATACTTCAAAATGGCATAGAACAGTATAGAAAATATGCAGGAAAATGCAATTTGCAAACTGGGGAAGCACCGAATGAGAATACACTTTATCGTATATATTCTCTTACGAAACTTTATACAGCTGTAGCTGCTCTACAACTGATAGAGCAGAAAAAATTACGGCTAGATGCAGCAGTTGCTGACTATATTCCAGAATATAAATATCTTAATGTTAACCATGTTGCGGCAAATGGATGGAATAATATTGAAAAAACCAGAAGCCCTTTGCTGATTTCTCACCTTTTAACTATGCGTTCGGGTATATCCTATTCTTATGACAATGACGGTCCGACTATGTGTCAGACGAAAAGAGAAGTGATCAATTTCCGCCAACAGAAAAAGGATTATACCACTCAGGAATATGCACGACTATTTTCCAGAATTCCTTTAGCCTTTGAACCGGGAACTCATTTTTTATATGGAGCAGGGTATGACGTCCTTGCAGCAATTATAGAAATTGTGTCAGAAATGAGCCTGGGTGATTACTTGCAGCGTTATATATGGGAGCCATTGGAGTTGGAAAATACCATGTTTCGTTTCAGAAGCATAAGGGATAAGGAAAATTTGTGTCAGATGTATCAACGTATGGAAAATGGCGATTTAATACCGGTTGCAGATAAAGATTGGTTTTATCAGCCGGGTCGAAAGTTTGAAGAAGGCGGAGGAGGGGTGCTGTCTACACTGGATGATTATATGAGATTTCAACAATGTTTGCTTGATGGAGGAATATGGAGAAAACATAGGATTTTGTCAGAGGGATATGTAGAAATGATGCATACAAATGTGCTTACACAAGAGCAAATGAGGGATTTTACAATACCAGATTATGGATATGGATATGGGGTGAGAGTGAGAGTGAGAGAGGAGGGAAAGACACCGGTAGGTGAGTTCGGATGGTATGGAAGTTCAGGAAATTATGGGTTGATTGATCCGACTAACCGTCTCTGCTTCCTTTATATGCAGCAAATGATTCCGGGAGATGATAAAGAGATTCATCCTAAATTAAGAAGGTATTTATATGAAGATTTTTCAAAAGATTAAACATTCTATTACAAAGAAAATATTTTTACTGATTGTTTTATCAATTGGTGCATCTTTTGCAGTGAGTCTGCTGGTGATAAAAAAATTGGAAAATGCCTATGCTAATTATGTTTATGAAGCAAAGAGGGATTTATTGAACAGTTCTATGGCAGGAATTGAAGATAAACTTGCTGCGTATGAAAATGGAACATATCAGTTTATTACGAATGACCGTATACAGGTATATGCTTCGGCACTGAAGGAAGCATATGATATTCTTGCAGAGATGGAAAGGGCGAAGATGCAGGAAAGCGTTGGTGAAAATCTGCCTTTGATTTTAGAAAAACAGTCAAAAGCAAATCAGGTAAAAACATCCAGTCTGGTTGAAATATTAAAAGAACTGGATACAATACTGGTCAGTGGTTATAAAGTTGATGCAGGATATTTTGTAGATCTGTCAGGGAAGGTATACAATGGCTACGGAGCATCCAAATATAGGATATCGGATAAAAATCTTGAGCTTATTCTTAACAATGCAATGAAAAATAATGGAAGCGCTGGATGCGGAATTATTCAGATTACAGAAAAAAATGGTGAATTATGTAATAAAATATACCTTTCAAGAATTCTTCGTGAAAGAAAGAACCTGAGTATGGAATATTGTGGAACTGTAATCTATCTGATTGCACCAGAGGAATTGGCGGCTTCCTTTTTGATGGAGCATGATGATCTTGTAATTTTAGATGAAAAGAAAAATGTAATATTTTCAAGTTTCCCAATACAGATTGTGCAGAACTTTTTTGAAAATCCACTATCAGAAATAAAAAACTATGAGATTACCGAGTTAGATGGAAAAAAGTATTTTACTACATCTATTCTGTCGCCAAAATTGGGATGGCAGTATTATAATTTTTCAGATTATCTGAGGCAGTTTGCATTTATTCAAAAAATGGATATTTTTTATACAGCAGTTCTTTTAGGGATGTTGATGGTGATAGGGATTCTGGCAGCAGGTGTATCTGTAAATATGGTGCGTCCTATTGTAGAGTTATCGGAACAAATAGATAAAATCAGCCGCGACTCTAATCCGGTAAAAGCACTAAATAATCCGGTAAAAACAAAATATGAAGAGAGAGATGATGAAATAGGGCACCTTGAGAAAAATTTTGCCAGTATGACAAGACGTCTTGGAGAGCTTATACATGAAAATTATGAACAAAAGCTGTATCTTCAGAATGCGCAACTGTCAGCTCTTCGTTCTAAATTGAATCCTCATTTTTTATACAACACATTAGATACGATACGTTGGATGGCTACAGAGGAAAAATACCATCAGATTCCGGGAATTGTTAAAGCACTGGGAGATATTTTGAGAATTTCTATTAATAGCAGAGAGGCATTAATTCCGATAAAACAGGAAATGGAATATATGAGAGGATATCTTGTTATCCAGAGAGCACGTTTTGGCGCACGATTAAATGTTCAAATGGATATAGGCGAAGAAATGATGGAGATTAAAATTCCTGCGTTTAGTCTGCAGCCTCTGGTAGAAAATTCTGTAAAATATGCGATGGAGCAGGCTTCTACTCCCTGTAGGATCAGGATATCCGTTAAAGAAATGAAAAATGATATTTTATGTATTGTATCAGATAATGGAAATGGGATGGATTTGGATATTATTAAGAAACTACAAAGTGGGGATATTAAAGCTCAGGGAAATGGAGTTGGATTAATTAATTTGGATGAGCGGCTGAAAAGTCTGTATGGTTTGCATTATGGAGTTATGGTCGAAAAGAATCAGGAAGGTGGAGCGACTGTTTCATTTCGGGTAAAAAAGGAGGCATCTTTGCAAAATGGACAGAATCAGGATTTTATTTGTAGATGATGAGGCAATTGTAAGAGAGGGGCTGAAAAAATGTATTGATTGGGAGGTAAATGGATTTGAAGTGGTTGGTGCAGCGGAAAATGGAGAAAAAGCTTTGGAATATTTGGGGCAATTATCTGTTAACATTGTAGTAACCGATATCAAAATGCCTGTTATGGATGGTTTGGAACTCATTCGAAACAGCAGAGAAAGTGGATATGATTCTAAATTTCTGATATTGTCTGGTTATGATGATTTTCAATATGCACAGAGGGCTCTTAGATATGGAGCAGATGATTATATATTGAAACCAATCAAGGAGGAAGAACTTTTAGACGCGTTAATACGCATCAGGGATTTGCATTTTCCCAAACAGCAGACGACACTTCAACTACATCCTCAAAAGTACTCAGGAACTGTTAAAACAATTATATCTTGTGTAGAAATGAATTTAGATCAGCCGGAATTATCTTTAAAGCAAATTGCTGATGAAGTTTTGTTTATGAGCGGAAATTATTTGTCTAAACTGTTTTTAAAAGAAACAGGATATAAATTTTCTACATTTCTGACGATTAAACGAATGGAGAAGGCGGCGCAGCTGCTTCGGGAAAATTGTGATGTTACGGTTTATGAAGTTGCTGAAAGAACGGGGTTTGGGAATAATCCACAGTATTTTAGTACGGTATTTAAAAAATATTTTGGGAAATCTCCTTCGGAATTACGAGAGAAATGTATATAATTACAAATTATAGAAAACACTTTTTTGCACAAAATAGACATTATTTTGGATTAAAGAAGTGTTTTTTTGTTTGTATAATAAAAATATCAATAAAATCTGTAGTTTAAAACAGAGAGAAGGGAAGGTTGTTTATGAAGAAAAGTTTATTGTTTTTAGCAGCAGCAGCGGTAGCAGGAGTAGCAGTGACAGGATGTTCGGGAAACTCGGATGAAAAACCAACGGCTATTCAGAATGAAAATACTCAGGCGGATGCATCAGGGGAAAATGCATCTGCAAATGGAAAGACAGGCGAAGGTATTCGTATAGCATGGTGGGGAAATCAGAAACGGGCAGATGCGACGATTGCGGCATTTGATGCGTTTGCTGAGGCCAACGGTGCTGATTTTACATATGAGTATAACAGTTATGATGCATACTGGGAAACGTTAGCGACACAGTCAGTAGGAAATAATCTTCCTGGCATTGTTCAGCAGGTAACGGATCAGTATGCCGGTTATATTAATAATGGACTTTTACTGGATTTAAATCCATATGTGGAAAGCGGAGCGTTGGACTTAAGTAACTGTGACGATATTTATATTTCCGGAGGAAATTATAAAGATGGGTTTTATGGAGTGTCTCTTGGGGCCAATGTAATGACAATTATGTACAATCAGGATCTTTTTGATGCTGCCGGGGTAAAAA
>ERZ791854.1281-NODE-1281-length-10863-cov-3.08253_pt1 | contig 10863 bp, 10 predicted proteins | sample MGYA00510286_ERZ791854 | MGnify/ENA primary metagenome ERZ791854 (study PRJEB30046, sample SAMN00715267) | human gut metagenome | study: EMG produced TPA metagenomics assembly of the A metagenome-wide association study of gut microbiota in type 2...
GGGCCTGATCTGCGGCGCAGGCGGCATTGTCCTGGCCCTTATGGCCCGGAATGCAGATCCCAGCCCCCGCAAAACCCTTCCGCCCAAGGCCATTGCCGGAATCCTTTTAAGCGGTTTTGCTATTATGCTGACCTTTTTCTTTTTCTCTCAGCTGATCCAGTTTTATGATCTGCTGCGCGATCCGGTGAAGGGCCCACAGATCAATCAGTTCCTCTACCAGTTCCAGCAGCGCCTTATGGAACAACTCCAACAGGCACAGCCTCCGGTACACTGATTTTTAAAAATGTTTAAAAAAACTTCTGCCGTTTTCACATTGGCAGAAGTTTTTTATTATATGTATTCAACTCTACATCATAGCCCGGATGGTCTGTTTGATTCCAAAATCCGAGTGTGCCTCTGCAAGCGCATCATAGGCCGCTACAGCCTGTCGGAACGCGCCCTCCTCCATCTCCGGGGTGAGAACGGCAAATTCATCCATTCCGTAAAGCTCGATGACCTCCGTATGGCCGAAAATACGCCTGATATCCTGCTCCTTATTGCGGAAGGAACCTGCCAAACGGACAAAGTAACGAAAACGCATATTCTCCATTGGCTCTATGGTCTGCTTTTCATCCCCCCATCCCATAGGAACATTTTTCTTCAGGTTCTGAGCAGCCTCAATGATATCTGCAATCACTGCGCTGGCTGTAGGGAGCTTTCCCGCTCCGCTGCCGTAAAACATAGACACGCCAAGCATATTTCCGCGGACCATAATACCGTTAAATACGTCTCTTACTCCATATAGAGGATGACTGCTGTTTATCATTACCGGAGCCACATAGGCACTTACCTTTCCGTCTCTGATGCGGCTGGTGCCGAACAGCTTTATGGAAATGCCCATTTTCTCCGCATATTTAAAATCAACATCTGTGATCTTTGTAATTCCTTCTGTGTAGATATCCTGATAATCCACCTCTTTGCCTGCAGCCATGGCTGTAAGAATGGCAATCTTGCGGCAGGTGTCATAGCCTTCTACGTCCGCCTCCGGATTGCGCTCCGCATATCCCAGATTTTGAGCCTCTCTTAAAGCATTTTCAAAAGTATCTCCCTCTTTATCCATCTTTGTGAGAATATAGTTGGTCGTACCGTTTAAAATGCCCGTAATCTCCTCAATGCGTTCTCCCATCAGACAATGATACAGAGGACGGATAATAGGGATTCCGCCTCCCACGCTGGCCTCAAAAAAGAAATTTACCTTCTTTTTTCGCGCAATGGCAAGAAGTTCTGTGCCGTGAGCAGCTACCAGAGCCTTATTGGAAGTAACAACATGCTTTCCTGCCATCAGGCAGGCCTTTACAAACGGATATGCCGGATTTAGACCTCCCATGGTTTCCACCACGATCTGAATCTCCGGATCCTCTTCAATAAGCTTAAACTCATGGATCACCTTATCTGCGATCGGGCTGTCGGGAAACTCCCGCAGATCCAGCACATACTTCAGCTCTATCTCCTGCCCTGCCTGTGCAGCGATCACATCCCGATTCTCTGCCAGAATCTCCGTCACACCGGAGCCAATAGTTCCATATCCCATTACTGCTGTCTTAATCATAATCCTCTGCTCCCTGCCTTTTTATACTTCTCCCTGAAAATACAGGCCTATTCTCTTGCCAGTATTTTTACATAATGGATTCCATTTAGATCTTCAAGCTCCTCGATCATACCGGAAACATTTCCCGTATTCTCGCGGATCTCTACACTAAGCGTCAGCGTAGCCACTCCATTTACAGGAATACTCTGATGGATCGTCAGAATATTGGCCCGGTAAACAGCAACTACATGAAGAAGGTCGCTTAAAAGCCCCTGTTCATCATCCATCTGTACCACCAGAGTGATGGTCTTTCCCTTCGTATTATCATAAAAAGGAAAAATATCATCCTTGTACTTGTAGAAGGAGCTGCGGCTGATCCCCACCTTGTCTGTGGCCTCCTGAACTGTAATCGCGCGTTCGCTTTCAAGGAGCTTCTTCGCCTCCACCACCTTTAAAAGTACCTCAGGAACAGCTTTCTGCTTCACCACAAAATACTTGCTTTTGTCTTCCATGTACTCTTGTCTTCCTTCCTTTTTGTGTCCGCATCAGATGTACATATGTGCCCACGTGGAAGATGGTATCATATTTTCCATAGAAATGCAACTGTTTTTCTCCGGAATTTAAATGAAGTCAGAAAAAAGCCGGACTATTGCCCGGCTTTTCCAGTATTATTCTCTGTTTTTAATCTTCTGTGCGTGAATTCCGATCTGGACATCCCAGACTCATCCAGCGCAGGTAAGCACTGATAAAGGGATCCAGTCCACCGTCCAGCACGGCATCTACGTTGCCCGTTTCCTCTCCGGTGCGCAGATCCTTTACCATGGTATAAGGCTGGAGCACATAGGAACGGATCTGGCTTCCCCAACCGTTGTCCTTTACGTCTCCGCGGATGCCTGCAGCCTTAGCTGCCTGCTCCTCCTGGCGCAGCATATACAGCTTTGCCTTTAACATCTGCATAGCCTTATCCTTATTCTGGAACTGGGAACGCTCATTCTGACAGGTTACCACAATTCCGGTGGGATAATGAGTAATACGGATAGCTGAAGATGTTTTATTAATATGCTGTCCGCCGGCACCGCTGGAACGGTAGGTATCGATACGGATATCATCGGGATTGATCTCAATATCAATATCTTCTTTGATATCCGGCATCACATCACAGGATACAAAGGATGTCTGGCGTTTTCCCGCCGCATTGAAGGGAGAAATGCGCACTAGGCGGTGGACTCCGTGCTCGGAACGCAGATAACCGTAGGCATTGTCTCCGCTGATCTGGATGGTAACAGACTTAATGCCCGCCTCATCGCCGTCCAGATAATCCAGAACTTCTAACTTAAAGCCCTTTTTCTCTGCCCAGCGGCAGTACATACGGTACAGCATACTGCACCAGTCACAAGACTCTGTGCCTCCGGCTCCCGCATTCAGACGCAGGATCGCGTCATAGCTGTCATACTCGCCAGAAAGAAGGAGCTTCATCCGCATTTTTTCCAGAGTTTCTGTAAAATGATCCAGCATCCCCTGGATATCCGGGATCACAGAAGGGTCATTTTCCTCATACCCCATCTGGATCATAACCTGAATATCCTCATACTCCTGCTCCAGCTCGCGGAAGGTTCCCACCTCATCCTTTAAATTCTTTGCTTCTCTCACCAGTCTGGTAGAACGGTCGGGATCATCCCAGAACCCCGGCTCCTCCATCGACCGGTCTAATTCGTTGATTCGTCTGACCTTGTTATCCAGGTCAAAGTGAATCCCTCACTTCCACTAATGGTTTGTCATACGTTGATAACGTATATTTGAAATTATCTAACTCAACCACAGCTTCACCCGCTTTCTTTTTATATTTTAATGGCAACTATTCAGTTCTCCCATCGGAGGAATAGTTACTTTTGATCATTTATAAATGACTGCGCACTATTTAATGCGTCCGCAGCACTGCTTATACTTCTTGCCGGAGCCGCAGGGACAGGGATCATTCGGATAGATCTTCTGCTCAGCTCTCTTCTGGGGCGCTACAGGAACCGCATCCTTATTGGTACCTGTCACCTTGGCAGCAGGCTCGCGCTCTACCTTCTGCTCTACGCGGATATGGAACAGGATGCGAACGGTCTCCTCCTGAATGGAAGCCATCATAGCTTCATACATTTCATAGCCCTGCATCTTATATTCAACCACCGGATCTCTCTGACCGTATGCCTGAAGGCCGATGCCCTCGCGGAGAGCGTCCATGTCATCCAGATGAGCCATCCACTTATTGTCAATTACCTTTAAAAGGACTACGCGCTCGATCTCACGGATCTGCTCGGCATCCGGATACTCTGCCTCCTTTGTTTCATACAGCTTAATGGCAGCTTCCTTGATGCTGTGCTTTAATTCATTTTTCTTCATGGACTTCTTCTGCTCATCCGTAAGCATCACCGGCTTTAAGGGAATCACAGGGAGAAGAAGGCTGTTTAATTCCTTTAAATCCCACTTATCCGGAGTCTGATCATCTGCAATGGACATATCCACGGCATTTTCTACGATCTCTGTGATCATCTTAAGAATCAGATCGCGCATATTGTCGCCGTCCAGCACCTTACGGCGCTCCTGATAAATAACCTCTCGCTGCTCATTGTTCACCTCATCGAACTTTAAGAGCTGCTCACGGATACCGTAGTTATTGCCCTCGATCTTCATCTGTGCCTTCTCAATGGCATTTGACAGCATCTTGTGCTCAATCTGCTCGCCCTCCGGCACGCCCATGGCCTCAAACATATGCATCAGACGGTCTGAACCGAAGAGACGCAGCAGGTCATCCTCCAGAGACAGATAGAATCTGGACTCACCCGGATCGCCCTGACGGCCGGAACGGCCGCGGAGCTGATTATCAATACGGCGGGACTCATGGCGCTCGGTACCGATGATCTTTAAGCCGCCCAGAGCCTTTGACTCGTCATCCAGCTTAATATCCGTACCACGGCCAGCCATATTCGTAGCAATGGTAACAGAGCCGTGGATACCTGCATCTGCCACGATCTCGGCCTCCAGCTCATGGAATTTAGCGTTGAGGACTTTATGAGGAATGCCTCTCTTTGTGAGCATCTTGCTTAAAAGCTCAGAAGTTTCAATGGTAATGGTACCAACCAGTACAGGCTGTCCCTTTTCATGGGCTTTTACCACCTCATCTACAACTGCTTTGTATTTTTCCTTCTTTGTCTTGTATACCGCATCATCCAGATCCTTACGCTGAACGGGACGGTTAGTTGGAATAGCAATGGCATCCATGCCATAGGTATTGCGGAATTCTTTCTCCTCCGTAAGAGCAGTACCGGTCATACCTGCCTTCTTATTGAACTTGTTGAAGAAATTCTGGAAGGTGATGGTAGCCAGTGTACGGCTTTCACGGCGCACATTTACATGCTCCTTTGCCTCGATCGCCTGATGAAGTCCGTCGGAATAGCGGCGGCCCGGCATGATACGTCCTGTAAACTCATCTACGATCAGTACCTCATCGTCCTTTACCACGTAATCCTTATCTCTGAACATCAGGTTATTGGCGCGCAGAGCCAGAATGATATTGTGCTGGATCTCCAGATTTTCCGGATCTGCAAGGTTATCAATGTGGAAATATTCCTCTACCTTTTTCACACCCTGCTCCGTAAGGTTTACTACCTTATCCTTCTCATCAACTACGAAATCGCCGGTCTCCTCAATCTCCTCACCCATAATGGCATCAATCTTGGAAAATTCCTTGGAAACCGTTCCGCGCTCCAGCTGACGGGCCAGTACATCGCAGACCTCATAAAGCTTTGTGGATTTTCCGCTCTGTCCGGAAATGATCAGAGGGGTTCTCGCCTCGTCGATCAGCACAGAGTCCACCTCATCGATAATACAGTAGTCCAGATCGCGGAGCACCAGCTGCTCCTTGTAAATGGCCATATTGTCACGAAGGTAGTCAAATCCCAGCTCGTTATTTGTCACATAGGTAATGTCGCAGGCGTATGCCTCCTTGCGCTGGGCGCTGTTCATGTCATTTAAAACCACGCCTACACTCAGTCCCAGGAAACGATGTACCTGGCCCATCCACTCTGCATCTCGCTTTGCCAGATAGTCATTAACGGTTACGATCTGTACACCTTTTCCGGCCAGCGCATTTAAATAAGCAGGACAGGTGGATACCAGCGTCTTTCCCTCTCCTGTACGCATCTCGGCAATACGGCCCTGATGAAGTACAATACCACCGATGAGCTGTACAGGGAAATGCTCCATATTCAGCGTTCTTCTTGCAGCCTCCCGCACAGTAGCAAATGCCTCCGGCAGAAGATCATCCAGTGTTTCGCCCTTTGCCAGTCTTTCTTTAAAAATCCGGGTCTGGTCGCGCAGCTCTTCGTCTGACTTTGCCATCATCTCAGAACGCAGTCCCTCAATCTTGGCAACGATCGGCCGGATCATCTTAAGTTCTCTTTCACTATGAGTCCCGAACAGTTTCTCAATTACGTTCATGGTCTACTCTCCTAACTTCTTCCTTATATAAAAGTCTATACTCTCCCAAACTGCGGCTGTCGTGCCGGGAAAGCTGCTGTCTGTTTATAATCTGTCTGAAAATACTCTCTATTCCCTGATAAATGCACGCAGTATGCTATGATATAATCCAATATATTGTATCACCAGACGCTGATTTATTCAACTCATTCATAAAAAATTTACATTTCCCGGCAATCAGCCTCCCCGGTACTGCGAAGCATCCTGTTTTCCCCTCCGTTCCTGTACATTCCTGCCCTTTTAACAATATGCACAAACCACACGTTCGTTCCTTCTTCTATCCACATTATCCACAGTTATCCACACACATTTCCCCCAAAGTTATCCCCACCTCATTTTCCTTTTATTTTCGTTGTTTTTTACTTATGCACCGACTTATCCACATTATCCACAAGTTTATAAGTCCCCGCTGTTACCAATTTTCTTTCCATTTCAGATCCTGTTTTTTTGTACACATCTGATAAATTTACACGTTTTTTACATTTTTCTGCTTTTCCTCTTGACATTTATAAGCCTGCCCTATTAGTAATTCAATATTCTGCTTATGAATCCCAAAAACAATTTTTATAAAAAATTTATAGTAATTATTAGTCAATTTATCGTATTATGATTGTAATTTCACAACAAATATGTTATAATATGCATATCTCAGAAAAAGGAGTTGATTTTATGCGTTATACCATTACAGGAAGAAACATCGAGGTAACTCCAGGCTTGAAAGCTGCCGTTGAAAAGAAGATCGGCAAGCTGGAACATTTCTTTACTCCCGACACAGAAGTGTTCGTTGCGCTCAGCGCCCAAAAGGATATTCAGAAAATTGAGGTCACTATCCCTGTAAAGGGAAATACCATCCGTGCGGAAGAATCCAGCACTGATATGTATGTATCCATCGATCTGGTAGAGGAGATCATTGAACGCCAGATCCGCAGATATAGGAAGAAACTCATTGACAAAAAGCAGGCGGCCCTGTCCTTCTCTCAGAATTTCATTGAAGAAGAAGAGGAAGTTCCATATGACGATGAGATCCAGATTGTTAAAACAAAGAAATTTGCCGTAAAACCTGTCAATCCCGAAGAAGCCTGCCTCCAGATGGAAATGCTGGGACATAACTTCTATGTTTTCTTAAATTCCGAAACCGATCAGGTAAACGTAGTGTACAAACGTAAAAATGGTACATATGGCCTGATTGAACCAGAGTTTTAAATGCAATAAAAAGCCGGTCCTTCCAACGCGGAGGATCGGCCTTTTATTATGCTGCAAGATATTCCTGTCTAATTTTAAAATCTATGGATCAGTCAAAAAAGCTCACTGCCTTGCAGGGGGTTCTGTAGTTAGCAGACGCATAGCAGATACCTGTAGCGGGATTGCTGGAATGGATGATCTTTCCATCTCCCACATAAATCCCCACATGATTGATATAATCGCCGCTTGCATAGAACAAAAGATCTCCCGGCTGCACCTGATCGACCGGAATCGTCTTTCCCTTGCCAGCCTGTTCTCTGGAACTTCTGCCTGTATTGATACCGAAATGAGAAAATACACTCATGACAAAGCCGGAGCAGTCTGCACCGTTTGTAAGGCTTGTACCGCCATAAACATAGGGGTTTCCAAGAAACTGCTTGGCATAGGCAACTACTGCGTTGCGGGAGGCAGATACGACCTTGGAACTGTCCTTTTCTCCCGGACTGTCAGGTTCTTTATTGGAAGACTCCTCAGGTTTTGCAATCGTAGGCGCCGCCACATTCTGCTGAGTTCCCTTTTCCGGATTCGCCTCAATAATCGGGATCCCGGAACCATTTTTAGAAGCAGAAGCAAACTGTGCGGACTTCTGCTCTGTTTTCGCTTCCTCCAACGCCTGAATGGCAGCATCCGCTTCTTTCTGAGCCTGGGCCTTTTCCTCTGCCTGGGCCTTTTCTTCCTCCGAAGAAACAGCTTCCTTAAATTCCACCTCTGTCTCTATGTACTCGCTGGATACATAGCCTTCCAGATCCGTATCCACTGCCACCTTTACAAAGCTTCCCTCCTGTCCCACAACAGAGCATCTGGCGCCTTCTCCCAGAAGAGTTAAGGTCTTTCCATTTAAATCCGGTGTTGCCCGCAGACGGACGGTAGCAGCGCCTTTTATAATTCCATAGGTATGTCCCACTTCCTTTGCCCTGGCAGCTGCGGCCTCGCCGGTAACAAAATACTCTGCCTTGATATAACCGGTAACGGAGCCGGAACGGATCTTATACCATTTTCCGCCCTCACCGTCTACCGTTTCCAGAATCTCGGCGGCACAGTCATTTTGTATCTTTCCCGTGACAGCGCTGGTTGTATTGGCCTCTGTGCGGATATTTACCGATCCGCTTACCTTTGATACCGCAATATTGTCATAATTGGGTGCGGCAAGGACGGTAAATGCCCCTGCCAGCGTACACAGGCTGCTGATGATCAGTACCTTCTTCCATTTTTTCATCTGAATACATCCTCCTAGTGCGCCGTAAGATAGCGCTCTGCACTGGTCACCGCGTTTGCTCCGTCTGCTGCAGCTGTGACGATCTGCCTTAACAGTTTGGTTCTCACATCTCCTGCTGCGAAAATGCCGGGAACAGACGTAACTCCGTCCTCTCCCGCCTTAATATAACCGTGATCCATGTCCACCAGACCTTCAAATGCACGGCTTTCCGGTGAAATACCCACAGCAATAAATACACCCTGAAGGGCAAGCTCGCTCTTCTCTCCGGTCTTTACATTGGTTATCTTCAGACATTCTACAGAGCCTTCTCCCTCAATGGAATCGGCTACTGTATCCCAGAGGATCTCTACATTTTCCTGCGCAAACAAACTTTCCTGAAGGCTCTTTGCTGCTCTGAGTTCATTTCTTCTGTGAATGAGATACACCTTGCTGCACATACGCGCCAGAAAAATAGCGTCCTCTACTGCCACATCGCCTCCGCCGATAACTGCTGTTACCTTATTGCGGAAAAAAGCCCCATCACAGGTTGCGCAGTAAGATACGCCCGCTCCTCCAAGCTCCTCCTCTCCGGGAATCCCAAGTTTTCTGTGAATGGCTCCTGTAGCCAATATCACTGCCCTTGCCTCATAGATGCCGCCAGAGCAGACTACTCTTTTAACCGGGCCATCCTCTACGGAAATCACCTCATCCTCCTTAAACAGAGCTCCCAGGCGGTCTGCATGCTCTCTGAACTTCAGTCCCAGATCGTAGCCGCCGATTCCGGGAAGGCCGGGATAATTATCTACTTCATAGGTAGTAAGCACCTGCCCACCGCTTACCATGGCTTTTTCCAAAATCAATGTGTTCAGCCGTGCTCTCTGCGCGTATACAGCTGCTGCCAGCCCTGCGGGGCCGGAGCCGATGATGATCAGATCGTATAATTGAGTCATATTTTCTATTCCTTATCTTATTAATTGGTCTACAGTTGGACATTTTTTTACATATTACCTATTATTATAACACAAATTACAAATCTGTTACAGAAAAAATTTCTTACAATTCCTGTACACGCATCTGATGATGTTAAAATGGCGTTATCCCATTGGAAACTAAAACGGGATACATGGTTTTCCCTGCCAAAATATGATATAATAGGGTAAGATTTGGAAAGGATGGTTTTGCGTATGGCAAGAAAAACAGTACTGGTCACCGGAGCATCCCGTGGCATCGGGAAAGCAATCGCAGTCAAATTTGCAAAAAAGGGATATAATGTAGCCATAAGCTGTGTGCACAGCAAAGAACGTCTTTTGCAGACGCAAAAGGAAATCCAGAGCTATCAGGTGCCCTGTCTGGCCTATATGGGAGATATGGGCGATATGAAATGCTGTGAAGAATGGTTTGAACAGGTAAAAAAACAGTTTGGAGGAGCAGACATTCTGATCAACAATGCCGGTATCGCCTATATCGGTCTCCTTCAGGATATGAGTACAGAGGACTGGGAAAAAATGCTCCATGTCAATCTGACCTCTGTCTTTAACTGCTGTAAACTGGCAATTCCTTATATGGTCCGTCAAAAACAGGGTAAAATAGTAAACATTTCTTCTGTATGGGGTCTTGCAGGGGCTTCCTGCGAAACCGCCTACTCAGCTACAAAAGGTGGAGTCAACGCATTTACAAAGGCGCTCGCCAAGGAGCTGGCCCCCAGCGGTATCCAGGTCAATGCCGTAGCCTGCGGAGCCATTGACACAGAGATGAACCAGTGGCTGGAAGAAGAGGAGCTGATTTCCCTGGTAGAAGAAATCCCGGCCGGCCGCCTGGGACGGGCAGAAGAGGTAGCTGACCTGGTGTACCATCTCAGCTATAAAGACTCCTATCTTACCGGACAGGTAATCGGTTTGGACGGCGGCTGGATTTAGAAGCCTTACATTTTCTCCTATTTCATTTTCCTTACAAAAGCTTACAAAAGGCTTACATGCATTGACCTTGGAGTTACTCCAGGGTATAAACTCTTGGCATAAGGAATTAATCCTCAGTCCCGATGTGAAATCGGAGATTGTAATCATAAGAAACAGGAGGAATGAATTTTATGAAGAAGCGTTTCGCTATTGTAACTCTGTCTCTTGCCCTTGCAGCAGGCAGCGCCATGACATCTTTTGCAGCAGGTTTTGTAGGAACAAAAGATGGTGTAAAATACCAGTGGGGCGACGGAGCCTACTGCACTAATAACTGGGTACAGTACAAAAACCACTGGTTCTTTTTCGGCAACGATCAGTTGATGCGTACCGGATGGATCCAGAGAGACGGTACCTGGTATTATGCAGCCGATACCGGCGAG